>Ga0307486_1000876_pt1 | contig 25276 bp, 22 predicted proteins | sample CBIW02metaG_FD_203663 | JGI IMG/M metagenome (GOLD analysis project Ga0307486, IMG submission 203663) | Sea-ice brine microbial communities from Beaufort Sea near Barrow, Alaska, United States - CBIW 0.2 | ecosystem: Environmental > Aquatic > Marine > Coastal | place: USA: Alaska | collected...
AAAGGTCTTAATCTGGTATGGAAGGTCTTACCCTAGGCCTGGTCACAAGATCTCTCTGTCCTTTTACTAAGCGTCCCTAATAAATTCTCCACTTCTGGAGAACACTTTCAACATATAAGGCCTGGTAGTTTAGTAAAACAGTTGGTAGTGTGGTTAAGGTTGAGTGTCTATTAAGGCCTTTTTAGAGGCTTCACTCTCTTTGTGTGCCAGGTGAGTCTTTAACGCCACTGATTTAGAGCGAATATTGAACGTTAAACGTGCCACATCATCAAAGTGTTTCGCAAAATTTACCAGCATGCCTTCCTTTATATAGTCAGGTATCTCTTGATAATCCTTGCGGTTATCTTCCGGCAATATCAATTCTTTAATGCCAACCCTCTTGGCCGCAATGACCTTTTCTTTAATGCCACCCACGGGTAGTACCAGGCCTGTCAAACTGAGTTCTCCAGTCATAGCTAATGGGTTTTTAATCGATTCATTACGCGCTAAAGAGAGTAACGAGGTCGCCATGGTTACACCGGCACTGGGACCGTCTTTAGGGGTTGAACCATCCGGCACATGTAAATGCACATAAGCTTTATCAAAGAACTCGGGATCAGCTTTATATTTATCTAAGTTAGAAGAGATAAAACTATAAGCGATGCCCGCAGATTCCTGCATGACTTCACCCAGCTGACCAGATAATTTAAAACCACGATTCAAAGTATGCACACGACTGGCTTCAATGGGTAAGGTGACTCCGCCCATTGAGGTCCACGCTAAACCGGTGATAGTGCCGATTTGTTGATTGATTTTTTCAAGCGCAAAACGCGGTTGTCCCAACATATCTTCAAGTTCATTGACATGGATTCGCGTCGATTTCATATCCGTCGTCACAAACTTAACCGCCAGTTTACGCACCAGTTTAGAGAGTTGCTTTTTCAAATTACGTACACCCGATTCACGTGCATAGCCTTCAATGACTTGGCGAATCGCGCCTGGCGTAATTTGTACTTGCTCTCGGGTCAGTCCTGTGGCTTTTAACAGCGTTGGCCACAGGTGATGTTTGGCGATTTTAATCTTCTCTTCAGTGATATAGCCCGACAAACGAATGACTTCCATACGATCTAGCAGGGGGCCAGGAATCGAGTCTAAGGTATTCGCGGTACAGACAAATAAGGTTTTCGACAGGTCAAAACGCACATCTATAAAGTGATCCATAAAGTCATGGTTCTGCTCTGGGTCTAACACTTCCAATAACGCAGACGCAGGGTCTCCATGGTAAGAAGCACCAATCTTGTCGATTTCGTCTAACATAATCACCGGATTAGAGGTTTCGCAATCTTTTAACGCCTGCATGAACTTACCCGGCATAGCACCAATATAAGTACGACGATGGCCTTTAATTTCAGCCTCATCACGCATCCCACCGACAGAGAATCGATAGAACTTACGGCCTAAGGATTCCGCAATAGAGCGACCAATCGAGGTTTTACCAACCCCGGGAGGGCCGACCAAACAGATAATCGAACCTGAGACTTCGCCTTTTAAAGCGCCGACCGCCAAAAATTCCAAAATACGATCTTTAACATCTTCTAAACCATCATGGCCTTTATCAAGCACTTTTTTAGCTCGTTTCAGATCCAATTTGTCGGTGCTATATTTCCCCCAAGGCAGTTGCGTTAACCAATCCAGCCAGTTGCGCGTCACATTGTATTCGGGAGATTGCGAGTCAAGAATTTTCAATTTACTCAGCTCTTCATCGGCTTTTTTCTGGGCTTCTGGTGACAGAGTCAGGGTTTTCATACGTTCTAGAAAACGATCGCTATCTAAGCTCTGGTCATCTTTGACCATGCCCAGTTCTTCTTGAATTTCATGTAACTGTTGGCGTAAGAAAAACTCTCTTTGATGTTCTGAAATGCTCTCTTCAACGCGTTCACGAATGCCAAATTGAATTTTAGTAATCTCAATTTCTTGTTTAAACAGCGCCAATACTTTTTCCATACGCTCGGCTAAATCGAGTGTTTCTAGAATGTCTTGCAGCTTACTGTTTTCCGCAGACGTCAGGCCGGCGGCAAAATCTGCAAGTTGAGAGGGTTCGCTGGCACTATAGCGGTTCAAAAAGTATTTCAGCTCTTCGCTGTAGAGCGGGTTTAAAGGCAGTAGTTCTTTAAAGGCATTCATAATGGCTAAGCCATAGGCCTTAAATTCGATATCAGAGCCTTCTTTAAGATCTTGTGGATAACTGACTTGCGCACGATAGGGTGCGGATTCACTGACCCATTTATTGATTTGAAAGCGTTTGATGCCTTCGGCAATCAGCTGAATATAATCTTCTTTAACCTTTGGATCATGGATTTTAACCAAAGTACCCATATGGTGAAAATCTTCAGGCGTGGCTTTTTCGTTATCTTCGCGATCGACATACACCAGACCGATGTAGCGACATTTACCCGAACGAATCGCCTCAAAGGTCTCGCTCCAGTTTTTCTTATTCAGTAAGACTGGTAGTTGCTGACCTGGGAAGAAAGGGCGCTCTTTAACCGGTAACAACAAAATTTCAGTGGGTAAAATAACATCCGCTTCGTCAATATGGCCAAAGACGCTATCAGGATCCCCCTCTAAAAGTTGACCTTCTATAGCCGTCTCCATTTGAATCAGTTGCTTGTTAAGGGCTTCATTGATTTCAATCTTTATGCGAATCTCATCAGCTTCGGCATCTAGCTCTTCGATCAGCTTACTACCACTCTCTTTTTCAGGCGCGGACTCGATGGTCTCAGCAGTTGCCAATTTGGCATCGTCTGGTTTCAGTTCTGCTCCAGGCGCAGCCTCATCTTGCACGGTTTCACCTTGTGGCGTGTTCGCTGTCACTGCAGGTAATTCGGTTGGCAGATCTTGTGGTTTATCTATTGAATCAGTCATTAGGCAATTTTCATCATTATAGTTTGGTGATTGTTTGGTTTTGATCTCTTTTTTTCATCTAAAGAGAGTGAATAATACGGTATTATATGTGGTCTGAAGTAATCGTATTCAAGGGCAGATCATGCAAAATAGTGAAATTAAAATTGGCTTCGTCACCGTATCAGATAGAGCGAGCCGTGGGGAGTATGAGGATTTAGGCGGGCCAGCCATGCAAGCTTGGATGGCACTGGCTTTAAAGAATGAATGGACCGCCGTTGCCAAGGTAGTTGCCGATGAGCAAAATCTGATTGAATCGACCCTCATTGAGATGGCGGATATCGATGGTTGTAGTTTGATTGTCACCACCGGTGGCACGGGCCCTGCTAAACGCGATGTCACGCCAGAAGCGACCGCCAATGTCTGCGATAAAATTTTAGATGGTTTTGCCGAGCAAATGCGTGCCGTCTCATTACAATATGTGCCGACTGCGATTTTATCAAGGCAGATTGCCGGTACACGCGGTTCAACCCTGATCATCAACTTGCCGGGTAAGCCTTCGGCCATCAGCGAATGCCTGGAAGCGGTTTTCCCAGCCGTGCCATACTGCATTGATCTAATTGAAGGCGGTTATCTTGAAACCGATAATGAGTTCATTAAAGCATTTAGACCTAAACACGCCATCAAACCTGCGCACGTACTCAAAAATCAGCAAGGATAACCCGCCATGACCAATCTTAATTATCAGCACGACGGCCTGGAAAGCATAACGGATTTCGTCCGATGGGGCGGCTCTATCTTTACCAAGGCAGGGTTGTTTTTTGGTCACGGTACCGACAATGCATTTGATGAATCCAAGGTGTTGGTTTTTTATGCCCTGAACTTGCCGATGACTGTCCCTGAAAACTATTGGCTTTCACGTCTGACCACGCAAGAAAAACAAGCGGTCACAGAGTTATTTAGACGTCGTATTGAGAGTAGAAAGCCAGCCGCTTATTTAACGGGCGAAGCTTGGTTTGCGGGCATTCGTTTTAAAGTCAATGAATCGACTTTAGTGCCACGTTCACCGATTGCCGAATTGATAAATCAAAAGTATGAGCCTTGGGTGGATCCAGAAACGGTCACCAATGTATTGGATCTCTGTACCGGTAGCGGTTGTATCGGCATTGCCTCCCTGCAAGCGTTTCCGAATGCCCAAGTTGATTTAGCAGATATCTCAACCGATGCCCTAGAAGTTGCGCAATCCAATATCGAGCTGTACGGTTTAGAGGACCTTGCCCAGGTCATTGAGTCAGACCTCTTCTCAGCGCTACAAGGCAAACAGTACGATTTGATTGTCTCTAATCCTCCGTATGTCGATGTGATTGAAATGGATGCCTTACCAGCTGAATTTCAACAAGAGCCAAGATTAGGCTTAGAAGCGGGTGCGGATGGTTTAGACCTAGTACGTAAAATCCTAGCCGAAGCGCCTTTGTATCTAAAAGAGGATGGTGTTCTTATTGTTGAAGTCGGGGTTTCTCAATATTACATTGAATCGGTTTACCCAGAGTTACCGTTGTACTGGTTTGAGTTTGAAAATGGTGGTGAAGGTGTCTTTGCCATTCAAAAGCATGAGTTAGAACTGTTTCAAGAGTTGCTTGATGCACGAGTGAAGCCAGTTTTAGCCTAATCTTTGCCAGAGGATTAAAAATCCATCAACGGATTTAGTCGAGACTTTTATTGCCTGGCAAAGTTATTGCTTTAGGCTTGGTATTATTTAAGCTAAGCAGGTCTTACCCAAATGTATTCGCAGAGATTTAGAATGAAAAAGCCAGTTTTATTGCTATTGTCGGTTGCCCTCTGTTTGTCGGGCACGCTGGTTTTTGCCGCAGATTCTCAGAGCGCCACCAAATTGACGCATGAATCTGAGCCCTTATTGGACTTAGGCGCAGAGCTAGATTCAAGCACGCCACAGGCGAAGGAGCATGTTACTCGTCAAGCGGCTTCTCAAACGCCTGTTGCGAAACCTAAGACTGAGACTGCAGATGAACATGCGATTCACTGGGGTTATACCGGCCCAGGTGGTCCAAATCACTGGGGAGAGTTAGCGCCTGAAAATATCAGCTGTAAAATCGGTAAAAACCAGTCGCCGATTGATCTACGCGATAAAGCCGCAGTCGGTACAACTGGTCTACCTCAACTAGATGTCGTCTATCAGGATGTGCCCTTAAAAGTACTCAATAATGGCCACACTGTACAAGTCAATTATCCGCTCGGCAGTTACATTAAAGTCGGTGGGCATCGTTATGAATTATTGCAGTTTCATTTTCATACCCCAAGCGAGCACAAGAAAGAGGGCTTTAACTACCCGATGGAAATGCATTTGGTGCATAAGGATGGCGATGGTCATTTAGCGGTGATGGCCATTCTGTTTCAAGAAGGTGAAGAGAATGAAACCTTGGATACCCTTTTGTCACATCTGCCAAGAGATGTCGGAAAACAGCACGTTTATAAAAATGCGAGTTTAAACCCGGCGAGCTTTATACCCGGTAATACAGACTTCTATAAATATAGCGGTTCTTTAACCACGCCACCGTGTTCGGAAGGCGTTTATTGGATGGTCTTTAAAACGCCGATCCAAGCCTCGGCCGGACAGATTCAGCAGATGAATGACTTGATGGGAGACAACTCCCGACCATTTCAAGAGATGAATGCTCGTGCAGTGTTAAAGTCTTGGGCAGAGCCGTTAGATGAACCGCCTTTGTATGAGTTTTACTAAACTCTGATAAAGCTTTTTAGAATACGATTTAAACTCACCAGGCCTGGTGAGTTTTTTGTTTCTGGGGTTTGATTTTGGCTTGGTTTAGTCTTTTTACCAGGCCGAGTTGTTTTTTAACCTTCATTTCTTGTGGCGTTGAGTAGCCTGTTTATCTTCGTAATCCTCTATTAAATATTTCTATTCGGCTTCGCGTGACAATTTTGCTTGCCCAAAATAGTACCATAAATTGGCGCCCTGAAAGAAGTGCCCTTGGGGTACTCAGACACAGGAAATGTTGAAACGCGTCCTTCACTAAGGTCAATTACGATTGCTTGCAAAGGGGTGTAGGGCGTGTGGATTTGGCTTGCAGATAAACTCAATTCTTAAAGCAACCAGGCCTGGCATGTCCTGCGGCTTTACAAAACCATGTGAGCGCAGGGTCAGTCCATGACCAAAATACTCTTTGAATGATCCAATGCTACGTTTGAAACCAAAAGGTCATATAACTAACCACTGCTTGTAATGTTAGCGCATTAATCTGTAACCATGCTGAAACGGCAATGGTCTTCAAATAATGAGTTAACAGGAGTAGGTTATGAGTTATGCAATGGAACGTGGATTGGACGAATGTCAGTTGGTCAAAGGGGTTGTGCTTTTGACGGTTGGTTTTGCTGTGATGATAGTGGTCGGAACATGGGTGAGTAGCTCTTTACTAGGCTATGATTATTTCGCTGTTATGAGCGATTTTGCACTTTTGGTTGGTATCGCTTCAGCTTTGCCATTAGCTTATGCCACTCTTGTTATTTTGAAGCTAAAAACAAGTTAACAGTGGTTGTTAGCGGTCTTTAAAGAGAAGAGGGAGATTCGCATCTCCCTCTATTACCAAAATAGGTGTTTCTCTTACAGTAGCACGGCACGATAACACGATATTTTTGATACCATTGTGTTCTCGCACTCAACTATCGCTCTAGTCGTTAACTTTGCGACGTTAGTTCTGGATCTGGTTGTAATAGCAACTGAAACTTAGGGTTGTCTAGCAACGAACTGAAGACAGGATCCTTCATCACTTCTTCTGCCATGCCTTCCACATCACTAAGGGCTTTCTCTAGATTGAAAAGCGCTTCAGTTGGTTGGTTCAGTAACGCATAGGCGCCGGCTAGTTGATAGAAAGCATGCTTGTTTTCAGGCTCAAGGAGGAGTGCTTGATTACATAAGTTAATCGCCCATTGCGGTTCATCCATCTCCAAAGCCACATCTGCTTTATAGGTAAGCGCTTCGGCATTTTTTGGATCCAGCTCTATAATCTGATCATAAATATTCAGACGGTTACTGAGGATTTGTTCCTGCGCGGCTTTTAACCAGAGACTATTGATGTCTTGATGCTCAGAGATACGTTTTTGCGCACTGTTGATGCCTTTGGTTTTTCGATTCAGTTCTTCTTCAAGTTTTTCGAGTCGCTTTTCGTATTGCGAGATGACTTTGTTGACTTTATTATCGGCCAAGTTAAGTACTTTATCTTGGATTTCACGAATGGAGTTCCAACCGACTAAAAGTAACATCGAACTGATTCCGGCAATCAAATAGAAGAAGTAGGTCACTGTATCGGTCGCATAACCTACGGCACGTGTGGTTGCCGTGAGTTCGCGATTGACCACCTCTTTCGTCACATCAACATGCAAGTCATTCATATCCACGCGCAATTGTTTGAGTTCGTCCAGAACATAGCGCTCTATAAAAGGGTTGTACATGGGTTCGGTTAAAGCCTCTACGTCTTGGGTCTGCTTGTCATGCGATTGCACCGCATAGCTGATTTGCGGCAGCAGACTAAGAATCGTAAAAAAAATTAATGTTCGCATATAGCCTTTCCGTGATCATGTATTTCTATTAAATTCATATGCAGGGCTTTAATGGTTTTTTCATAATCCCTTTCATTGACAAAAAATTGCATTTCGACCTGGCGGATATTCTGATGCATGGCTTCAATATTGATGTCATTGTTATAAAGCGTTTGCACGGTTTTTGCCAATAAACCTTTGATACGCATATCACTGCCCATCACTGAAACCAATGAGACTCTACTGGTATTGAGAGTTGCAGTCGGTAGTTGCTCTCGCAATTGCGTCGCGAGACGTTTGGCTTTTTTGAGTGAGGTATTCAAGAAAATGGTGATGGTATTGGCGTTAAAGTCTTTAGTGATTACCTGGCACTGTAAACGTGCGGCCATATCAATCAGAACTTTTTCATAACGGCCTTGCTGACCCATCATCTCTTGGTCAAAAAGTTCCAGCGCAATCAAACGTTGCATGCCGGCGATGATTTCTACTTGTGGGGATTCGCTGACGTAGTCATCGGTGATGAGCGTGCCATGATGTTCTGGTTCAAAGGCATTTTTGATACGCAGTGCGATTTTAGCCTGACGCAGCCCTTTTGCAGCATGAGGATGAATCGCCTCCATACCGAGGTTCGCCAGTTGGTCGGCAATGTCGTAGTTGGTCTTACCGATTGGAATCGCCTGCGTTTCACCGACCAATCTAGGATCAGCGCTACTGAGATGATATTCTTTATGGATGACCGCTTCGGTCGCATTACAAAGCACGGCAATTCGACTGAAGACCATTTCACTATATCCACGGTCAAAAGTGTCCATCAGGTTTTCACTACAGTGTGCATAACCGGTGACGATTGCTAACTCTTTAGTAAAGTCGATGTCTTTCATACTCTCTAAAATGACTTCGTCCAAGGGAAGCTTGGTATCGGTCTGCCAACCAGTCAAATCTACAAAGCGGGTGTTGACCCCTTCATTTTTTAGCAGTTGACTTAAGTTCCAGGCGCTATGTGCCTCGCCGATGCTAGCCAGTAGTTCACGTACGGTAAGCAAATGTTCATCTAGTGAAAAATGGCCATGGCTACAGAGGTCTTGTAGGTGATTTAACAGCTCTTTGGTCTTGATGATGCGATCATTGATGAAGGCATTAGCTTTTTCCAACTGCTCTGCATCCGTAAACAGGGTCTGGTTGATTTGATTAAGCTTCTGACCCAGTTGTTGAAAGGCGATAAACCAATCACTTTTGCTGTCATTGTGAGCAAAGAGTCCAAACACGCCAGGCTGGCCGGTTTTCTTATGCTCTAACAGGTCATCGGTGATGCCGCCATAGGCAGACACCACGAGAACGCGGTTGTAAGGGTTGTCTGAATAGAGAACGATATTGTCTCTGACAACGGGGTAGTCACTCATTGAAGTGCCACCAATTTTTTCGATACTTAATGTTCTTGGGTGTGTATTTAACATGCTAGTCTGGGTATTTATCTCTGTTGTTTAGTGTTTAAAACTGACCAGAACTGGTCAGTTTTAAAACACAAATAATCGGGATTAGTCTGTTTCAGGTAACTGGAATGAACCATCTTTGTCGTGGGTTTCACGGCCAGTGACTGGCGGATTGAAGACACAGACCATACGCATGCCAACGCCTTTGTTGGCGCGCAAGATATGTTGGTCGTTGTCATTCAATGCATAGACTGTACCTTCGCGGATAGGGTGCACCTTACCGTTTTTCTTTTCGACGATTTCGCCTTGGCCTTCAATGCAATAGACGGCCTCTAGGTGGTTTTTATACCACATATGCAACTCTTCACCTTCTTTGATCAGCGTGTCGTGCAGTGAAAAGCCCATGCCATCTTTGGCAAGTAATAAACGACGGCTTGTCCATTGCTCGGAATCTACATCGGCATCGGTGCCGATAACATCATCATAAAGATTTTTAACAATCATTTTGCATCCCCTTTAGGAGTATAGGTTTTAAGAATTTTTTCGATGGAATTTTCTAAAATATCGAAGCCTTCGTTAATCAACTCTTGGGTAATAACCAACGGCCCCAAGAACTTAATAAGATCGCTCTCGGCACCGGCAGTTTCGATGATCAAACCGTCCTGGAACGCTTGAGAACAGATGTCGGAGGTGAGGCTTGGATCTTTGAATTCAGCACCCCAGATCATGCCAAGACCACGTATTTCACTAATGATTTCTGGAAAACGTGACGCTAGCTTCTGCATGCGCTCTTCAACCAGCTTGCTTTTTATTTTGACTTCTTTAGAAAAACTGTCGTCTGACCAATAGGTGTCAAGTGCGACGGTAGACGCCACAAATGCCAGGTTATTACCGCGGAACGTTCCTGAGTGTTCACCAGGCGTCCATATGTCGAGTTCAGGTTTAAGCAGTACCAATGCCATAGGATGGCCAGCACCGATTGATTTCGATAAGGTGACGATATCTGGCTTGATGCCTGCTCTTTCAAAACTAAAGAAGTCGCTTGAACGTCCATTACCCACTTGAATGTCATCGACAATCATTAAGATGTCATAGTCATCACAGACTTGGCGCAAGTCTTTTAGCCATTCCGCACCAGCGACGTTAATACCACCTTCGGCCTGAACTGTTTCTAAAACAATCGCCGCTGGTAGTTCCGTACCACTAGAGTCGTCGCCTAGAATTTTACGCAAATAAGCGATAGTATCGATTTTGTCGCCTAAATAATTATGAAAAGGAACTTGAGTGGTATAGCCAGGAACACCATAACTTTCATCATGATAATAACGGTTACCGGTAATGCTCAAAGAGCCCATCGACATACCGTGAAAGCCATTAGTGAATGACATGATTTGCTTACGGCCTTTAACTTTACGGGCAATTTTAAGCGCAGCTTCAATCGCACCAGTACCAGTCGGCCCGACAAATTGTAGTTTGTAATCCAAGTCACGTGGCTTAAGGATATTGTTCACGAAACTTTCCATGAACTCACGTTTGGCAACAGTTGCCATATCTAGCGCATGACCGATACCATCATTTTGTAGGTAATTAATGACCGCGTCATTTATTTTTGGGTTATTGTGACCGTAGTTTAAAGCGCCGGCTCCGGCAAAAAAATCAATATAACGTTTACCAGACTCATCCCAAATTTCCGCCATTTTAGATTTAGCGAAAGTGGTTGGGAATGCACGGATATAGCCACGTACTTCTGATTCATGTTTGTCAAAAACTTCGAATGTCATTTTGGTGTTCCTTTATAAGGGTTTCTATTTAGAAAGATAAGGGATTAATTTTTGGTTGTCTGCCGCTTTAAGAATATAGAGGTCTTCGGCCTCATGGTTCCCTTCACCAAAATCTGCTTCGTTAATGAAGGGTTCGGTTTGCAACGAAAGTCCGTGCGTTTTCACAAACGAGTTGAACAGGCTTTGTGATGCTTTGTTAGACGGGCTGATAGTGCAGGTTAATTCCGTGATGGCTGAATCGTCGGGCTGGTTTTCAAGCAACGAGGTCAACATAGTCTTCGCCAGGCCAAGGCCACGGTGACTTTCGGCGACAACAACTTGCCATACGAACAGGGCTTGAGGCTTGTTGGGCTGAATGTAAGCGGACAAGAAGCCAATAATCTGTCCATCCTGTTCAGCGACGATGCAAGTATCCGCAAAGTGCGAAGCTTGTAGAAAATACAGGTAGCTCGAATTCAAATCCAAAGGGGGAGAGGATTTAATCAACTGATAAATGGTATAGCCATCGGTCAGGACTGGTTTGCGAAAGCTAAGGTCGCTAGAGTCGTTATGCGTGTTTTCGATAATGTTCTCCATAATATACAATGCTTTTAAAGTTGATATTTAAAAAATAACCAATCACAGCAAGCAACTGGGTATAGCGAAAAATGGGTACTTTTAATTATAATGGGCACTTCGAATTATGGCAAGCGGTAATCTATGCCAGTTCAGGTTTATTTGAGGTCTCGATGGGTGCCACATAATTAATTCCTCAGGAGTGTTCCTTTGGATTGGGCTCGACCAAAATTGGTCTAGATAAAGGGGGGCGTCTAAACGCGATAGAGAGTGTATTAAATACAGCTGAAAAAAAGATAAACGAACCTGTTTGGGTTGTGGAATTGGCGTTATGATAACAAAAAAATATTATTTATCAAGGTGTTAGGTTTTGATAAGCGATTATTGGCTTAATGAGAGCCTTAACGAATGGCTTATAACCAGTTGTTTTATTTAAAGGTTTTAATGGATTATGTTCTGCCTGTTTTTAATACTAAAATAAGACTTTAAAACCTCAATAAAAGCTACAATCAGGAACTTGATACGTATATATTTGGATTCTAATCCACGTTAGATCTCTGAAGAAAAACTGCATGTGAGCACATTGCCTGGTACTCCAGATTTACTAAAATCGCGTCACATTTTTGTGGTGTCCAAGACTCTTTGTTCTCGCCGTCGCTGTCACTGTCATTGCAGTCTGGGTCATCACTGGTCCAGTGTTTCATTTTAGCGATATGTGGCAATTGGTTATCAATACAGGCACCACGATTGTTACGTTCCTGATGGTCTTTCTGATTCAAAATACCCAAAATCGAGACACTGAGGCAATTCAAGTCAAACTTTATGAGTTAATTAGGGCGACTCGGGCGACGAAAGGAGCGCATAATGCTCTACTTGATCTGGAGGAGCTCGAAGAAGCGCTCGATGCTTTCCGCACCAAGTATGAACTGCCCGCGGCAACTGCAAGAGAGGCCTTTCCCGTGGTGCAAAGGGTGCTTGGTACATCAAACCATAAATCGGCATTATTCAAAAGAGAAGGGGCTTGATCATTAAAGCTGTAATAAGCTCTAACCCTGAATTCTGGCGATCAGACCGCTGAACCAGAAGTCAGAAAATAGTACTTCTTTCTGAGGTCTGAAACGAATCTAAGCAAACCTAGCAGGCCTGGTTAGCTCAAGCTTTTGTTACTGATTTTACGTTGTAAAAACTGGCCTAATCAGTACAATCAGATCTCATTTCAAAAAGTAGAACCTTTGACCTTGGTTGGAAGTTTTAAATGTGTGTGATTAATTAAAGGTAAGCCGTTTTGCGTTTTATAAAGTATTTAGTATTAATTGTTGTGGTTATTTTCTTCCAGCTGATCCGTCTGCTCTTTAAGAGCACACGTAAAACCGTGGATATTGGGGTAGATGCTTATAAATCGGTGAAGCACAGTGAGAGTTTTGATGAGGCTTATAAAAACTTTACCAGTAATCAATACAGCAAGGCACGTTTAAGTATCCCTGAGGAAATCATCGCCTTAATGGCTAAGATTGCCAAAAGCGATGGCAAAATTAGTGAGCTTGAAATCGAGTTTATGAGCGATACCATTAAGTCGATGACCCGTGCCATGCAATCCGCTGGTTTACCGGCTGTAATCATTGAGTCTGCGAAAAAGAAGTTATATGACTTAGCCAACAGAGCTAAAGGTGATGAAAACCCAACTTCTTATTATTGCCAGACATTAAGTGAATCGGGATTGGAGATTAGAGCGGGCGCTTTGATGCAGATGATTAGCTTTGCTTCTTTAGATGGCTTGTCAGAAAAAACCTTAGAGATGCTGTTTGAAATTGGTCGTTTATTGACCTTTAGTGATGAGCAGATACAGCAATTGATTGATCAAGTGAATGGTCGTGCTGGTTCTGCTTATTCGAACTCGAAAATGAGTGAGAACCCTTACGCCGTATTGGGTTGCTCGGAGTCGGATGAGTTTATGACGATTAAGAAATCTTATCGCAAAATGGTGAAAGAGAATCACCCCGATTTTATGCATGGCAAGGGAATGGATGATGCTGAGATCAAAGTGGCGACAGAAAAAATGCAGGATATTAATGCCGCATATGAAGACATTAAAAACCGATTAGGTAAATAATTAAGCTCGCAATACGCTTAAATTAACTCCACCAGGCCTGATAAAAACATGACTCAAATGTGTTTTATCGGGCCTTTTTCTTTTCGGGTTGGTAGATTCAGATGAGTTAAACTTGATCCAGTGCATGGAAATGCCAGGCTCACTGGAACTAGATGGTGATACAATTAAAACGCATTAGATACGTATTAAAATCTTATAAGGTGCTAAGATTTCATTTCCCTATAATAAGGTAAGTTGCTGACTATGGAAATTGGCTTGTTCATCATTTTCTGGTATGGAATTTTGCATGCATTTGGCCCTGACCATTTAACGGTGATTGCGGACTTTTCGATTGGCAAAAATGTCAAAAAAACAGCGATGATTACTCTGCTGTTTGCGTTCGGGCATGGCCTTACCTTATTTATTTTTGCCAGCATTTTACAACGTTTTCCAGCCTTCGAAGCCTTTACCGATTATGGCGATATCATTTCGGCAAGTGTCATTATCCTCATGGGATGCTATCTGCTCTATATTGTCCTAACCGACCGCATCTTATTGAACCAACATCCCCATAACGGCAAGCCTCATATCCATATCAGTTTTTCGCGTAAACACTCTCATCGATTCAGTGAGATGATGCCTGTGTTAAGTTTAGGTGTTTTAATGGGCATTGGCGGAGTCCGCGGCATGCTAGTGACCTTAGGCTTGGTGAATAATCAAGAGGTGACCTTAATGGTTGTTGCGGTGTTTGCGCTAGGCGTGATGGTGGTGTTTCTCTGCTTTGGATTGTTTATCCTCTACTTGAATCGCTATCTACTCAAGTCACTCACCACTATTAAACGCGTTTTTAGCCTGCTGGGTTTAACCTCCATTGCTGTAGGTGGCTATATATTATGGGGTTAACCGAGAGTGCCAATGCAAATTAAGGGCCGTGTTAATGCAATTTAGATTTAAAGGGAAAACTTATGTGTGAAGATTGCGGCTGTTCCATTATCGATACCGTGCCCAATTTGGCGCCAAATACGGCGGTGGATTTTCAGAGTTTTAAGCAAAACACTCTGCATGACAATCCACAGTTGAATGATGCGAAAACCATTGACGTAATAGGCAAAATTTTACAGAAAAATGATCATGAGGCAGAGCATAACCGGGCGCATTTTGATAAAGCCAATGTGTTGGCGATTAATCTGATGAGCAGCCCGGGTAGCGGTAAAACCAGCTTGCTGGAAAGTATCGCTGATTTGGCGAATTCTCCATTTCAGTTTGGCGTGATTGAAGGTGACCTACAAACCTCGCGTGATGCCGATCGCATTAAAGCTAAGGGCATTCCCGCTTTTCAAATTCAAACGGGTTCTGCCTGTCATTTAGATGCCTTTATGGTGCATAAAGGCTTGCATGCTATGCCGTTGGCTGAGATGGATGTCTGTTTTATCGAGAATGTCGGCAACTTGGTTTGTCCTGCAAGTTACGATGTTGGCAGTCATCTGAATGTGGTCTTGGTCTCCGTGCCCGAGGGCGATGACAAGGTTGAAAAGTATCCGGTGATGTTCCATAAGGCCGATTTGGTGTTAATCACTAAAACGGATCTATTGCCGCATTTTGATTTTGATATAGAGGCCGCCAAGAGCATGGCCAGAAGATTAAAGCCGAATGTGGATATTTTAGAGCTGTCCACCAAGGATGCCGCATCTGTTCAGCGTGTGGTCGACTGGATTGAGTTTAAACGTAAAATGCGTGCTTAAAATAAGCATGCAATATTTAAGGCTTAAATAAAATGTGTTTGTCTATTCCTTCAAAAATTACTCATATTGAGTCTGCCACTATTGCTACCGTGGATACCATGGGGGTGCAACGTCAGGTCAGTTTAGACTTGATGGCAGAGCCGGTTTCCATTGGTGATTATGTGCTGATTCATATCGGTTTTGCCATGACTAAAATGGATGAAATAGCCGCTTTAGAGAGCTTAGAGCTCTATCAGGAGATGATTGATTTAATGGATGCCGAATCGTCTCAGACATTAGGTGTATAAAACATGAGACAGCTTAAATTACAGGATCTCTATCAAGGCTTCCGCAATCCTCAGACGATCCAGGCACTTGCTTTACAGATTCAGCAAAAAGCAACTCAACTGGCTCAGCCGCTACGGATTATGGAAGTGTGTGGCGGACATACCCACACTATTATGAAATATGGTCTTAACCAACTGTTACCGGACAATATTGAGTTTATTCATGGCCCTGGTTGCCCAGTGTGCATTATGCCCAAAGAGCGCATTGATCAGGCGATTAGCCTGGCGCAGATGGACAATACGATTTTGCTGACCCTAGGGGATATGATTAGGGTGCCGGGTTCTAAAAGCAATTTGGCCCGCGAACGCGCCAAGGGCTTTGATATTCGGGCATTGTATTCTCCGGTGGATGTCTTACAGATAGCCCAAGAAAACCCAGACAAAAAAGTCATTTTCTTTGCGATTGGCTTTGAAACCACCACGCCTATGACGGTGGCGGTCATTGAAAAAGCCTTGGCACTTACATTGGATAATCTCTATTTTCATATCAATCATGTCTTGGTGCCGCCAGCCGTTGATGGCATCTTGAGTGATGCCCAGTGCCAGATTAACGCCTTGATTGGGCCGTCGCATGTCAGTGTCATCAGTGGGGCGAAAATCTATCAGCCGTTAGTCGATTTATATCAGCTACCGATTGTTGTCAGTGGTTTCGAACCGGTCGATGTCATGCAGAGCATTTTGATGATTATCCAACAAGTCATAGCACAACAAACAGTTGGCCAAAAAGCCACGGTGGAAATTCAGTACTCTCGGGCCGTGACTTGGGAGGGCAATCAAAAGGCCCAGCAACTGATCAATGATTATCTAGAGCCTAGAAGTCATTTTCGTTGGCGCGGTCTGGGCGATATCCCGTTAAGCGGTTTACAACTGAAAGCTGAATATTCTGCGATAGATGCTGAAAAAGTCTTTGCCGACCAACTCTCTAATGAACCGATAGATGATCACAAACTGTGCATTTGCGGCGACATTTTGAAAGGCTTGTCGAAACCGCAAGATTGTAAAGTGTTTGGTCGCGGCTGTGATCCAAGCCGCCCCTTGGGCAGTTGCATGGTCTCCAGCGAAGGTGCTTGTAATGCCTATTATCGTTACGCTGAAGTTTCGCTGCCCAAAAGCAGAAAATCTTCCGTAGAGAAGTCAGCTAAATTAGCTAAGTCAGAGAGAGTCAGCGTATGAAGATAATAGAACTGAGTCATGGTGGCGGCGGGGCTGAAACGCAACAACTTATCCAACAGCTGTTTTATAAATATTTCGGTAATGAGATTTTATTGAAAGCCGAAGATGCGGCGGTGTTGTCAATTGAGGGACAAGTAGCCTTTACCACCGATAGCTTTACCGTGAGTCCGCTGTTTTTTAAAGGCGGGGACATCGGTAAATTGGCCGTGGTCGGCACTGTGAATGACTTGGCAATGGTGGGGGCAGAGCCTTTGTATTTGAGTTGTGGTTTTATGATTGAAGAAGGCCTGCCATTCAGCTCACTGAAAAAAATTGTACAGAGTATGGCCAAGGAGTTGCTGAATTGTGGGGCGAAAATCGTTTGCGGTGATACCAAAGTGGTCCCTAGAGGTGCGGTGGATCAGTTATTCATTAATACCTCAGGTATTGGCCAGATAAAAAGTTTGCCAAATGCGATGCCTTCCGCACATAACTTACAGGTCGGTGATGCCATTATTGTGTCGCGTGACATTGGTCGGCATGGCGCCGTGATTCTGGCGGCTCGTGAAAGTTTGAATTTGCAAAGCGATTTAGAAAGTGACTGCACAGTTTTATGGCCAGCCGTCAAAGCGTTAATTGAAGCAGGTATTGAGTGTCATGCACTGCGTGATGCTACCCGCGGTGGCCTGGCGGCTTTACTGAACGAGTGGGCGGAAACGTCACAGGTCTGCCTTGAAATCGAAGAGGGTAAAATTCCTCTGTGTGAACCGGTGCAGGGTTTATGTGAACTGTTAGGTTTTGATGCCTATGACTTTGCCAATGAAGGCACCTTTGCCATTAGCCTGCCAGCTGAACAAGTTGCGACAGCCTTAGAAGTGTTGCAGCAGTTTGAGTTCTGCGTAAATGCCGCTGAGATCGGTAGAGTCAGTGACTTTCAACCAGGCCTGGTGGTTTTACAAACACCGTGGGGCAGCCAGCGGGTTTTAGAGTTGCCTAAAGGCGAACTCTTACCGCGAATTTGCTAGGTATTTTGAGATGAATAGCCATGCATGAATATTCCATTGTTCAAGCCTTAATCGAGCAGTGTGAAGGCCAAGCTCAACAGCACAGCGCGACAGAAGTTAGTAAAGTGGTGATTAAAATTGGCGTGCTCAGTGGGGTAGAGCCCTATCTATTGGAGGTGGCGTTTGCGACCTTTAAAGAGACCAGCTCTATTTGTCAGACCGCTGAATTAGAGATGAACATTCAGGCGGTCGAGATTTTATGCGAAAGTTGTGGGCAAGCCAGTACCTTAACCGAACATAATTATGTCTGTCCGAAATGTCAAAGTCCGGCGGTGTCTATCACCGATGGTGAAGAGATGTTTTTAATGCAGCTGGAAATGGCGTAGTATTTAAACAGGCGATTTTAATTTTGTTAGAAAGTCAGTTTTGATAAGGAAGTTGTCATGCGAATAGTGATTATTGGGGGCGGAATTGCCGCCGACTATTTAGCCAATACCATATTGGAAAAGGAGTCGAGTGCTGAGGTGCTCATTCTTTCTAAAGAAGCCTACGCCCCTTATGACCGCATACATTTGTGTGATCTGGTGGAAGGTTCAGCCGATCTGCAGGACATCACCCTTGAGCTGAATTCCCAGGTAACTGTCAAACTGAATCAAGAAGTGATCAGTATCAATCGCAAAAAAAAGCAGGTCATCACCGTTGACCAGCAATATGCCTATGATTACCTGATTATCGCCAGTGGTTCGCAGCCGAAAACCCTGTTTGATATTAGCGAGATTGATAATGCCGTGACTTTCCGCAGTGCGGATGACAGTTTTAAAATTGCCGAAAACCTGCAAGACAGAAATATCGTGATTGTCGGTGCAGGTGCGATTGGTTTAGAGCTATTAGACACCTTAATGCGCATGCCAGCGCCCAAACATATCTATCTGATTGTTTGGGATGAGCAACTTTATTCAGCCGATTTAGACCCGTCCAGTGTGGCTTTGATTAAACAGACCTTTGAAGCCGACCCTCGCATCACCATATCGTTTAATGATCAGATAAAGGATAAAACCGTTGAGAACGGTCATATTAGCCAGTTAAAAACTCAGAAACAGTTGATTGAAAATCCCTTTTTAATCTTTGGTATTGGCATCAAGCCGAATGTCGAGTTTGCCCGATCCTCACTAGAGTGTGATCGTGGTATTTTGGTTGACAGCACCATGCGTACCTCTGATCTATTTATTTATGCTGTGGGTGAAGCGGCACAAATTGATGAATCGGGTTTTAGCGCGGGCCACGTTAAAGAGTGTCGTCAGCAAGCGGAAGTTGCGGTCAGCAATATCTTCAAGATAAATCCACTGCCTTTTCAACGTGATGTGGCGATTGATGGTTTAAAAGTCGGCTCTTTCCAGTTTACCGATGTTTCATCTCCCTTCTATGATATCCACGATGAGAACAATGAAGTGGTTTTGCTACGTGCCAAAAAAGAGGGGCGCATAGATCAATACATTCTCAATAATGACAAACTGATGCGTTTTATCGGCGTGAATTCTAATGTCGATGCCTTGTATCTTAAACAGTTGATTATTGAGAATGAAAACGTTGATGCCTCCTATCTCTATAACAACCGCCATGAAAATGCGCGCGGGGCTCTAATTTGTAGTTGTGTCGGCGCTTATCAAAAAGATTTGACGGAGTTGATAGAGGCCAATGCGGTCACCAACTTTGCTGAGCTGAAAGAGTACAGTATGGCTGGACGTGTCTGTGGTCGCTGTAAAAAGGATGTGGCCAATCTGATTGCGACCGCGGATGTCGATGTTGACGAAGTGGCGCGTAAAAGAGCCGCGAAGGCCGAAGCTATAAAGCAGCAAAAATTGGCCAAAGCCCAGCAGCGCATCGAAAAATTCAATCGCCTGCATCCTAGTAATGAAATTGGTACAGAAAGCTTTGAAGAAGCCGTGAAGTCATTTGATAAGGTGAATGAATTCAATGGTTGGGTCTCCATGATGACATTAAATCTGCAATTGCCGCCGGAATTTGATGAGTTGGTCTATAACGGGGTGCAACACCTGAATAAGATTCCGGTCATCTGGTTAGAGTTGGCAGACTGTAGTGGTAATTCCGAAGCCTTTATTAAGACCGTCAATCCTTCGATTGATGAACTTATATTGAAGTTTATTTCCTTGGATTATCACGAGTTACTAATGGCCGCTTCAGGCCCGCAATCAGAGCATTTACTTGATCGGTTGATTGAAGAAGATGAAGGTGAATATATCCTGATTGTCGAAGGTGCCGTGCCTTTAGGTTTGGGTGGTAATTTCCTACGCATTGGCCCGAAAGGCGAAACGGGTGAAGCCCTGCTTAAACGCGTTGCTAAAAATGCCGCCGCCATTTTTGCGGTCGGTTCCTGTGCATTGGATGGTGGGGTTGTAGCCGCCGCTCCGAATCCGACTGGAGCGGTCGGCGTTTCTGAAGCGCTGGATCGTAATGACATTATCAATCTCCCAGGCTGTCCGGTGAACCCCATTAATGTGGTTGGTACCTTATTGCATTACCTGATGTTTGCAGAGATGCCCGAACTCGGTGAAAATAATAAACCACTCTGGGCGTATGCGCCGCGGGTGCATGACAATTGCGAACGTCGTGGTCATTATGATGCCGGTGAGTTTGTCAGAGAGTGGGGCGATGAAGGCGCGAAAAAAGGGTGGTGTCTGTATGAAATGGGTTGTAAAGGCCCTTATGCCGATATGAACTGCGCGCAAATGAAATTCAATGAAGGCACCTCCTGGCCAGTGCAAGCGGGGCATGGCTGTATCGCTTGCGGTAAAGGCAAGGTGGCTTTTGATGAATACGCCAATAACCGTAAGATCGTTCAACTGCCAGATTCATCAAAAATCTAATCGAAAACCTGTAACAGAGATATTGATATGACACAAACCAACGCCAAAGCCAGCAAAAAGCAAAAAATCGTTATTGATCCGGTCACGCGAATTGAAGGCCATTTGCGGGTGGAGATCGAAGTTGATGAAAACAATGTGGTCACAGAGGCTTGGGCTTCCGGGCAGTTGTTCCGCGGCATTGAAACCATACTCAAAGGCCGTGATCCGCGTGATACCGGTTTGATTGCCCAGCGTATTTGTGGAGTCTGCACCAATTCGCATTATCGAGCTTCTATCTCAGCGGTGGAACATGCCTATGAAATTGTGCCACCGAGAAATGCCGAAATCGTTCGTAACTTGGTTTCTTTAGCGCTGTTTGTACAAGATCATCTGGTGCATTATTACCATCTACACTCTCTGGATTATGTCGATGTTGTCAGTGCCTTATCGGCCGACTGTGAACAGGCCAGCAAGATTGCACATCAATGGCATAAACGTGCTTATAACTGTTCTCAGGGAGATTTAGAGGCGGTTAAGGAAAAGCTCAGCAGCTTTGTAAACGCTGGCCGATTGGGTCTGTTTGCCAATGGTTACTGGGGGCATGCCGCTTATAAGTTGTCGCCCGAAGAAAACCTGATTCACATGAATCACTATCTGGAAGCTTTACGCATTCAACGTGAAGTCAGTAAAGCGATTGCCATTTTTGGTGGTAAAACCCCGCACCCACAATACATGGTAGTGGGGGGGGTGACCAGTGTCATGGATATGTTGAATCCACAGCGTTTAAATGATTATCTGTTCATTATCAAAGACACTCAGGAATTCTTGAAACGCGCTTATTTACCCGATACGAAAATGGTAGTGGCCGCTTACAAAGACAGCATTAAAGCCGGATTTGGCCGTGGCAGTGGTAACTTTATGAGTTCTGGTGGTTATCCATTGAGTGACCAGCACCCTTTGTTTGCCAGTGGCGTTATATGGGGGCATAATTTCGATGAGGTCGCCGAGTTTGATGCCAGCCATATCACTGAAGAAGCTTCGCGTTCTTGGTATGCCGACGAGGCACCGACTAGTCCCTATGATGAAACTACCGAGCCGTTTTATACCGACTTAAATGCCGATGGCACTTTGAAAACGGAAGGTAAATATAGCTGGATTAAAGCGCCACGTTATCAGGGCCAGCCGATGGAGCTCGGGCCCGCAGCACGGATGATTATAGGTTATCAACAAAATGCGAAATTCATTAAACCTTATGTGCAACATTTTATGGATGATACCGGCCTGGAACTCATCGATTTCTCGAGTACGGTCGGGCGCAATGCGGCACGCGCCATCGAAGCGGAAGTGGCTTGTGATGCCATCTTCGGTTTTGTCAGTGAACTGATTGAAAATATAAAATATTATAATGAAGAGACCTGGACCAAATATGACTTTGAAAGTCTGCCAGCCACCACCAAAGGCTGTGCCATATTTGAAGTACCACGCGGCACCTTAAGTCACTTTATCCGTATTGACGAGGCCAAGGTGGCAAACTATCAAGCGGTGGTGCCCACTACCTGGAACGCCTCACCCAAAGATGGTTTAGGCCAACGTGGCCCTTATGAAGAAGCCATTGTCGGTTTACAGTTGGCCGATCCACAGCAGCCACTGGAAGTCTTGCGCGCAGTACACTCTTTTGATCCTTGTTTGGCCTGTGCAGTGCATGTGATAGATGTGCAGGGCAGAACCCTGGCAGAACATCGTGTGCATCCGCTTGGCAGTTTATAAATGACTGAAGCTAAAATTACTCCAGAAGCCACGCCGAGTATTGCCGTTATAGGTATTGGCAATATTCTGTTTAACGATGAAGGTTTGGGTATTTATGCCACACAATTTATCAAACAGAATTATGACTTCACTCCGCAGATAGAACTGATTGATGGCGGTACTTTAGGCATGAATATGATTCACTATTATCAGAGTTATGAGCGTGTTTTGTTATTGGATACAATTAGCGTGGATGAGAACTCCCCTGCAGGCACTATTTATAATTTGGATGCTAAGGTTCTGCAAGGTTTGGGGAGTTGCCGTAAAACCGCCCATGAAATTGAGGTGTTACAAACCTTAGAACTGGGCGCTTTGGCAGGCGATATGGCGAAGATTCAGATCATTGCCATGGTGCCCGAAGAGATGGACAGCGTTGTTATGGCGCTGACCGCTAGGGTGCAACAGGCCATGCCTTTATTTATCCAAACCATTATCGAAGAGTTGCAAAACTGGGGCATACAAGCTTCTCCCCAAGAGCAGAGAACTTCGCTGGAGTCTATTATCAATCAGTATAATCAGCAACATGCACCATCCTGCGCCTAATCGGTTTTTTGAGTTATGACTCTTAGCAGTGAATTGAATTCAGATCAGCAGCATATTTGCCTGCAACTCTACGGACGAGTGCAGGGGGTGGGCTTTCGACCTTTTGTTTATCAGTTGGCAATCAAGCTAAACCTAAAGGGAACTGTCTGCAATACCGCCAATGGTGTGACGATTCATCTATTAGGTTTAGCCGTGAACCTACTCTCTTTTCAACAACAGCTAAACACTCAAAAACCCATCCATGCGTCGATTGAATCTATAAGCAAACAAACATTACCCATCACCGATTATGACGATTTTCAGATTATTGAAAGTCGGATCGATTCGCACATGAATCAAACGAGTCAGATTCCTGCCGATATTGCTACCTGCCAATCCTGTTTAGAGGAATTCAACGATCCCGGCAATCGGCGTTATTTAGATCCTTTTATCAACTGTTCGGATTGCGGGTCACGCTTTACGATTATGCAGCAGCTTCCCTATGATCGCCAACACTCGGCTATGGAGGCCTTTGACTTGTGCGATTTATGTCGCCGTGAATATACCACTCCTTTAGATCGACGCTACCACTCTCAAGGTATTTGCTGCCCGCAGTGCGGCCCTAAAATCCACTTGTATAGTGCCAATCAAGAATTGCTTTCGAAAGAGAGTGATGCGATTCAACAAGTCGCTGAGTGTTTAAAACAAGCAGGCCTGGTGGCTTTTAAAGGGGTGGGTGGCTTTCATATTTTGTGTGATGCCACCAATGAGTTGGCGGTGGCGAAGTTAAGGCACAGAAAACTTAGAGCCCGTAAACCTTTAGCGGTTTTGTGTAAAGACCTTGCCATGGCGCAAGCCTTAGCGGATTTAAGCCAACATGAAGAAGCTTTGCTGACCTCCTATGCGCAACCGATTGTATTGGTCAATAAGTCAAACCCACAAGGACAAACCGAATTAAGTTATTTGGTGGCGCCAGACACCAATCGTTTGGGAGTGATGTTGGCCTATACGCCGTTGCAACATCTACTGTTCCAGTTTTTCGAACAACCGCTGATTGCCACCAGCGCCAACCTTTCGGGCGAACCGATTGTTTATAAAATAGAAGAACTGTTCACTAAACTCTGTCGTCCCGGTTTTGAAATGGTCGATTTGGTATTGGATTTTGATAGAGAGATCCTTAATCCGTGCGATGACAGTATCATGCAAAGTATCGGTCAAAGTAGTGGGCGAGGCAGTGAAAGTAAGCAACAAACATTACGTTTAGCGAGAGGTCTTGCACCACTTTATGGGACTTTGCCAGCTCCTGTTATTAGATCCTGTTTGGCTGTTGGTGCTCAGCAGAAAAGTACAGTCGCTTTTGCCCAAGAGTCGCAGTGGTGTTTATCGCCTTATATAGGGGATTTGCATTCACTGGCTTCGTTACAACGTTTTCAACAAACCATTCAGCGCATAAGCGAGCTTACGTCCTTTGAGCCAGAGGAATTAGTCTGTGATCTGCATCCAGGTTATGCCAGTAGCGTCTGGGCGGAAAAGGAAGCTGTGCATCAAGCGATGCTTTTAGACAGAGTACAGCATCACTATGCACATGTTCTAGCCTGTATGGCCGAGTTTAATCTCAATCAGCAGGTATTAGCATTCAGTTGGGATGGTAGTGGTTTAGGTGATGACGGTACCTTGTGGGGGGGCGAGTTATTATTGGCTGATCTCTCCAGTTATGAACGACTACTTTCTCTAAAACCTTTTAAACTATTGGGGGGTGACTTGGCTAATCAGCAACCACGGCGTATTGCTTTGTCTCTATTGTTTGCAGAGATGTCATTAGCCGAACTATTGGCTTTAGACTCACCTACGGTACAAGCTTTTAGCCAATCAGAAATTGAACAACTCCATCAAATGTATCAACAGAACCTAAACAGCCCTCTGAGCAGCTCAATAGGGCGGCTGTTTGATGCAGTGGCAAGTCTGTTAGGGTTACTACAAACTCTGGATTACGAAGGGCAGAGTGGTTTGATATTGGAAGCACTCTACGATGATCAGATTGAAGCGGCTTATGATTTTGCCATTATCAACGGTCAGATAGAGATACAACCGATGCTTAATCAGTTGTTGCGCCAGCAGCAACAGAAGGTTGAACCATCGGTGATAGTGAGTCGGTTTTTTAATATGTTGGTGAACTTAATTGAACAGCTTGCCGATCAATATGCCGATTTAGCGGTGGTGTTAACCGGCGGCGTTTTTCAAAATAAAGTCTTATTAAACTTAATCTCTCAGCGCTTTGAAAGCAGAGCGCAAAAACTTTATTTTCAACAGAAAACGCCCATAAATGACGGCGCTATCGCCTTAGGGCAACTATGGTGGTCACAGCATGCAACATCTGTTGCTAAACATCGTCCAAAATAAAGTGACCCTACGCTCACATGGTTTTGTAAAGCCGCAGGACATGCCAGATACCGTGTTTGATTCTTTAAGTCAAACACACATCTTATATTCTGGATCAAAAGGTTTGCCGCTGTTTAAAACAGCAAACACAATGTGAATTAATTTACGCATGACGGC
>Ga0307486_1000878_pt1 | contig 25265 bp, 16 predicted proteins | sample CBIW02metaG_FD_203663 | JGI IMG/M metagenome (GOLD analysis project Ga0307486, IMG submission 203663) | Sea-ice brine microbial communities from Beaufort Sea near Barrow, Alaska, United States - CBIW 0.2 | ecosystem: Environmental > Aquatic > Marine > Coastal | place: USA: Alaska | collected...
TTACAATCTTCATCGGATTTGAACCGATCAGAGAATTCTAGGAGGTTTTGACCCTTGAAAATATTCATATTATTACTATTTTTATTGACTTTGAAGATATGAATTTAAATACTGACCTCTAAAAATAAAATTATAGTCCCACGTTTTAATGAGGAATCTGGTTTTTATACAACAAAATCACGGTCAAATCAAATGAGTAACATTCGCGGTAAAAACACAAAAGCTGAAATAAAATTTCGAAAGGCGCTTTGGGCAAAAGGGTATAGGTATAGGATAAACTATAAGAACCTGATCGGAAAACCAGATATAGTTTTTAAAAAATATAGAACTGTTGTTTTTATAGATGGAGGATTTTGGCATGGATTCAATTGGAAAGAACAAAAAGAAAAAATAAAAACAAATCGGGATTTTTGGATTCCTAAGATCGAGAGAAATATCCAACGGGATGAGGAGGTAAATTCTACCTTAGAAGAAATGGGTTATAAAGTTTTTCGGTTTTGGGAACACCAGTTAAAAACGGATTTTGAATCCTGTTTCACAAAAGTTGTAGATTATCTCAACAAAAAAAGGGAAAATCAATGAAATTTTAATAACGTTTTTCATACTGTTAGGAACGATGTTTAAGGTTCAGTTATCATATCAATAGTTCAGACTACTTTCTGGTTGTTCGTAAAGACCTGTTTCAATTCCCATTCTTGCGGGTTTTAATATAATTCACGATTGGCACATCTGCTTCTGCCCAATCCAATTCTTTTAATTCCTCTAAACCAAGCCATTTTATTTGTTTATGCTCTGCCAAATGGATCTCATGACTTGCTATTTTACAGCGAAAGGGAAAGAGTTCAATGCTGAAAATTGCAGAATAGGAATGTTTGAAGGAGGGAAGTTGTTCCAGAATGTCTATTTCAATACCCAGCTCCTCCCGGATTTCCCTCTTCAGGCAGGCTTCAAGTCTTTCGTTATCTTCAATTTTGCCGCCAGGGAATTCCCATTTTAGGGGAAGTTTCATTTTTTCGCTTCGCTGCGCGCAAAGGATTTTTCCGTTGTTCTCAATGATGGCGCAGGTTACTTGGAGCATAAACAGTATTTTAAGAATTTTTAAATTACGATAAATCGATTATCCAATCTGTGCTAAATGTGCCTAAAGAATTAAGTGTGTTGAGTTGTGAGAAAAAACAGAAATTGAGGACAGATTTTCTTTAGGCAACTTAGACGTGTAATATTTTATGAATGGATCAGTTTATTTTAATCCTAACCGAAAATTTTCAGTAGGTCTATTCCAGTTCAATCCTGTCAATTTCCAGGGCAAAGGTTTCTGCTGTTTTATTGGCTATCAAAAAGGCGATCTCTTCCATACTTTGGCCGGGATAATTCGGAAGCTCCAGTTTTTGGCCCCTAAAGGAAGGGTACATACTTGCAAAAGGAACCTCCACAGTATTCCAGGCTGGGTTGGTTTTAAAAGTTGAGACATACGCATGGGGATCCCCGGCGCTGCTTTTAAGCCTGAACTGGTAAGATTTTCCGTCCCCTTTAACCCGCAACTTTACTTTGGTGAATTCTCCCACCTGTTTTGAATCAAACCGGTGACGCACCGATGAAAACCCACCGTTATTTTCCAGGGAAATTTGGCCTTTAAAAAGCCCGTGACCTTCCGGGGTCAGGCTAAAAGATCCTGTGGAGCGGCCGCCCATTACCACATCATCTACAATAACCCATTTACGGAGCTCACTTTGGGCATTAAAATCGAATAAGATCATAGGTTTTTGAAGTGTTAGAAAAAAACACAAGCAGGGAATGACTTTCATGTTTTTCGGTTTATGTTATCAAAGCTACTCTTTTACAGTTTTCCGGGGGGATTGGAAATCACATTTTAGGGTCATTAAAAATTGCTGAAGAAACTTCAAACACAAAAAATTCCACCTCAAAAAGCGGTGGATTTTTTTATGGTATGGGAAAGTCCCGAATCGTCTGCCTTCAGAAAATAAATTACAGTTCTAAAACAGCGTTCTCTGTCCCTGCATATTCGTTCCACTGGAAACGATCGGCTTCAGCTTCATTTGAGAAATCCCCGTCAATAAGGTATTTAAACTCATATGAATTCTCCATCGCAAAATTGAAGGTCCCTTTAAATGAGCCGTTTTTCAATCTTTTCAATTCGTTTTCCTTTGGGTCCCAATTGTTGAAATCACCCACTAGGCTAACATTTTTTGCATCTTGTGCAGGAACGGTAAATGTGACCTTGCACACTGGTTTTGTCTTTAAAAATTGCTTTGTAATCCCCATAACTTTTTAATTAATTAAGCCGCAAGAAAAATATTAAATACCTGGTTTACAATGATAAATATCATTTTTAATTTTTTGATAAAACAGTATAACCAATTGTTTCATACAGGCAAAACAGCAATTTTAAACCAAAAAAATCCACCTCAAAAAGAGATGGATTTTTTTCTTAGGTCTTCTGTCTTAAAACCTTGTCATTCAATTTTCAAAAAAGGCTTACATCACAAATTTAGAGCTGATGGATTCATTGTTGTGCACCCTTTTCATAACATCGGCAAACAATTCGGCACAGCTTATAACCCTTATTTTTTTGCTTGGTTTTTTAAGCGGGATGGAATCGGTTACGATCAATTCCAACAATTGTGAATTTTCAATTCGCTCATAAGCTTCTCCTGAAAGGACAGGATGCGTACAAATGGCCCTAACGCTTATCGCGCCTCTTTCCATCATCACATCGGCGGCTTTGGCAAGTGTTCCGGCGGTATCTACCATATCATCCACCAGCACTACATTTTTTCCGGTGACATCCCCTATAAGTTCCATATGCGAGATAACATTCGCCTTGGCGCGTTGTTTATAACAAATTACCACATCGCTTTCCAAAGCTTTGGAATAGGCATAAGCCCGTTTTGATCCGCCCATATCGGGGGAGGCAATGGTAAGATTATCCAGCTTCAGGCTTTTCAGGTAAGGTAAAAATACGGTGGAAGCAAACAGGTGATCTACCGGTTTTTCGAAAAATCCCTGAATTTGATCGGCATGTAGATCCATAGTGATAATGCGGGTCGCGCCGGCGGTTTCCAGAATACTGGCTACCATTTTTGCGGCGATTGGCACGCGGGGTTTATCCTTTCTATCCTGACGTGCCCAGCCGTAATAAGGCATAACAGCCGTGATATGGCGTGCGGAAGCTCTTTTGGCTGCGTCCAGCATAAGTAGCATTTCCATAAGGTGATCGGCTCCGGGGTTGGTGGAACCAACAATAAATACACGTGCTCCGCGCACAGATTCTTCAAAGGAAGGCTGAAATTCCCCATCGCTGTAATGGCTGGTTATTACGTTCCCAAGGGGAATCCCATAAGCTTGTGCTATCTTCTCGGCCAAAACCTGGCTTTGAGTGCAGGGAAAAATCATGGCTTGGTTAATTGCATCTGGCATATCGAGTTGTGTTTTGAGAGTTAGTATTGTACTTTAAATATAGCCCTGCAAATATATAAATTAATTCCTTTCCAAATGTCCTAGCGGGTGACTACTTCCTGTTAAAAGTTGAAAGCCTTGGTTTGAGGGAGTTCCGGGAGGAAAGGAAAAATTATTGCAGGGAGGGCGGGCATTTGATAATTCTGTGAGTTTTTTAAAATAAAATTCTCGGAATTATGATTGGGAAACAGAATTTTTTTTTAATTTTGCCATCCACTTGCTCGAGTGCCTGCCTGCCGCAGGCAGGGCGGAATTGGTAGACCTGCCTGCGGCAGGCAGGCGCGCAAGTTAAATGTTCTTTTTAATGTTTTATGTATATGCGATATCGAGTTTAAGGCATAACTACATTTATGTAGGTTTAACCAACGATCTCGGTTCCAGAATCGCAAGACATAATGATGGAAGAGAAAAAACTACCCGGTTTTATAGGCCTTTTGAATTAATTTTTTCGGAGATTTGTAAAACCAGACCAGATGCCAGAGTTCGTGAAAAATACTGGAAATCTGGAACGGGTAAGGAACAGTTGAAGCATATTAGAAACAAACCAAAATAATGCTCGAGTGGCGGAATTGGTAGACGCGCTGGATTCAAAATCCAAATTTGAGAAGGGAAAAAAAGTATGCCGAAGTGGTGGAATTGGTAGACACGATGGATTCAAAATCCATTGCTCACAAGGCTTGCGGGTTCGATTCCCGCCTTCGGTACTAAAAAAGCTGAGATGAAAATCTCGGCTTTTTTTATGACTTGGTACAACATAGGTACAACATTTTGCTATTTTGAAGACAACATTTTTATTGATATTAAATCATTTCATTTGTCATTCATCTTTATGAATTACCAAATAGGATAATAAATTCTGCTAAATCACAACTCTTTTTCCTTCGGAGGGGAAGTTTATTATCATACAATATACACGCAAGGTAAACTCGTAAAATACTTCCATCAAAAGACTACGGCATAAAGCCAACGCCTTTGCCTTCGCTTATTTATTCCGTTTCCTTTTGAGCCAAGATTTTATCTTCCGTTTGGTTCCTGCTCAAATATTGTTTAATCTAAAATTTGAGTATTATGACAACAAAAGCAAGTACTACGAGAAAGAGCGGGAAAACGAACGCATCAGCTAAGAGAAAAGTCAAAGAAAAATTGACACAAAAAGCGATTGGGCTTCAAATTCAGAATTTAAGTATCGAAAGGATTATTCCCGACCCGATGCAGCCCAGAAAGACTTTTAATGAAATGCTGTTACAGCAGCTTTCAGAAAGTGGATCAAGTCCAAAAGTTGTGGGATTTTAGTATTATGCAAAAATTGTTGTTAGTCTAAATAGAAAAGAATCTACGTTTCTTACTCCCCTGAACTGTGCCCTAAACGCTTTTATTTTTGCGTGAAGTATTTAAAAAATAAAAACCTTTCAGCGAACTGAAAGGTTTTAAATTAACCCGATAATCTAAATTTCGGATATGACATAAATATTTCTACCCCAAATAGAAATAAATTAATTAATATCCATTATCGAATTAACCCCATGCTTTTAAGTTGAAAAATGGATTTAAGAAATAAATGGAAATGAAAGAATTTATGATTCCTCTAATTTTTGAATATCTATTAAACACATTTGTGAAATCTATCATATTAAACATAAATCCTTATTAGAAATTAAATGAGTACCAAAATTTTAAGCCTAAGCTTCTAAATTTCGCATCGTTTAAAAGCGCATGTCCAGAGTCTTGATTTGTAGCATTTAAAGAAGGATTTACCCTGAATTCTGTGGGACTTTCTCTCTCGTATTGTAACAAGCTTTCTCCGTTTGATTTAAGCAGATTGTTTAAGCCTGTCTCAACGAAAAAACCTATGTACAGCCATTGTTTTGCAACTAATCTTTGCTTAACACCTAACTCTAAAGTTGCATTTACCGCATTTTTAATATCGAAATTCTGCTTTGCAAATGAGATATCTTCAAAAGTTCCAAATCCTGCAAATTTGGGTACTTCTAGCTCTGCATTGAGATTTTCAAAGAAACCTGTAGTGGTTAAACTATTTGCTCTAGATTTAGCTTCGCTTGTTAAAAAGATGTTATAGCTTGCGCCTGCACGTGCATAGAATCTCGTCGTACCATTTGTCTCATATTGTACTACTAATGGGATAGAAGCTACTGTATAACGCTGATTTTCTGAATATCCTCTTAATTTGTATCTAAACTCAAATGCCTCTCCTTCTAAATCTACCGCATTTTGTATACCTGAGTAGTTAAGTAAACTTGCATTATTCTTCAAGTATCCTATACCCACTCCAGAGTGTAAACTCCAGCTATCACTTAAAGCATATCCTACGCCTAGGTTTAAAGCACCACCGGAGCTTTGTTCATTTTCTATTACAGCTTCATTGCTTCTGAGTTCTGTTAGTGAAGCCTGAATTCCTAGAGAAGCATGCCACGGAGATTGAGCCATTGCTGCCGGTAGTGAAAGTCCGCCAAGGAAGACTATTACTACTAGACATTGTTTTTTGCTTAAATTAAGTTGTTTTAATATTTTATATGTTATAGTCATTATATATGTTTCTTAGTTCTTGATAAAGTTTTTAGCTACAGTGCGTTCCGGAGTTACCAATAAAAGTCTATATATTCCTGTAGGTAGGTTCCCAGGAAGATTTATACTAGTACGAAGACCATCCACCGGGTGGCTCATAATAAGCCTTCCACTAACAGAATAAATGTGGTAAATCGCTCTTTTGAGTTCGCTAGTTGGGTAGTCTGCTTGCACATTTAAATTACGCCCTTGTTTTATCGGGTTTTGTCCTATAACCATTGAGTAACTATTTTTCAATACAATGCTAGTCTCACAAGTTTGAAGAACGTCACCGTCTACGGTTGTCATTTTTACCATGTAGGTTGCTGTAGGGTCAAGGATATCAGACTCGCGATTACCTTCTGAAAAAACCTGGCCTGTACCTACGCTTCTGCCGTTCTTAAACCATTCGTAGCTAACAAATTGATAACCCCCATTTGTATTTGGATTATTATTTACTACAAGTGAATTATTGTACTTCTGAGTAACAATGTCTTCAAAGTTGAAAGCTTTTTCCACCATTACAATATAAGTTCTGGTTTGAGTTCCATCTTGCGAAGTCACTATAACCTCCTGGCTATAGATCCCTGGAGCAGGAGTAGCAATGGTAAAGCTGTTTCCAGTGCTTAATTGTGCATTAGGTTCAGTTATTAAAGAGACATCAACTGAGGAAAATCTAGTATCACAATCTATTAGATAATATATCTGTGTTGTAGGATTATTGTACAATTGCCCATCGATGGTTATGCTGGATGCCGTAGCATTAGAACTGGTAATATTCAAGGTACGCTCTACAGCTCTAGCCATTTGGTAATTGGAATTTCCAGACTGTATCGCTGTGATTTGAATCTGTCCAGAAGTTTGTAGAACTACAAAACCTTCAGGGCTCACTGTAGCCGAAGGCTGAGGCGATGTAAACGTATAAGAATATGTAATTGGAAGACCGGAAGAGGCTGTTGCTCCCAATTGGAAATCAGGATCATTTTCCAGATTTTTATTTGCCAAAACGCTGAAGGTAATGGTTTGAGAAGCCTTGTTAATCACCAACTGAACGTTTCTGCTGCCTGCTGAATAGTTTGCAGTTTCTGAAGACTCAATATTTATGGAATATCCTCCCGCATCAGTATATCCTTGTTGCGAGTTATAAGTCAATGTGGTCTCACTATGATTTAAACTTGCCGATATGTTTTTAATAGTTCCATCGAACGTGAAGGTTTGAGTGGCATCTGCAGTAATCACACTTTGTGCCTTATCAATTGTCAAGATTGCATTTAAAACAGCGTCTTGATAGTTAGGTCTCGATACCCTTGCTATTACATTGTAAGTTCCAGCATTAGTTTGATCATTATTCTCATAAACTACAGTAGCGTCTTCAGCCTGTCCCGTAACTATCAAGGATTTTGCAGTACCATCATAGGTAAAGCTGTTGTTAGCAAATTCCAATCCACTCTCTGTTGCAGCCTCAATGACTAGGCTTACATTTTGAGAAGCTGCAAGATAGTTGTCGGTTTCAATTGCATCTACTGATATTGCATACGTTCCAGCATTGGTATATCCCTGTTGCGAGTTATAAGTCAATGTGGTCTCACTATGATTTAAACTAACCATAACATTTTTGACAGTTCCATCATATGTAAATGTCTGGATGGCATCTGCCGTGATGATGGCATCTGCCTTATTTATGGTCAATGTTGCGGTAAGCACTTGAGCAACATAATTGGGTCTGGTTACCGTTGCTCTTACGGTATAGGTTCCTGCACTGGTTTGATCGTTGTTCTCATAAGCTACGGTGGCATCGCTAGCTTGACCGGTTACTATTAGGGATTTTTCAGAGCCATCATAAGTAAATGAATTATCATCAAAAGATAAACCTGTTTGATCTGGAGCAGTTAACGTTAATTTAAAACTTTCTTCGTCACTACAATTTGGTGTGTCAGCATCATACATATATAATGTTATTGGATAGCTAGATGCATCTGTATATTTTATAATATCGCCCGAAGAATATTTTGTGCCACCACCAGTTGTTTCTGTATAATAAGCTTCTGTACCTGTTAAGTTGGTTCCAGCAATTGTTGGGAATGTATATTGCGTTTGTATAGAAAGATCTGTTATGTCTGTAATATCTCCTGCAATGCTTCCGCCATCTGTAATTGTCCAGTTAAAATCTGTAATTATTTTTTGGCGAGCAGTTGTACCACTACAATACTTACTGTTTCCACCATTAAAAGCAACATTTTCTTGGAGTGTTTTTTTACTCCAGCCAATTAATAATGCATCATAATTTGCAGTTGATAAAGTTACGTCTGCAAACATATTAGTCATAGAGGTTACTTTGCTTACGTCCCATTCGCTAATATCTTGATCAAAAGCTGTAGCACTTTGAAACATGATTATCATGTCTGTTACGTTGCTTACGTCCCATTTACTAATATCTTGGTCAAAAGCTATGGCAGAGGTAAACATACCTGTCATATCTGTTACACTGCCTACATTCCAATTTCCTATATTTTTATTGAATTTTTCAGCACCAGCAAACATTACCGTCATATTGGTAACATTGGTTACATTCCAAGTGCTAATGTCTTGGTTAAAGGTAATTGCAAGACCGAAAGTTCCCAACATGTTCGTTACGTTGGCTACGTCCCAATTACCAATATCTTGGTTAAAAGAAGATGCGAAAGCAAACATATAAGACATGTTTGTAACGCCAGATAAGTCTGGTTTGTCTGTGAAGTTACCAACTAGGTTTGTACATCCATAAAAAGCTCTTTCCATAGAAGTCCAAGAATTTGTTCCCCATTGTTCTATATAAATTATTTTTTCTTTTTCTCCAGTATTATTGTTTCCGTTATCAACCTCATTAACATCATTATTGTTATTATTAAAATAAATTCGAGGAAAACTACCACGTATGGCAACGGTGTACGTTCCTGCTGTTCCATAATCGTGCGTACTGTTTCCAGTAAGATTAAACTCATCAAAAACACCATCATTTTCCCAGTCTATATCATAACTGTAACCAGTTCCTGTTGTTGGTATTGTTATGGAAGTATTATTAGATTTACCCTCATTATCTGTTTTCCAAGTTGTGATAAAATAATCGCTTGGGCTATCTGGTGCTGCTTGAAATTCATAAGCGCCTATGTCAATAACATCTGGATCTGGTAAGCCATCAAACAAACGTGTATTTCCTGCTAGGTCTTTGTCTGTAGCTAATGTGGCCGAATACAATGCGTTATTACCTGCATTTACCGCTGGACTAAATTTAAACAAACTATAATCTCCATTTGCTGGATCTTTAAAAAGATTGGTTAATGTTAAATTTGCAGCATCAATATTACCATTTATAGTATTATTATTACCTTCAATAATGGAGTTTTCAGCTTGATAATTTCCTGTAGTTCCGCCCCATATAATGCTGTTGTACAAACTTGGGTTAGACGTATCTTCATTGAATAGCCCTCCATCTGTATTATTGTTACCAACAACGGTAATATTAACTAAAGTAGGGGAGGAATTGGCTACATTATATATAGCTCCTCCATCAGTAGTTGCAGTATTATTAACAAATAAAGAATTTAGTATGGTAGGTGCAGAATTATCTTGGTTCGTGATACCACCCCCATCTTTGGCTTTGTTGTTTTTAAAAACAATATTCTGAAGGCTAGGCGATGATTGGTAATTAAACATTCCTCCACCAGATTCTGTACAATTATTATCTGAAAATAAAATATTTTGATATAATGGAGAAGAAACAGAGTTATATATTCCTGAGCCAGAACATTTAAATACTTGGTTTTCGTTTATAATAATATTAGAAAAATCATCTGCGTAACCACCAGTAATACTAAAACCATCTAAAATAGCTTCGCCAGCTAACCCAGAACTAATAAACACGTTGTATGTATTGTCTGTAACAACACTTGTATTGCCTATTTCTCCACTCAAAACAGATTTATTAGCAACTAAGTTTAAATCTCTGTCAGCTAAAGTTATTTCTGTACCTGCAAAACCGCCATACAACTGCACATTTTTCACCATTAAAAAAGAATTATTTCTAGCCTGGTCTGATCCAAAATTAGTTCCATCTTCTGGGCTGTACATTGGTTTGTAAGTACCTTTTGCTACAAATATTTGCAAAGGTGTCGTTGCCCAAGAAGCATCATAATTTTCTTTTGCCCACAACAGCGCATCTGCCAGTTCAGATATGGCGTTTGCCCAAGAATCACCAGTATGATTACCACCTGAAACGTTTTTGTTCACATAAACAATATTATCTGTAGGTGTAATGTTTATTGGCTCTGCTTGAAACTCATACGCGCCCATGTCTATAACATCTATAGTTGGTAAGCCATCAAAAACCCGTGCATTACCAGCCAAATCTTTGTCTGTTGCTAGCGTACCTGTATATAAGGTATTGTTTCCTGCATTAACTGCTGGACTGTATCTGTTTAAACTATAATCGCCATTTGTTGGATCATTAAAAAGTTCTGTTACTGTTAGACTTGTAGTAGTTTCACTACCATCGTTACCATAACTTTTATCGGCTATAATACTATTTTTATAGAGTGGCGTAGCATTATCATTACTAATAGTTCCTGTAACAATGGTGTTGTTAACTATTGCATTTGAATTATCTTGATTAGCCATACCACTACCATAAGTAGCCGAATTTCCGCTAAAAGTGGTATTGGTAATGATTGGTGAAGATGAACTATTGTTGAACATACCACCACCTTTACCATCCGTACTAATAATACTGTTGTCAATGAAAGTGGTATTGGTAATAGTTGGTGAAGAATTTAGATTAAACATACCTCCACCAGCTATATTAGCTTTATTTCCAATAAAAATAGTATTAGTAATAGTTGGCGAAGAATTTCTATTGAACATTCCTCCCCCTACGAATCTTCTAATATCTGTATTATTTATACTAAAAGTTCTAGAATCATTTGCGCGACCGTTAGAAACGGTAAAACCGTCTAAACGTGCTGTGCCCGCTGCACCAAAACTCACAACTACATTATTAGCGTTGTCTGTGTCATCATTTACAGCACCAATATCTCCACTTAAAATAGATTTATTTGCTGTTAAGCTCAAATCTCTATCAGCTAAATTTGTTTCCGTTCCTGCAAAACCACCATACAATTGTACGTTTTTAACTAATAAAAAAGAATTATCTCTAGCTTGGTCTGTACCAAAATTGGCACCATCTTCTGGGCTATATAGTGGTTTATATGTTCCGCTAGCAACCCAAATTTGTAAGGGTGTAGTGGTAAAGTTTGTTTTATTATTGTTTGCCCAAACCAATACATCTGCTAATTCTGGTAGGGCATTTGCCCAAGAATCTCCTGTACCATTTCTTGTTGCAGTTTTGTTTACATATACTATATTATTTACATCTGGAGTTATCACAAGTGCTTGAGCTTCATAAGCTCCTAAATCAATGGTATTTTGAAATACTCTTGGGTTACCCGCCAAATCTTTGTCTGTTGCTAATGTACCTGTGTACAATGCATTGTCTCCTGAATTTACGGCAGCACTATTAATTGTTAAGCTATAATCTCCATTAGTTGAATCTGTAAAAAGATCTGTAGCTGTTAAATTGGTAGCGTCTATATTTCCATTTGTAGCATCAGTATGATCTTTTATAATACTGTTTTTTAATGTGTATGCATTTTGGGAACTATTTATATCATAAATAACATTCCAGATAATACTATTATAAATATTTAGAGTTGCTAGATAGGTTTGTATACCATCTCCATTGGTAGTTGCTTTATTTCCAACAATTGTACAGTTAATAATATCTGCAGAAGTTGTTGGGTCTAAACTAATAGCACCTGCTTCATTTGCTAAATTCCCAATAAAACTACTGTTATAAATTGTTGGAGATGCAGATGAAAAATTACTAATTGCACCACCTCTAGTAACACCTTTATTTTTATTAAAAGAGCTATTGTTAATTATTGGAGAAGAATTATTGTTGGCGATTGCTCCACCATAACTACCACTATTTCCTGTAAAAGTGACGTTTGTTATTCTAAGAGATGAAGTATGGTTATATATTCCGCCTCCAAAAGTATTGGTAATTACATTACTATTTACTGTTATAGATGAGTTACTACTATCTGTAGCATTACCACTTGTTATTGAGAAACCGTCTAAAAGAGCCGCTTCTACATTGCCAGAACTTACAATTACATGATAAGCATTTTCTGTGTTACTACCAATACTTAAAGTACTACCAGAGCCTGTAATCGTATCATCATTATTAAAATCTCCACTTAACGTAGTTTTGTTTGCGATTAAACTTAAATCTCTATCTACTAAAGTTGCTTCTGTACCTGCAAAACCTCCGTACAATTGTACGTTGTTTACCATTAAAAAAGCATTATCTCTAGCTTGGTCTGTACCAAAATTGGCACCATCTTCTGGGCTATATAGTGGTTTATATGTTCCGCTAGCAACCCAAATTTGTAAGGGTGTAGTGGTAAAGTTTGTTTTATTATTGTTTGCCCAAACCAATGCATCTGCCAATTCTGGAATGGCATTTGCCCAAGAACTTCCACTGCCATCGCCTGTAGCAGTTTTATTTACGTAAAGTATGTTGTTTGTGTCTGGAGTTATAACAAGTACTGGAGACTCATAAGCACCAATATCTATTGTACTTTGAAATACTCTTGGGTTACCCGCTAAATCTTTGTCTGTAGTTAAATTACCACCGGCATTGGTGTATAAAGTGTTATCTCCTGCGTTTATGGCAATGCTTCCTGCTTTTAAAGAATAATCTCCATTTGCTGGGTCTTTAAAAAGATCTGTATCAGTTACACCTGTAGCGTCTATATTGCCATTACTGGCATTGGTTTGCCCCTGTACCAAGCTGTAAGTTATACTTATTGAACCACTGCCTCTATTATAAATACCTGCATCACTAGTGCTCGCTGTATTCCCCAGTAGAATCGTGTTGGTTAAAGTTGCGGAAGAATTATAATTATACATTCCGCCACCGTAGCTTGCAGTATTCCCACTTAGGCTTACATTGGTCAAAATTGGATCAGAATCATAATTATTCATTCCGCCGCCTTCGTAGGTTGCAGTATTACCACTTAGGCTTACATTGGTTAAGATAGTATTAGAATTAGAGTAATTATACAATCCGCCTCCGTAGCCTGCAGTATTCCCTCTTAGCTTTACATTGGTCAAGCTTGGGGAAGATTCTTTATTAAACATCCCGCCGCCATAATAACGAGCAATAGTTTTTGTATTTACCGTGATAGAACCGAAACTATCATAATTGGCATTGCCCTCTACCAGGTTAAAGCCGTCCAATTTAGCAGAACCCACTTCGCCAGCACTAACCACAACATGGTAGGTATTGTCTGTGTTGTCATCAACAGTTCCTAAATCTCCACTTAAGGTAGTTTTATTTGCGGTTAGACTTAAATTTCTATCTGCTACCGCAGTTTCTGTACCTGCAAAACCACCATATAATTCTACATTATTTACTAGTAAAAAAGTGTTGTCTCTGGTTTGGTCTGTACCAAAATTGGCACCATCTTCTGGGCTATATAGTGGTTTATATGTTCCGCTAGCAACCCAAATTTGTAAGGGTGTAGTGGTAAAGTTTGTTTTATTATTGTTTGCCCAAACCAATGCATCTGCCAATTCTGGTAGGGCATTTGCCCAAGAATCTCCTGTTTTATTACCTATTGCTGCTTTGTTTACGTATAAAACATTATTTGTTGCTGTAATTTTTAGTGGTTCTGCCTGATATTCATAAGCACCCATATCTATTACATCTGGGTCTGGAACACCTACAAATAAACGTGCATTACCTGCCAAGTCTTTGTCTGTAGCAATAGTACCTGTGTATAAAGTATTGTCTCCTGCATTTAATGCTGGACCAAAACCGTTTAAGCTATAATCTCCATTTGTTAGGTTATTAAAAATGTCTTTGTCTGATAAATTAGTAGCATCTATATTCCCATTTGTAGTATCACTATTACCTTTTACAATGCTGTTTTTAATATCTGGGTTAGAAGAACTGTAATTTTGAATATCTCCCCAAACAATGCTGTTGTAAATTTTTGGGTTAGATGCACCTTCATTCTGCATTGCATCTCCATAAGGCAAAGCTGTGGTATTTTCACTAAAAGTGGTGTTGATAATTATTGGAGAAGAGTTTACATAATTAAACATAGCGCCTCCTCTATTAGAAGCATTTTTACTGAAAATACAATTTATGATTGTAGGTGAAGAGGAATCATTATTGAAAATACCACCGCCATCAGCACTATTATTATCAATAAAGGCAGTATTTGTAATATTTGGAGATGACTCATCATTGAACATACCTCCACCTGAATCACCAGTATTTGCAATAAAGTTGATGTTCTTAATTTTTGGCGAAGAAGAGTAATTTAACATACCACCACCAGTATATAAAAGCGTGCTAATGCCATTTATAGTTAAAGTGTTTCCAGTTAAATTAGCATTACCTCCAGTAATAGTAAAACCGTCTAAAAGAGCTGTACCAACATCACCAACACTTACAATTACATGTGCAGCATTGGTTTCATTTTCTGTAATACTTAAAGATTCACCAGAACCTGTTATAACATCTTCTGTCCCAAAATCTCCACTTAAGGTAGTTTTGTTTGCGATTAAACTTAAATCTCTATCTACTAAAGTTGCTTCTGTACCTGCAAAACCTCCGTACAATTGTACGTTGTTTACCATTAAAAAAGCATTATCTCTAGCTTGGTCTGTACCAAAATTTACACCGTCTTCTGGGCTGTATAATGGTTTGTACGTACCACCTGCAACCCAGATTTGTAAAGGAGTTGTGGTGAAATTTGCTTTGTTAATGTTAGCCCAAATTAAAGCACCTGCTAATTCTGGTGTGGCATTTGCCCAAGAATTTCCTGTAGCATTTCCTGTAGCAGTTTTGTTAACATAGATTATATTATTAGCATCTGGAGTTAAAATAGGTATTTGAGATTCATACGCACCAATATCAATAGTATTTTGAAATACTCTTAAGTTACCTGTTCCATCTATATCTGTAGTTAAATTCCCACCTGCATTGTTATATAAAGTATTGCTCCCTGCGTTTACAGCAATGCCTAATGGTTTTAAACTATAATCACCGTTGGCTGCATCTTTAAAAATATCTGTGTCTGTTAATCCTGTGGCATCTATATTGCCATTACTGGCATTGGTTTGCCCCTGTACCAAGCTGTAAGTTATACTTATTGAACCACTGCCAACATTATAAATACCTGCATCACTAATGCTCGCTGTATTCCCCAGTAGAATCGTGTTGGTTAAAGTTGCGGAAGAATTATAATTATACATTCCGCCACCGTAGCTTGCAGTATTCCCACTTAGGCTTACATTGGTCAAAATTGGATCAGAATTATAATTATACATTATTGGATCAGAATTATAATTATACATTCCGCCACCGTAGCTTGCAGTATTCCCACTTAGGCTTACATTGGTTAAAGTTGCGGAAGAATTATAATTATACATTCCGCCACCATCGTAGCTTGCAGTATTCCCACTTAGGCTTACATTGGTCAAGCTTGGGGAAGATTCTTTATTAACCATCCCGCCGCCATAATAACCAGCAATAGTTTTTGTATTTACCGTGATAGGACCGAAACCATCATAATTGGCATTGCCCTCTACCAGGTTAAAGCCGTCCAATTTAGCAGAACCCACTTCGCCAGCACTAACCACAACATGGTAGGTATTGTCTGTGTTGTCATCAACAGTTCCTAAATCTCCACTTAAGGTAGTTTTATTTGCGGTTAGACTTAAATTTCTATCTGCTACCGCAGTTTCTGTACCTGCAAAACCACCATATAATTCTACATTATTTACTAGTAAAAAAGTGTTGTCTCTGGTTTGGTCTGTACCAAAATTGGCACCATCTTCTGGGCTATATAGTGGTTTATACGTTCCACCAGCTACCCAAATTTGTAAAGGAGTTGTGGTAAAATCTACTTTATTATTATTAGCCCAAATTAATGCATCTGCTAATTCTGGGATTGCATTTGCCCAAGAATTTCCACTGCTATTTCCTGTAGCCGTTTTGTTAACGTAAAGAATGTTGTTTGCGTCTGGAACGATTGCTGCGTTAAAACGTACAGCAGTACCTTCTTTTAAATCTAAAACAGCGTTTTTTGATGCAAGATTTAATGCTTTATCTAAAGAGCTGTTTACAACAGCATTTGTTACATAAATATGTTCCTTTTTTACTGTATGGGATTGCAAAACACCACTGATACATACAATAGCGATACCTTTTAAAAGTAGTTTTAGTTTCATAATATTATAATTTTGCTCGGGGTTAAGTCTTATTTGGTAATTTGTTCTTAGTACATTTAGTACATGGAGCGGTGTTTCGTACTACTAGGTCATTATTACGATAGAAGAAAAAGTTAAAATTGGAATCTTTAAGGTTGCCCAGTCTATGAGCGTTTTAAAAGACGTGGGATAAAGTTGTTTCATATAAAAATTATATTAATTAGTAGGTGCACGATTGTATTACGATTTCGCAAAAGCTGTTGAGCCCAAATATTTTTAATGTGGTATTTAAGTTATCTCCTCATTCGGGGATTTTAAAAGACAAATATTTACACTTTATCGACGAAAGTAGAAAACAAGTAAGTACATTAAAAAAAAATGTCGTGAGCGTGCCCATTTTTGTCGTGAACGGTAATTTTTGAGTTTTTTTGAATGACTAAAGAAAGAGATTTCTTACATTTTTAGAGCTAAAGTATTCATAGCTACATTACGCAAAGTGAATAACCAAAAGTGATAACAACTAAATCTATCTAAATTTAGATGGTTTTAGAGAATTTAAATAATTCCTACAATAGGGATAAGGAAAATAGTTTGTAGTCTTTTCCTGTCGTAATTATTATTTTAAGGATTACTCTCAAAAAAAATCCATTTCTCAATTTGAGTGAGCATATAGCATTTATTTAAATAAAGTGAAAAAGATTTCTCTTTAATTGAGCTAGGTTACCTTAAATAACTATTTATTTAAGGTAAAAAACTATCTTACTTAATTACATTTGATTACTCAATATGCCTCAATCCAAATTTTGAAAAAATTACTTTGTTTATTTTTTTTACTTTCTAATATGGCAGTTTGGTGTCAGGAAGAAAGTTCTGTTTTAATTACTAGAGACATATTTTCATTTAGAGATGGTTACCTAATTTCTAGTCCCTATAGTTCAATCTATGATGCCAAGGGCTGGCTTTGGATTTTGGGTGAAAACAAACTTTCAAACGAATATATTTTTGGAGAGAAAGAGATCATCATTCAACGTTTTGATGGCGCTAATTTTTTTACGCTTAAAATTCCTAACACTTCAGATAAAAAAATAAAGGAAGGTTACTTTTTTAAGCACGCTAACAATGGTCTCTATTTAAAATTATATTACAAAGTAGCAAGAGCAGAATTGTTTTTTATAGATACAGAATCTTTAGAAATTATAGCCGTTGAGGCGTACAATGGTTTAAATAAAAAATACATTATTTCTGAAGAGTACTACGTAAAAGACTTAACAAGACTCATAATTACTTCAAGAGATAAATTTTACAGTGCACAGCTTGATGAGACACGATTACAATTAATAGATTCTATTGCTTTTAATAAGCCAATAGCAAAACCCTTTTTAACAATCATACGACCGGGGGAAGATTTTTCTATTGTAAAATTATTATTTGAAAAAGATGGAATCTTAGTAGATCATATAGGCAAAATCAAATATAAAATAACTGAAAATGATTATGTAAATAGTAACGGGACTAATTTTTTTCCAAGTAAAATTCACAATGCTTTAAAAGTTAAAGATCAATTTTACTACTATTTTGATGACTATAAGAACGCTTTTAAATTTGATAAAGGAAGCAAAAAGTTTATTGAAGTACCAAACACTCAGGAACACTATGAAATTAATAAAGAATTGAATTTTATAGATGGTTTTGAAAAAGCATACTCAGATAAAGTAGTAAGTGATTATAGCGATTACAAAATCTACAGTTTTAATAATTTTCAACCTCAGTTAATTAATAAAATTGAAATAAAAAATTTCTCTAAAACCGTATACAAAGACTTTGGTCAAGATTTAGTTGTTCTAAATGGAAATTCGTTAGAATCTTATTCTTTTATTAAGAGTAAAATAAAAACTTTTTTAAAAGGGAAAAGTATAAGAACTATTAAAAAAATTAAGGAAAACGAATATATTGTTGCCACAGATAATGAAGGAGTTTATATCATTGACACTAAAAACAATACCGAGAAAAAAATAAAATTCCTACTTGATACCAATGAAATATCGATGACTTACTCCAGAGATATTTATGTTGAAAATGACAATACCATACTAATAAATGACTCTAACAATTTATACACATTAGATGCCGATTATAATGTAATTAAAAATGAAAGTATAAAGATAACTGGCGAAGAGATCATAAAAATAAAGGATACCATTTTTACCGCAAATCAACAAGGGAAGGTTTTTAAATACAGTATTAATAAAAAGAAATATACAAAAATCGCAAGTACAGATGACGTAAAAATAAGGGAGTTTGCTACAGATGGTAAAAAATTGTATGCAACTTCATCTAAGGGAATTTTTGAATATGAGAATGGGGCTTTTAAAACCTATGAATTTGAAAATGTAAAGACAGAGAATTTACTCGCTATAAATTACTTAAAAGATTATGGAGTTTTAGTTTCTACAAAATTTGGTAAAATATATATCTTCGATACACAGACCAAAAAATTAAATCTTTTTTACGAGGATAAATTAAAAGTATCTATTGTAGGTATGGTTGCAGATAATAGCAAAAATTTGTGGATTAACACCTTTGCAGGAATCGTATTTCTAAATCCGTCAACAAAAAAAATACATAGATATACCACAAAGGACGGTGTCTATGAATTAGAAGGTAATAGATTTAGCACATATAAAGATCATGAGGGAAATATTTTAATGGGAAGTTATAAAGGTCTTAGCCTTTTTAATCCTAACGAATTAATGGAAACCACCTTAAATGCACAACCACAATTTTCTTCAATTTCATTTTTCAATGATAAAAAAGACAGATGGGAAATTCATACTTCACCTCATTTTTTAAAGCATGTAAAAGGAATAAAATTACCTTCAGAATATCAGCGATTTTCCGCTACAATGTCTGTTTTTGGACAAATGAATTCTGATGATGTAAAATATAGATATCGGTTGTTAGATGACACAAATAATTCTGAGTGGTTTACAAGCTACTCAGGTAAGGAAATTCTATTTGCTAATTTGGCACCAGGTAATTATACCCTACAGGTAGAGGCGTATGATTCTTCTGAAAATAAAATTGGAGAAACCATTGAATTAAAAATAATTTCTGACAAGATTTTTTATAAGACCTGGTGGTTTATATTCCTATTATTTATTGTGGCATCTAGTATTATTATTTATATATTTTATCAATATAAAGGAAAACAAATATTATACGCGAAGAATGAAATTGCTTTAGGAGAAGCCAAAATTAAAACTGAAATGATGTTAGAAATTCATCATAGAATAAAGAACAATCTTCAAATAATTTCTGGGTTGTTGGGTTTGCAAATGATAAATAGTTCTAATGAAGAATTAAAATTAAATCTACAAGACAGTCAAAGTAGAATAGAATCTATTGCAGGTATCCATAATCTGTTGTATAACTCGAGTAATTTTGAAGCTCTTTCTTTTAATGAGAATGTCAAAAATATCATAGCATATTATAAAACCTTATTTCCAATTAAAGTGAAATATAATCTAAACTTAGATGGTACAATTTTAAGTATAGATAAAGCGACTCCACTTTCACTTTTACTAAACGAATTAATAAACAACTCTAACAAACACGCTTTTGCTAAGATCGAGAATCCAGAGATAACTATAAAATTCACAAAAAAAGGCAAAAATTACTTGTTTGAATATTCTGACAATGGAAATTTTAAAAAAGGTATTGTAAAAAAAGAATCTATGGGGATGAAAATTGTAAATATGATGATTAAGCAACTAAAAGGAGATTTAAAAATTAAAGAAACAAACGGGTTTAGTTTAACATTATCTTTTTCATAAATGAAACGTGTAAAAATTTATATTTTAGAAGACGAAATAATAACACAAGAGTTAATAAAACAAACCTTGGAAAATCTACAATTTAAAGTTTGCGGAATGGCAACAAATGCAGAAATCGCATTAAAAGAGATAGAACTTCTAAAACCAGATATTGCTATATTAGATATTAGAGTAGAAGGTGTGCAAACAGGTATTTGGTTAGGAAATCAATTAAGCATACCCTTTATATACTTAACCGCTTTTAATGATATAGAAACCATAAAAAAAGCAATTACTTCTAAACCTGCTGGCTATTTAATAAAACCATTTAATAATAAAGATTTATTTATTGCTGTAGAGTTAGCGCTTAGTAAAATAAAAAACACAGCACAAATTATTATAAAAGATAAAGATAGAAATATTGTAGTTTTGGAAGAGCATATTTTATTTGCTAAAAAGGAAGATCAGTACCTAACGCTATATTTTAAAGATTCTGAAAAATTAATTCGTTCTAGTATTAAAGATTTTTTGGGACAATTAAATTCTACTTCATTTTTACAAGTACATCGATCTTATGTAATTAATAAAAATTATATTACAGCTTTTAATAAAAAAGAAATTACTATTAACAATAGCAGCATTCCAATATCCAAGTCCTTTGCGAAAGAAGTTTTAGAGGAGATCTCATAAGCTTAAAAATTTACTCTTGTTGTCGCCTATTACGAATAGTTACATCAAAGTTTTGATCTACATTCTATCTATATGATAACAAACCAGAGTGAACATTCTAAACTTTTACTTACGCAGGAAGATAAACAGCAGGAGATAAGCATCCTCTGTATTATCTAATTTAATAGTTTCCTTAAAAAATTTAGATTGTGAATTGCTAGTAATAAGCTTTTTAAGAATCTGGCAAATCCCCAAGAAGTCTTACCCGTAATTTCTCAAGTTAAAAGATTGGCTACTAAAACAAAAACATCCAAGAATTAAAATGGATAAGTCTTAATTTCGTGTTAAAGGTGTCAATTCGGGGTCACTCCATTAAGCAATGCTTGGAACCCCCAAGGTTGACATCTTTTATCTTTATCCCATTTCCAACAAGTAGACCGTAAACACATAAACACCAATAATAGAAATAGTTAGAATGTCATTCATGTTTTAATTGTTTTAAGTTCTTTAAAATCTTTTTAAGTTACCAAAAGCTAGATATATTCGTTTTTTTTGATAAAACGCCATCCCGAAGTGGCAATGATAGAGAATATTATTGAAATCTTTTCTTCTCTAGAAATAATGTGCTTTGTCTAAGATGCCTACCAAATCATGTGTTTCTGTATTTGGATATTTGAATTGATTTTATTAATGATATTTATTTTTGGTATATTATATATCTAAAAGCGTTGTTTGAATTGAATTTAAACTAGGTATTAAATATTACTTATTAGGTTTTAAATGCTTTTGCCATTAAATCACATTCTTTATATGGGATACCAATTTTTTTCGCTAATTTTCGCCATTCCGAAACCGAAGTGAGTACTTGTTTAATGATTTCATTCATTTCCATTTCGCTTAAGCGAAAATATTCACCTACGCTTCTTGCCAAGTCAAAATTAAGCGCATTGTCATCTGAATCTATACTAAGCGCCAACCCATCTTTTTCTATTGAAGGATTTAGGTCGTAAGCAGGTGATAATATCCAACCCTGTTCTCTCAAAATAAACTCATGATTACGCAAATGATCATCGGTATTTGAAATGGCAATGTTGAATACAATTCTTCGCCAGAGTTGATTTAAATTTTCCTCAACATGGGTTCCATAGGTTTCAATTACATCGACCAAATCTAAATAGCTAGGGGTTTTACTTTTGAGTGTTTCTTCGGTATTTCCTGTCATTGTCATTGCAGAGGCAAAATGAATACGCCCCTCTTTATTACGATCAAATCGTTTTGTCAGAAATGTATGGTAGGTTCCAGAGATGCGCTCTATTTTGGATTCAGCCATTTCGATGCCACATTTCTTAGCAAGTTGATAGGCTAAATACTCCCAAGCTGCTTTGTCAATGGCATCAGTGTTCGAAGGGGCTTACACACAGTATGAGATAATTTAAAATCATAGATACCAAAGAATTGTTTCAGTATGAATGTATCGATAAGAATGACAACCTTTCTATAAAATCTCGTATAGTTATAGAAACCTTAAACTATGAAGCCTTATTGGTCAATGAAGAAACTAATTTAAGGTTAGGCTATAATACTTTTAATTCAGAAATGCACTGTGTCTTGAAAAATAGCTTTTTAAAATGACTTAAGATCAACATGTTATCGAGTGTCTTAAACTTGATTTTTTAATTTTGAGAGGAGTAAACATTTTAGAAAGTTATAGTTACATTACCATTCAGCCCATTCCCCTACATTCCGCGAAAAGCTTCATTTCGCAAAAAGCGCTTCATTATAGAAGTCTTGGACACAACTCCAAAGCTTTCGATTTCAATTCCACTTGTCCGCTTGTTCCCGAGAAAAGTCGGGAAGCGGCCAAACTCCATTCCCATCTACATCCTTGAAGTCAAGTCCGCTTTAGTTCCTACTTAACAAGAATAATTCATTTTCAAAACCCGGTCAGCACATTGCCCTATATTCCGCGAAAAGCTACATTCCGGGAAAAGAGCTTCCCTACACAGGTCTTGGACACAACTTCAAAGCTTCCGATTTCCATTGCGCTAACCCTGCCTGAAAAACGGTAGGAAACACTTCATTCCCAATCTACACTTTAAAGTCAAGTCCGCTTTAAATCCTACTTAACAAGAATAATCCGTTTTCAAAACCCGGTCAGCACATTGCCGCTGCATTTCGCGAAAAGCTACATTCCGGGAAAAGAGCTTCCCTACTAAGGTCTTGGACACAATCCCCAATTTCGACTTTCCATTACATTAACCTTCCCGCTAGGCTGGGAAAGGACACTTCATTCCCTATCCAAAATCGTGAATAGCGTCCGCTTTATCTGAATTCCATTTAATGATTTGGTACAGCTTCCTATGTTTTTGTACTTCACATAAACCTTTAGACCTACATCCGCACCCTCATTGTTATACCCTTTTTTTGACAGCAAAATACCAACATTTGGAAGTTGAACGGACTGCATAAACCGTTTCGCTGCGCTTCTCTCTTTATAAGTCCTTATCAATTCCAAATCTTGAAAATGTATCAGCAACAAAAAAAGGTAACAGCGAGGGCGCTATGGAAAGTAAATCTAAAATGAATCTTATGAAATCTTACAAAAACATCAAAAAGGAAGCGGCACCAAAAAAAACAAAAAAGGAAAACGCTCCAGATATAATAAGTAAATCACTTCAAAAAAATATAAACGCAAACTGTCTGAATAGTTCAGATAGATTTTAATTAATCTTTAAATATTTTATTATGAGTACTTTAAAAAATCACGTACAGTTAATCGGAAATGTTGGACAAGAACCAACCATTACAAACCTTGAAAGCGGTAAGAAAGTAGCCCGTTTTTCACTCGCCACGAATGAATTTTATAAAAATGACAAAGGAGAGAAAACACAGACTACAGATTGGCACACCGTTGTAGCTTGGGGAAAGACTGCTGAAATTATCGAAAGATATGTAGGTAAGGGTAAAGAGGTAGGAGTTACAGGTAAACTTAAATCTCGTAACTATGAGGATAACGATGGTATAAAAAGATACGTTACCGAAATAGAAGCCAATGAAATCCTTTTGCTTGGAAGTAAAAGCGATAGCTAATCATTAAAATTAAAGAGGGCGTTCCGTCGAAAGATGCGCCCTCTTTTTATTATCAACTCCTTAACAAAAAACAAAATGAAAGCACAAGTTAACGATATCAAAGAAGGATTACAACATTTTCACGGATCGGAAACGATATTTCAAATCCCATTATTGAGAACTCGATACACCAACGGACTAAAATATTTGGCGGAAGCTGCCGAATGTTTTTGGCTTATTACAGACACTTCCGTAATTGCAAAAAGTCTAATGGATCGAAGCGAATTTATTACCATAGATTTTAAAAGATTGTCCGAGGAAAAACAAGAATTTACAGGTTACGAAGCTGAAATTATTTATACGGATGGCAACGATACTATTTTGGAAAAACACGGGTATCGAGTAACAGATTTTCCGCTTGATGAATTACGGTTATTTTTTGTAAATGATACACTGATGTTACCAAGTGAATATTAAAATCTGAAGCTATGGTATATCTAAATTTTACAGACCTGAACGAGGAAGCTCAGAACCGACTTTTGGAAAACTCAAAGAAGGACGTGGAACGAAAATTTGGCGATAGCATTCGCAAATATGTAAGAGAAAATTATACCTGTTTTGAAACGACAATAGAGGAAGAAGCATTGAGAAATCTATACTCGTATTCCTTCATATTCAACGTCTAATTTTTTAAAAATAATAATAAAACACCTCTGAACTTTCGGGGGTGTTTGTCATTTATTCAAGTAGTGAAAAACAATAATACAAGTGTAAGCATCAAATAACGCACTATGAGTATTTTGTAAAAAAAGGGAAAATCCGCTGTTACCTGAATTTTCCCTTTATTCCAGGTCGGAGGGAATGACCTGTACATTAAAGTTAAAAAATTTTTTGATTATTCAAAATGTTTTACACAATTAATGCAGAATTCTTATTTAAATAAAATATTATGTATCTTTAAATAGCTGAAATTCAGCTTTTAATTTTATGTGCGGTTATCCATTTTCTGACTTTCGCCGTTAGCCGTACCCATCAAAAAAATAACATATCGGAAATTTATTTCCTTGAAATGGCAATTGGCTCCCGATAGGTATCGGGATTGGCCAGATTGTACGAAATTTTTGTCCCGCTTGGCGGGACGAAAAGGAGTAGCAAGAGGGTAACGGGCAGAGCCGCGTTACATATTCCTTTTAGCATATAAAACATTGATTTTCAATAACTTGAAAATAAATGTTTTATATAAGTTTCTTCGATTTGCGTCAAATGCCCCCAAACAGCCTGTAAACAGGGATGGATTTACGTCAAACACACAAAAAAGCGAAAGAAAATGGATTCATTCATCACTATCAGGTTCAA
>Ga0307486_1000879_pt1 | contig 25249 bp, 20 predicted proteins | sample CBIW02metaG_FD_203663 | JGI IMG/M metagenome (GOLD analysis project Ga0307486, IMG submission 203663) | Sea-ice brine microbial communities from Beaufort Sea near Barrow, Alaska, United States - CBIW 0.2 | ecosystem: Environmental > Aquatic > Marine > Coastal | place: USA: Alaska | collected...
GCTAGCCAGAAGCAGCCCGATGACGAGTCGGCTGACAGGGTTCGTCTCGAAGCACCAGATATCGTTAGCGAGTGAGTTCGAAAGTTTCCCCGCCAGCAGCGCCGTCAGTGCCGTCAACAATGTGGCAGATCGCGCGCAGGCCCCGCTGGATAGCCGCTCTCATTTTCGCGCTCGCAATCGCCGCAAGCTTCGCCGCCCTCGGCCAGTGGCAGTTGAGCCGCAGCCTCGAAGGTGGCGAGATAACCAAGAAGCAGAGTGAGGCAGTCGTTGAACTCGATGCTGTTGCGACCGCTCAAGAGCCGCTCGACTTTGTGACTACCGGCCAAACTGTCACCTTCACGGCCGAGCTTGTTCCCGGAGATTACGTTGTACTTTCCGAACGTCGCAATAGCGCTGGAACTGGCTATTGGGTCGTGGGTCACGGGGTTGAGCCGAGCGGCGCGAGCATTGCTATTGCGCTGGGATGGACAGCGTCGACGGATGCTGCGGCATCCGCAATTGCTGACCTAGAAGCTTCGCCGCCCACCTCAACGGTGACAGGCCGCTTGCTCCCGACAGAGTCACCCCAGCAGTCCAATTTTGAGGATGGTGAGCGTAGCGCCCTCGCCGTGTCAGAACTCGTCAACGTGTGGGCTGAAGTTTCTGGCGGCACCTACGGCGGTTATGTTGTGAGTTTCGACGCACCGGCCGGCTTGGAAGCGATCGATTCGCCACCGCCATCGACCGAAGTGTCTCTGAACCTGTTGAACGTTTTTTACGCCGTGGAGTGGGTTGTGTTTGCTGGCTTCGCCGTCTTCCTCTGGTACCGCTTAGTGCGGGACGTGTGGGAAGAGGAGCGCGACGATCTGCTGGTCGACGCGGCCGTAGACTAGAGCTATGGCTCTCGGACCCCGACTTTCTGATATTCCGCGCATTCGTCGCACCCTGTCGTTCTACAAGGTGTCATCGATCGTCACCGGCAGCTTTTTGCTTGTGCTCGTCCTCATGATGGTTTTCCGCTACGGGCTTGGTGGCGATATTGAGCTGAACGGTCCTGCGGGATTCGTTACGCTCACACCCAAGGAACTCGTGCAGGGCATCAACGTCTCGACGATCATCCTGATGGTTCACGGTTGGCTCTACGTTTTCTACGTCGCGGCAGACTTCGTGTTGTGGCGCCTGACCCGCTTCTCGTTCTTGCGGTTCTTGTACATCGCCCTCGGCGGAGTAATCCCCCTGCTCTCGTTCTTCTTGGAACGTCAGGTTCCCCGTTTCGTTGAAGCGAAACTTGCCCGTATCGAGTCCGCTGCAACCGCAACCGCGGCCGGCGCCAACACCGTAAAGGCTTCCGCATGACCGATCCTTCGGCCGCATCCGCTGACACGAACGCTCGACCCGTTCTCGTTGTCGACTTTGGCGCACAGTACGCCCAGTTGATTGCGCGCCGGGTACGCGAGGCCAACGTGTACAGCGAGATCGTTCCTCACACCATCACAGCAGAAGAGATCGCCGCCAAAAACCCGGCAGGCATCGTGCTGAGCGGTGGACCGTCGAGTGTCTACGAGCCCGGTTCGCCCGACCTCGACCCCGGCATCCTGCAGCTCGGAATTCCGGTATTTGGAATTTGCTACGGCTTCCAGGTGATGGCACGCCAGCTCGGTGGCACCGTCGCCAAGACCGGACTGCGTGAGTATGGCGCCACAGACATGACGGTTGAGGGTGGCGGCGGTTCGCTGCTCGGCGACCAGCCGGACAAGCAGACGGTGTGGATGAGCCACGGCGACGCCGTGACCGAGGCACCAGAAGGCTTTGAAGTTCTTGCCAGTAGCGACGCGACTCCGGTTGCCGCGTTCGCGAGCAAAGAACGCGGTCTGTACGGCGTGCAATGGCACCCCGAGGTAAAGCACACCGAGTTCGGTCAGAGCGTTCTAGAGAACTTCTTGCACGACGCTGCGGGCATCCCCGCCGATTGGAACAGCGGCAGCGTTATTGCCGAGCAAGTGGATCGTATTCGCGAGCAGGTTGGTTCGGCTCGCGTGATCTGCGGACTCTCCGGCGGCGTCGACTCTGCCGTTGCAGCAGCGATCGTGCACAAGGCAGTCGGCGACCAACTCGTCTGCATCTTTGTCGACCACGGCTTGCTCCGTCAGGATGAGCGTCGCCAGGTTGAAGAAGACTACGTCGCCTCGACCGGCGTGCGCCTCGTCACCGTCGATGCTGTCGACCAGTTCATGGATGCTCTCGCTGGAGTCACCGACCCGGAGACCAAGCGCAAGATCATCGGCCGCGAATTCATCCGCAGTTTCGAGAATGCCGCTGAGGCGCTCGTGCTTGAGACGCAGGGCAGCGACGACACCGTGAAGTTCCTCGTGCAGGGAACTCTGTACCCGGATGTCGTTGAAAGTGGCGGAGGAACCGGCACCGCAAACATCAAGAGCCACCACAACGTTGGTGGGCTCCCTGATGACCTGCAGTTCGACCTCGTTGAGCCGCTGCGCACCCTGTTCAAGGATGAAGTGCGGGCGATCGGCCGCGAGCTGGGACTGCCAGAGGTCATCGTTGGCCGCCAGCCATTCCCTGGACCCGGTCTCGGCATCCGCATCATCGGCGAAGTCACCTTTGATCGTCTCGAACTGCTGCGCAAGGCCGACGCGATTGCTCGCGCCGAACTGACCGAGGCTGGCCTGGACGACACGATCTGGCAGTGCCCCGTTGTGCTTCTCGCCGACGTTCGTTCGGTGGGCGTGCAGGGCGATGGTCGCACCTACGGTCACCCGATCGTGCTGCGCCCGGTGTCATCGGAGGATGCGATGACCGCCGACTGGACGCGTCTTCCGTATGACGTGCTTGCGAAGATTTCAAACCGCATCACCAATGAGGTGGATGGCGTGAATCGCGTTGTTCTCGACGTTACGTCGAAGCCACCAGGAACTATTGAGTGGGAATAACCCGCTCACGAAGAAAGCCCCCCATCACTTGGCTCATTGCCGAAGTGACGGGGGCTTTCTTCGTTTATTGCGCTTGGCTGCTTAGTCGCGCAGGATCGCGAAGAAGCGCAGCATTTCGAGGTACAGCCAGACAACCGTGAGCATGATGCCGAAGGTGCCCTTCCAGCCGAACGCGCGAGGTGCACCGCTGGCGGCGCCCTTTTGGATGAAGTCGAAGTCGAGCACGAGCGAGTACGCGGCCATGATCACGACGAGAACACCCAGCACTGCACCGAAGGGGATACCGAGGAACGGAATCTCGGCGCTGCGCAGTCCGAACGCGTCGTCTGTGGCACCGGTGAGCATCATGACCACATTGACGAGCGAGAACACCATGTAGCCCACCATCGCGATGAGGAAGACCTTGGTGGCCTTCTTCGATGCGCGAATCTTGCCGCTCGCGAAGAGAGCGAGCGTGACGCCGACGACAACGAGCGTTGCAATCACGGCCTGAGTAACGACGCCACTGAACTGGGTCTCATAGAACCGCGAGATTCCACCGACGAAGACACCTTCGACTGCCGAGTAAGCAAGTACGAGGGCGCCAGAAGGCTGCTTCTTGAAGATATTGACGAGGGCGAGAACAAAGCCGACGAGTCCGGCACCGATCCACAGGAGCGGCATGTCGGCGATCCAGCCGATTGCGGCTCCGACGAGCAGTAGTGCGAAAGCACCGACCGTCTTGGCGATTGTGTCTTCAACCGTCATGACGTCGCCAGATTCGGGAGCCGATTCGCGGCCGTACATGTCGTTGAGCTGCTTGTTTGAGACCTGGTTCGCTACGGCGATGCCGCCGCGCGAGCTAAAGGCAGCATCGCGGGAGAAAGCGGGATTCTTGAGTGCCATGATTCCTCTGTTTGGTGTGGGGTCACAGGTTAATGACGCGCCCCAAAACTATCGGAAATTGCTGGGAAATGCTGGTCATAGTGAGCGTGCGGCTGCGCTGTGAGCGATCGCACGAGCGAGCCAGGCAGCGAGAACAAGCACAGCCGCGGAAATGGCGAGCGCTTGCGGCATCGACGAGTACTCCTGAAAAAAACGCGGAAGGACGATTCCGTTGGCAAGGGGGAGTGCGAGAGCAAGGTACGAAATAAGCGGCCGGTGTCGCACGAGCAACCAGCATGCCAACGGTATGACCAGTGTCCACATCGACATGGGCCCGGTGAGCATGATCCAGATCTGCACAATGGCGGGGATCACGGCGATCATCCGTCGCCAGCCTCGAGAGGGCATGATCGACCAGCCGACCGCGGTCGACAGTGTGCCAATGAGCAAGATGACGAGTGTGTAGTTGTTGGTTCCCTGGAGGTGAATCGACCCAGCAATAATCAGAACGAGACCAACAAAGTAGCGATCGTTGTAGTGGTCCCACTTCAGTGGGATGTGCCGGGTAGGCTCCCAGCCGCTAGCGATCATTAGTGAGCAGTGAAACCAAGAGGATGACCCACGCCACTAGCCAAACGTAGCCAAGAATTGTGGCAATGAGTGCCAACACAAACCCGCGCTCGCCTGTCTCTTTGATCTGCCGCATCGCGACGTGGCCAAAGACAAGCGCGGGTGCCCCACCGATTGCAGCCAGTACAACGGCGAGGATCGCCAAAGGGTTCGTGCGGGGAGCTGCGAGCGGGCCGGGGCGTGTTGCATCAGCCGAGGTGGGTTCACCGCAATAGATGCAGAACTTCCAGTCTGGTTGCGTAGTCGCAGAGCACGACGAACATACGGGCATACACGAATGCTAGTCGCAGCCGAAGTTGCGCATATTCTTGACTCGATGAGCGCCACCAACAGCCCGATTGTGATCGGGCATCGCGGAGCCAGCGGCTACCGCCCAGAACACACCAGGGCCGCATACAACCTCGCGTTCGCACTCGGGGCGGATGCCGTCGAGCCTGACATTGTGGCTACGCGAGACGGCGTGCTTGTGCTTCGTCACGAGAACGAAATTTCGGGCACCACTAACGTTTCGGATCACCCGGAGTTCGCCGATCGCCACGCGACTAAGACAATTGACGGCAAGGTGAGAACGGGCTGGTTTACCGAGGACTTTACGTGGGCTGAACTCTCGACATTGCGTGCCAGAGAACGACTGCCAACAGTGCGGCAATCCAACACAACATTCGACGACAGCGAACCGATACTGCAGTTGAGCGACCTGCTCGAGCTTGTCGACCAGCACCCTGAGGTGCAACGCCGCACGCTCGCGATTGTCGCCGAGGTCAAACACGCGACCTACTTTGAGTCGATCGGCCTGCCGCTCGACGAACTCTTTGCCCGCGACGTGAGGGGGTGGGCGACAGCCGACAACCTGATCATCGAATCGTTCGAGCAGAACATATTGCACCGCATCCGGGATCGTGGCATCGCCGGTCAGCTCGTGTTCCTATTGGAGTCGAGTGGAGCGCCCGCCGATCTCGTCGCACGGTTCGGCGACGATGCTCGTACCTACGCAGAGCACCTCACTGACGATGGGCTCGCCCAACTTGCTCGCGAGGTTGACGGAATCAGTGTCGATAAGAAGATGCTCATGGTGAAAGATCTCGCCGGTAGTCTCACCGGCACGAATGACCTTGTGGCGCGGGCTCACGCCGCAGGGCTGCAGGTGTTCTGCTGGACACTGCGGGCAGAGAACCGGTTCTTGCCCAAGAACATGCGCTCAAGTAAGCAACCCGAACAGTACGGCGATTGGCTTGCCGAGTTTCGCACCATCATGGATTCCGGTCTTGACGGTGTCTTCGCCGATCAGCCCGACCTCGCGGTCACCGCACGCGGGTAGAGTCGAGGGGCGATGACGACAGCTCTAGACCCCTCTGACCCTGGCCGTTCTGCCGACGGTGATTCCGTTCGCGACCCTCTGCTCGACGGGCTCAACCCTCGTCAACGACAGGCAGTGGAATACCGCGGCCCCTCCCTGCTGATTGTTGCCGGTGCTGGCTCAGGTAAGACGAGTGTTCTCACGCGCCGCATTGCCGGCCTACTCCGTTCGCGGGAAGCCTGGCCGAGCCAGATCCTGGCCATCACCTTCACCAATAAAGCTGCCGCTGAAATGCGCGAACGTGTTGGCGCCATCGTTGGTAACACTGCAGACGGCATGTGGATCTCAACTTTCCACTCCGCGTGCGTGCGCATCCTGCGTCGCGAAGCTGAAGCATTTGGCTTCTCAAAAAACTTCACCATCTATGACTCTGCTGACAGCAAAGCGTTGCTCAAGAGGATTCTCAAAGAGCTCGACGCCGACATGTACGGTCTCACCGTAAGCAAAGCGGCGAACCGCATTTCTGGGCTCAAGAATGAGCTAACCGACGTCGACGGTTTTGCCCGAGACGCGAACCTCAGCGACCCGGCAGAGAAGAAGTTTCTCGAAGTATTCCGCCGCTACACGCGCGGCCTCAGTGACGCCAACGCGTTCGACTTCGATGACCTCATTGGCCAAACGGTGTACCTCTTCCGTGCCTTTCCGCAGATCGCCGCGACCTACCAGCGCCGGTTCAAACACATCCTTGTCGACGAGTACCAGGACACCAACCACGCGCAGTACTCCCTGATCCGTGAATTGACGCGGCCGCCAGCTCCCGAGCAGTTCGAGACCTCGCAGGGCGTGCTCGTGCAGGGTGGCGCCGCCGAGGCGGAGGCCGCGTCGCTGACGGTTGTCGGTGACAGCGACCAGTCGATTTATGCGTTCCGTGGGGCCGACATCCGCAACATTGTCGAATTTGAGCGTGATTTTCCACGCTCAACGGTGATTCTGCTTGAGCAGAACTATCGCTCAACCCAGACGATTCTGGATGCGGCCAACGCGGTGATTTCGCACAACTTTGATCGCAAAGATAAGAAGCTATTCACGACGATCGGTGTTGGCGAGAAGATCGTTGGCTTCACCGGGTATTCCGGCCACGACGAAGCCCAGTTTGTGGCGGATGAGATCCAGAAACTTCATGACGAGGGTGTCGCCTATAAAGACGTTGCGGTTTTCTATCGCACTAACTCCCAGACTCGCGCTTTGGAAGAAATCTTCATTAGGGCGGCTCTTCCATATCGTGTGCTCGGCGGCACCAAATTCTATGAGCGTGCAGAAATCAAGGATGCCTTTGGCTACCTGATCGCGGTCGCGAACCCAGCAGATCCGCTGGCATTGCGGCGCATCATGAACACTCCCAAGCGCGGTATCGGGCCCGCAACCGAGTCGGCGCTGCAAGCGTGGGCCGATGACCGCGGCATGACGCTGCGTGATGCGATGCGCAACGCCGGCGAATTGGGGCTTGGCCCGAAGGTGACGAAGGCCATTGTTGATCTGGCCCGGCTGCTCGACGATGTCATGGCGAAGGTTGAGACAGCCAAGCCAGCTGAGATTCTCTCTGAGCTGCTTGAACGTTCTGGCTATGTTCGAGTGCTTCGTGCGTCTCTCGACCCGCAGGATGAAGCTCGTGCTGAGAACGTCGACGAGCTGATTGCGGTGACAAAAGAGTTCGGCAAGAACAACCCGGATGGCACGCTCATCGACTTCCTGACGGAAGTTTCTCTCGTGGCGGCAGCAGACGACTTGGATGACTCAAGCGGAACCGTCTCACTGATGACGCTGCACACGGCAAAGGGACTTGAGTATGACGCTGTGTTCCTGACGGGGGTCGAAGAAGACCTCCTTCCGCACCGCATGTCAGCGAATGAGCCTGGTGGGCCAGCGGAGGAACGCCGACTTTTCTATGTCGGAATCACTCGGGCGCGCAAGCGACTCTTCCTGTCGCTCGCGATGACGCGTGCGCAATTTGGCGAGGTCAACGTGGCGATGCCGAGCCGCTTTCTGCAAGAAATCCCTGTTGATCTCATCGAGTGGAAGCAGTCACCAGGGATGGCGAACTCTCGTGGAGGCACCCAATCCCGGGCCCTCAACGCTCGTCGAAGTGGCGGCGGAGGTTCGTGGGCGGGCTCGCTGCGTGAGGCAGCGTCTGGCGGTTTGCCCCCGGCTCCTCCGCGCGCAAAGACAGAATGGGCCAACACGGTGACGGGCACGGTTCGTGACAATGGTGATCTTGCTCTGGCGGTGGGCGACCGCATCCGGCACACTGATTTTGGTGATGGCATCGTGAACCAAGTGACGGGCGTTGGTCCGAAGAGCATCGCCGACGTTCAATTCGATACCGCCGGGCGTAAGCGCCTCCTTATCAAGATTGCTCCCATTGAGAAACTTTGATTCTGAAAGCAGCGATGAGTCTGGAACCATGGCGCGCGGAGAAGAGCGACTAGTCGTTCCACGCGTTCGACCGCTCGACGTTGGCGAGGAACTCGCATCCGCGCTCGTGGCGGTGCGTGAGAAGCTCGAACTACCCACCAGCTTCAGCGATGAGGTAGAGCAAGTGGCCGAGGCTTCGGTTGCTGCCTTTGAGCCACCCGAACGGGACCTCACTGATATTCCCTTCGCGACAATTGATCCTGAAGGTGCGACAGATCTCGATCAGGCGCTCTACCTTGAACGCACCGGCGACACTCTTCGAGTCCTGTACGCGATCGCCGAGGTGCCCGCTTTTGTGTTGCCCGGCTCCGCCGTTGATGCTGAGGCGCGCAAGCGCGGTCAGACAATCTATGCACCAGATGGACGAATTCCGCTTCATCCAACAGTGATCAGCGAAAATGCTGCATCGCTACTCGCAGGCAGCACTCGGCCAGCCTTCGTGTGGACCTTTGATTTGGATGCCACGGGCAACGTTATCTCAACAACTCTCGTGCGCGCTCGCGTGCGCAATCGCAGACAATACGACTATGTCGAGGTGCAGCGTCTGCTCGATAACGACCTCGCCGATGAGTCGTTGTCTTTGCTGCCCGAATTTGGTCGGTTGCGTGCCGAACTGGAACGTAATCGTGGCGGCGCCAGCTTGAACCGGCCCGATGAAGAAGTCGAATTCGTTGACGGCAACTATGTGGTTGAACGCCGCAGCTCTCTTCCCGTTGAGCAGTACAACGCCTATGTCTCGCTCATGACGGGCATGGAAGCTGCACGCATCATGCTCGAAGGAAAGGTAGGCATCCTTCGCACAATGCCCGCCCCCGATGAGGAAACGTTGGCAAAATTCCGTCGCCAGGTTGCGAGCCTCGGATGCCCGTGGCCCGAGAACCAGAATTATGGCGAGTACTTGCGTGCCCTCGATCACAGCGATCCGCGCGCGCTTGCGGCGATTCACGCGGCAGCGTCATTGTTTCGCGGCGCCGGCTACACCGCCTTCGATGGGGAATTGCCCGAAGAGACCACGCAGGCTGCCGTTGCCGCACCCTACGCTCACGCAACCGCGCCGCTCCGTCGCCTCGTTGACCGATTCGTACTTGTTGCGTGTGAAGCGATCATCGCGGGACGCGACGTGCCGAACTGGGTACGCGAAGCACTCCCGGAGCTGCCTAAGATCATGGCGCGCACGAGTTCGCTCGCATCTCAGCTGGAACGCTCGTCGGTAAATGCCATTGAGGCCGCAGTGCTCAGCACGCGAGTGGGTGACGAGTTTGACGCCACGGTTGTTTCGGAGCGTACAGATGGTGGCATCATCCAGATCACTGAACCGGTGATTACTGCGCGCATTGCTGGCAACGTCACGGCCGGCTCAACTATTCGCGCTCGTCTCGTGGCCGCTGAAATTGCCACAGGAACTGTCGAATTCGTTCTCGTCTAGTAATCCCCGATGCTAGCCGTGCTGTCGACGGAATGCGGCGAGGTAGCGGCGTTGGGTCGCAAACCGCACCCACCGCGGGAGGTGAGGGTAGATCGTTCGCGTGATCCGCACAATCCGATCGAAACGTTTCTGGTTGTGGGCAAGCCCGTACGCCTGGCGCAGCTCTTCGCTGAGTAGCCCAGCAGTCAGAACGCGCACGAGAGGCATCGCCGGTCGCGCCCACCACGGACCGCCGGTCGGATGCAGCAACTGATGGGCAACTCGTCGGCTGGCGTCAGTGACGCTCAACGAGGCAACACTCTCGTTCCAGTAACGGCCGAACGCCGCGCGGTTCTCTGGCCACAGCGAGCGGGGAACGCCGAGCGCTGTTGCGATCACCGCGTAATCCGCCAGTAGCTTCTCGGCGTCGCTCTCGAGCAACGGCCCAAACACGAGCTCGCGCACCCGAATGGCGGTGTCATACAGCGTCGCGGCAACCCAGAGTTGCAACTGCGGATCTCGAGCGTCGTAGTTTTCGGAACGAACCGGCCGATGCGCTGCACCCACCTGCCGCGCAACCTCGGCTGCTTCTTCGGGTGTGCCGTACACCGTGACGTAAAGGTAGGTGAGGGTGCCGTTGAGGCGATCCAAGGGGCGCCGCGCAAAGTCGCTGTGCTCGGCCACCGCCTGCCCAACCGCGGGGTGCGCGATTTGCAGCAGAATTGCCGCCCCGCCGCCAGCCAACAGCGCGACGTCGGCAGAGACATCCGCGATTCTGAGAGGGCTGGGTTCGATCACTGCCTCAGTTTAGGAGCGCGAGGGCGAGCGTTGGTCGCGTTCAGCTACTGTCCTGCTATTGACCATCCGCCACGGCTAACCAAATGTGAGGGCAGCAGGGTTCGGCGCGGCGAACCAGTGTCGCCCTCTATCCGGGAAATGAGCCGCTCTGCTGCGGTCGTGCCGAGCGCTACTGTGTCGCTGCTTACTGTTGCGACGGGCCTTGGCAAGAGTCGAGACATCTCAAAATCATCGAATCCGGAAACCTCGATATCTGCACCTCTTCGCCAGATTTCCTCAACAGCGCCCACCGTGCTTCTGTTATTGCCGCAGAGCACCGCAGTTGGTGGTTCGGCGAGATCAAGCATTGCGGAGATCGCCGCCGACGCGTCTTCTGGAGCATGGATGTTTGTCGCCAGGAGCGCATCGTCGAACTCGATTCGCGCCAGCTCCAACGCGGCACGCGCACCTGTGAGCCGTTCACGCATTGTGTAGATCTCGAGTGAATCGAAAAGAAAGCCAATTCGGCGATGGCCGCTGTTTACGAGGTTGGCGATGGCGAGCTCGGCTCCACCTCGATTGTCAGCCAGAATCTCGTCCGCACTGATATCGACACCGGGTCGGTCGACGAACACCACGGGAATACCCAGCTCTACCTCCTTGCGAAGGTATTCGTGGCTCGCATTGGTCGGAACGATGACAAGTCCCCGCACACGACGCTGGCACAGGTCAAGTGCGAGAGTGCGCTCAAGGTCCGGATCCTCCTCGGAACTCGCCATGATTACCTGATAGCCACGGGCGCTAGCCTCACGAACGATAGCGCTCGACAGCGTTGCATAGAACGAGTTCGAGAGGTCAGCGGTGATCAATCCGATCGTCTGCGAGGCGCCACCCGCTCGCAAATTCGCCGCCAGACTGTTGTGGCGATACCCCAGCTGCGTGATGGACCCCTGCACTTTCGAGGCAAGCTCGGGGTCAACTGTCGCAACGCCGTTCACGACCCGCGACACCGTTTTCAGGCTGACTCCCGCGTGCGCTGCGACATCGTTCATTGTCGGGCGGCGGGCGTTAACGCTCATAGATTTGTCTCCGGAAGTTGTGCCACACGCAGGGTCACAATCTCGAATCCGCGCAGAGCTAACGCTAGCTGACCGTGCTCGTCAGAGTGAAGGCTGCTCCGGGGAGCGCCATGCAGATCGCATATGGCAATGCTGCTCAGAACCTCAAGTCCGCCGACCACAACTTCTGATGGCTCACCGGTTGGCTCGTAGAGTCTTACGAGAACGTCGCTCGTATCTGACTGAAGGCCAGCGATAGCGGCACTTCCGGACACGATTCGTGGTCGCCGAGGCGCGGAATTTGCGTCTACCTTCGCGTTGGCCGTCACCACAATGGGAGCGTTCAGCGCGGTAGCCATCGAAACGACGCCCGCGTCTTTCCACGACCCGTTGTGCGGAGCGACGCGGAGGCGAGTGATCTCGACGCCTTCTGCTTCGCCTTGCGGGTCAGGATCGTAAGCGCTGCGAACGAGAGGGATGCGCAGTCGGGGGCCCAGAGCATCCACACCATATTTGGAATCGTTAGCAATCGCGATGCCGCTCGTGGATGAACCGAGGTCTGCCCAGCGCAACATCGAACCCAGATAGCCGTCTGGTTCGCGCAGCGTCGCGGCGAACGGCGTCTCGACCCAGAGCTCGGGGGAGGGCAATCGGGAGCCGAAGGACACGGCAAGGCCGGGAACCCCCTGGGGCGCACCGCCGAGTTCGTGCCAATCAACCTCGATCTCATAATCGATCCAAGGCAGGTTGGCGTAGAAAATCGTGCGCACGGTTGCCATTGACGAATCGAAACGGTGGATTGTCGACAGCACAGTGCGCACGGCCCCGTGCTCGCAGATTTCCGTGGTCGTGCCACCGAGCAGGGTGCGTTCGGAGTCGAGTTCGTCCATGACCCACGAGGTCATCGGGTGAGGTTGTTCGTGAGTGAGTACGAGGGCGCCGAAGCCGAGATCTGGCCTCAACTGACGCATGCTCTCCGGACTGTTGGGACCGCGGCCAACCACCAGGGTGTTCATCGCCTTATCGAACAGCGTCGTGATGATTCCGCTATCGAGACGCACTTGTGCGCGGTAAAAGGGAGAGTCAATCTCGAGCATGCCCGTGACATCGGAAGTGCTGACCCGGACAGGCCGGGGTGCTGTGGTGGTGTTGGTCAGCCGAAACGTCGTCGATTCGAAGGCACCCAGCTCGGCGACGAACACGAGATCGCCGTCGCTTGTTAGCTGGGCCGGCATGGCGATGCCGTCCGCTGACTCGACTCCGGTGCGCCCGCCAGCGATCGTGTACGGAACGGTGACGAGGTCGCGGCGGCCTACTCCCGTGGAGTTTGTCGCAACGAAGTAGTCGGCGGGAGCGGTCGAAGTCAGCACTGCGAATGCTTGTGAGCGGATGTCGCTGGCGCATTCTGCTGCTAGTGCTGCATCCCGATATTGGTCGGCATACGCTGCGGCAACAGCTGAGCCGCCGAGAACGTCGTGGAATTGGTGATGGAGAACCCCACGCCACGCTTCGGATATTTTCTCTCGCGCTTTGATGCCGGCGAGGGCCCCGAGCGTTTCGGCTTCGACCAGAGCGTTCTCACTCGAACGGTTCATCCGTTTTGAGTCGACTCTGGTGACATAGGTGCCTTCGAACACGCGGTCAGATTCTCCCCGAAAAACAGGAAGATCTGGCTCTGTTGCGAGAAGGGCAGTGACGTAGTCCATGACGGTTGAGCACTGCACAGCGGGGAACGCTGCTGCTGTTCCCAGTGAGCGAATCGTGTCGAGATCGGCGCGAGTTGGGCCGCCGCCGTGGTCGCCAACTCCGTAAAAATAGCAAATCTCGGTGAGGTCGTTTCGCACGCCGAGAGTGATCAGATCTCGGGCAAGGCGCGAGGCGGTGACGGGGCCCAAATAGATTGCGGTGCCAACGGCGAGGAGCCGAGTGCCGTCGTCGCCCTCCCACCAATACGCCTGCCAGTGGCTGCCGGCGGCAGCAAAGCCGGGGTTGGCGCGGTGGTGATAATACACTTCAGCGCCAGCGGCACGCGCCAGCTGCGGAAGGTTTCCGTTCTGTCCAAAGGTGTCTGGAGCCAGCAGGACGGTCGGGGAGACACCGAGCTTGTCGCGAGAGTACTCAACTCCCTCGGTGAGTTGCTTCGACTGTGCGATTCCGCTCGGGATGTTGATGTCTGACTCAACCCACTGCACCGTTGCTGGCTCGAGACGGCCTTGCCCAATGAGATCGGTGAGTTCGGCAAAGAGCTCGGGGTGGGAGGCTTCAACCTCGGCGTAGCCTCGCGCCTGCGAATGAGTGAAGCGGAATTCGGGGTAGTCGGCAAACAGTCCGACAACGCTCCGCATATCGCGGAAGATCACCTCGCGGGTGTCGTCGTACGTCCAGAGCCAGGCGAGGTCAATGTGCGAATGGCCGACGCAATGGATCCGAAATTTCGCGAGCGCAGCATCGAGCCATCCCAACGACTCAATGATTTCTGGTGCCGCGAACGCGCGGGTGAGCTCGGAAGTTGACGCGTCCGAGAAATCGCGCGGTACTGCGCGCGAAAGCGAAAGCACGGACGCCCGGTGGACATCAGTTCGCGCAAACTCGCGGGCCAGCTCCAGCCTGGCCAACGCGAGATCGAGTGAGTGCCAGCGCTCCCGAAGTGCTTGCGTCGTGAACTGGACCGTCACGCCAGTGCGCCCCCAGTCGCCGTCAAGAGGAACCGGGCTCGGCAACACTCGCAGCAACATCCGTCCGTTGTGGCCCGCCTTCAGGCTCGGCACGACATCGATGAGGGCAGGGCCCGAGGCAACTACGGGAACATCGTCACCAAATACCCGAACATCATCGACAAAAATATCGATCGGGCGCAGTGAATTGATCGTCAACTGCAAGGCCTCGCCCACGACCGAAACGCCGCGAATTGTCTCTGGCAGGTCGAGCTCAAGCTCGAGTTCTACTCCTCGGTCGGCGACAACAGAGAATGATTCGAACACCCCAACCTGGCGTAAATGGTATGTCTCGATGTTCATCGCGACCTGGTGTTCAACCCCGTTGTGGGATCGCGAAATCCAGCGCTGTGCCAACCATCCCCCCTCAGCGGTGAGGCTCGCAGATTCTAACCGTCGAATCGCATCCTGAACTTCTGACTCGTACTCCGTCGTGTTGTGCTCGCTCATTGGGGGTGGGTTCCTTTGAAGTCGTGGTTGCGATCCTCGTTGCCGTCGTTGTGCACGGAGAAATCAAGGCTGAAACCGGTCTCGAAGCTTTCCCCCGGCTCCAATACTGGTGCGCCGGCATACGGCAGGTTGCGGTCATCGCCGAAGAGTGGCGAATTGCTGGGTTCAATTCCGAGCGCCCACCCGCCTGCGGCTGGCCACACCCATTGAAAGACTCTCGGCAACGTTGCCACCGTCCAGTGGATAGTGGCAACGCCGCCATGCTGGGGGCGCACCGTCACGCGACCGCTAGGCAAAACGTGTTCGAATACTGCTTCATCAAGGCTGCGTGTTGAAGCGGGAAACCGTGCCGCCGAAACGGCGACCATACCCTCATCACGCGGCCGGATTTCGGTCGCTTCGATCTCGACGCGAGTGCCTTCGTCAAGAAACGGCGCGCCAAAGTTCACGTGGTACAGCAGTGCCGCAGGAGCCGGTTGCGGCCCTTCATTGCAAATGTGGTCGATCACTTCTAGGCGGGGAATTCCAGTGCGCGCGACGATGCGGCGTTCGACAGTGAGGCGGCGGCCGAAGAGTTCCATGCTCGCGATGAGCCCTGTCACGGTGACGACGATGTCTTCGCCGACCAGTTCGCGGGTGTACCGAACGTCGCTTGCGGTTGTGTGGGTGTGGGTGCCATGGAGCGGATGTCCGTCTCGCTCTGGTCCCACGTTGTCCAGACCGCAGGTCACGAGCATTCCCCCTTTGAATCGGGAGAGGAATCCCGCGCTAGGAGACGGAACATCGCACTGTGCGCTCGGGAGAGCGGAACGCCAGGAGACAGGGGAGTCATGATGCCAGAGGGAACCAATATCAAGGCCGCGCTGCGGCAGTACTTCAAAACTCAATCCGCCAGCCAGACGAACGTCGATCACACGCACACCGTTGCGGTCTGTCGAGTCGCGGATTTCGGCGAGTGCGTCGAGCCGGGTGGCCTGGCCCGCGGAGAGAAGTTCGCTCGCCCGGATTCGTGTGTCTTGGCGCATCACGTGGTCAACCTCGTAGCCGAGTGCGGCCCGGTTGCGGGCGGGCGGGCAATCAGAATGTCTGCCTCTCCGGTAAGGCGGAGAGGACCGGCAGCGAATGGCACCACGCTCGTCGAGCCGGTGGGGAGCGAGGTGACGTGACCGTCGGCACTATGCAAGTGGGCATTGCCATCGATCACCACCACGACAGCGAAGCCGGGAGCGAGCTCTGCGGTTCCGTCTACGACAGTGCGGCCAAGTTGAAAGAACTCGTCTGCGCTGTGCACGAAGAGAGAGTTGCCGACGTAGTTGCGGGTGATGAACGAGCTGATTTCGGCGAGCGAGCTTCCTCGAAGATCGACGGCATCGAGCGCGATGTCGAAGCCCAATCCGAGGTGGCCGTCTTTCTCGCCGTCTAGGTCGAAATCACGCCATTCCAGAAGGATCGAAAGGTCTTCCGGTTCTTGCAGTTCCACCAAGAAAACACCTTCGCCAATGGCGTGCAGGGTTCCGGCGGGAACGAAAACGGTGTCTCCCTGGGCAACTTCGATTTCATGGAGAAGGGGGAGAAGTTCTTCGACCGCTTGGGTGGAGACAAGCCGCTCCAGGGTGCTGCGGCTGAGTTCCTCTTTCAATCCGAGATAGATGACTCCACCCTGCAGGATGTACCACGCCTCCGCTTTGCCGTGAGAGCGCCCGAGGTGTTCGTGGGCAAACTCAGCGCTGGGGTGGATGTGCACGGGAAGTCGCTGTCCGGCATCCAAAAGTTTGACTAGCAGCTTGGTGTCCGAGCCGAACGCGGAGACATGGTCCGGTCCGAGCCAGCCGGGCGGGTCGTTTTCGATCGCTTCGGCGAGGGTGCGCCCATCGGGCAACACAGTAAGCCCGAGTCGGGGTTCGCCGGCGAGGCAGGTGACAGAGGCGACCCAGTCTTCGGGAACGTTGAGGCGTGCGGCGGGCAAATCATGCGGTACTTCTTTAGCTGCACTGGCTCCAGCGGCTCCAGCGGTTGCAGCCGAGTGGCCTCGGAACGCTGCGATTTTCTCTCCGCCTTGGTAGAAACGGGCGGGAGGTTGATTCGCAGCCAGCGTTATGGGAACAAGCATGTCAGGAGCTTCCAGAGGTTGGTTCGGTGGGTCGGCGGGGTGCGTTTCAAGCATTCGGGCGAGAGCATCCGTCGTGGCCGCTTCGCCCTGCATTCGGATCGCGGCGCTCGCTGCTGCGGTTCTGGCGGCGTCGGAAAGGGTGAGACCGGCCCAAAGTGAGTAAAGAAGTCCGGCAGTAAGGGCATCGCCGGCACCGTTTGTTGATGCCCAGTTCTCCACGGGGAGGGGAGATTGCCAGAGTTCCGCGCTGCCCCAGTCGTCAGCGAGTTCAGCGAGTGCTAGTCCGCCGCCGCGCAGTCGTTCGGCGCTCGCGGTCTTCACGAATACCCCGCTCGCACCGGCCGAAAGGGCGACAACGGCAACACCCTGCTCAATGAGCGATGTTGCGAGTCGTTCCACCAATTCGATCGAGAACGGCTCGTCGATGCCGAGCGCAGAGGTGAGGTCATCAAGGCTGGGGCTGGCGACGTCGACAGTCGGCAGGATGTTGGCGAAAATCTGAGCCCAATTGAGGGATGCAGCGCTGGAGTTCGGGTCGACCACAGCGAGATCAATCGAGGTGGTGGCACCCGCCGCGTGTGCCCGCTCTAGCAGGACGCGGATGGGCTCGCCTGAATTTTCGAGCATTCCCATCATCAATGAGGGGTACCCGAAGTGGACGATGCTCGCGTTGGTCACATTGACCGCGGCCGGATCGAAGAATTCATTAGCTCCTGGGTAGTGCAGGAAGCTGCGATCGGTTCCGTCCGCTTGGAGGACGATGCTGTACGAAGTGCCAGCAGCGGCCGAAGTCTGGAGATCGTCATCGGGCATACCTTTGGCTTCGAGGCTGCTGCGGGCGGTACGGCCGAGTTCGTCATCTGAAATGGCGCCGGCAATTCGGATCGGCACTCCGAGCTCTCGCAAGGTTCCGCCGGTGTTTGCAATGGTGCCACCAATCGACCAGCCACCTCGCCCAACCTCGACCAGCGCGCCGGGACGAATGCTTGCAAAGCTTGTCAGATCGGTCGAGATATCAATGCAGATGTGTCCGGCGAGCACTATCTCGCGCGGCTCAGGCATCCTGAAACTCGCTCTTAGCCATCGTTATTGCTCCATCGTTCAACTCTGGACAACGTTGTCTCAGTAACGATAGCCTGACCGATACGGACAATCCAGTGCGAGTTTTCTCGCTTCGATCCACCGTCCACCGTGTAAGGGAGTTGCACCACAGTGTCTGAATACCGTCTCAACCGTTTGTTCAATGCCGACTCCGGAAGACTTCTCGACGTCGCCGTTGACCATGGCTTCTTCGGAGAAGCAAGTTTCCTCAACGGGATAGAGAACATGGCTCACGTGATCTCAACGCTTGTCGATGCTGGCCCCGACGCCATCCAACTGACACTGGGGCAGGCGCGACTGCTGCAATCGGTGAAAGGCAAATCCAAGCCCGCCCTTGTTCTGCGTGCCGACATCGCCAACATTTACGGCAACCCGCTCGACTCTCATTTGTTCAGCCACCACGTGCCGAACGCGATCGAAGAAGCGGTGCGGTTGGATGCCGCTGCCGTCTGTGCCAATCTCATCCAGCTTCCCGGGCGGCCCGAAATTCGGGAAGCCTGCGTTAAGTCGATCATGGCACTGCGAGCAGAAGCCACGAAATACGGAATGCCGCTCATGGTCGAGCCACTCGTAATGCAAGATAACGCGGTCGCCGGGGGATACATGGTCGATGGCGACACCGACAAGATCCGCACTCTGGTTCGCCAAGCGCGCGAACTGGGTGCCGACCTGATCAAGGCAGACCCGACAGACAATGTCGAGGACTATCACCGCGTTGTCGAGGTAGCGGGGGATATCCCGGTGCTCGTGCGCGGCGGTGGCCGAGTGGATGACAAGACCCTGCTCGAAAGAACAGTGGCAGTGCTCGCGCAAGGGGCATCGGGAATTGTCTATGGCCGCAACGTCGTGCAGCACCAGAACCCATCGGGGATTACCCGAGCGCTCATGGCGGTGCTTCACGAAAATGTCAGCGCCGAGGACGCTCTCGAACTCCTGGGCGGTGACGAGAAATGACCCAGAAGGTTGTCAACGTCGCCATCATCGGTGGCGGGCTCATGGGGCGCGAGATTGCAGCGGCGATCCAGCGTTGGCCAGCTCTGATCGATCACCCGGTGCGCCCTCGACTCACCGCAGTCTGCGATATCAATCCGGCGGCGCTCGAATGGTTTGATGCGATTGATACGGTCTCGAGCAAGGTCACCGATTATCACGACCTTCTCAAGGATGATTCGATCGATGTGCTGTACATCGCCGTACGTCACGACCTCCACGAACAGCTCTACATTGACGCCATCAATGCGGGGAAGAGCGTCTTAGCCGAGAAGCCTTTCGGTATTGACCGAGCAGCGGCCGATGCCATTGTCGCGGCGATCGACGCCAATCCGACGAGTTTCGTACGCTGTTCGAGTGAGATGGCGTTCTATCCGGGAGCACAGTTGGCGATCAACTACATTGCCTCGGGCGCGCTCGGGCGCATTATCGAAGCGCGCAACGCCTTTCTCCACTCCAGCGATATCGACACGACGAAGCCGCTGAACTGGAAGCGACAGAATAAGTTCTGTGGCACGGCAGGCGTGATGAACGACTTGGGGCTGCATGCACTGCATGTTCCCCTGCGCCTCGGGTGGCAACCGGAGAAGCTCTTCGGCGTGCTGCAGAACATCGTGACGAAGCGTCCCAGCGTGACCACGGGGGAGCTTGAGGATTGCGACACGTGGGACAACGCGGTCGTCCACGCGTGGGCTCGCCATGATGACGTCGAATTTCCGTTGACGCTCGAGATGAAGCGGATCGATCCCGGTCAGAAAAATACTTGGGAGTTCGAAGCTCTCGGTATGGAAGGCGGCGTGCGTTTCTCCACCAGCAACCCCAAGGCAGTCCAGATCTTCACGCGAACTGCAGTGCCCGGAATTGGCATGGAGCAAATCTGGCAGACAGTTGAAGCAGGCAGCCAATCCGTGTGGCCGACCGTAACGGGCGCCAACTTTGAATCAGGATTCTCAGATTCCATTTTGCAGATGTGGGCAGCCTATTTGGCTGAACGCGAAGGACTACTCGGAGACCGCTTTGGGTGCGCACTGCCGTCGGAAGCCGCAATGACACATCGCATTTACGATGCTGCGATCCGCTCCCACGAGTCGGGTTCCCTGCAGGTTCCCTAACCTCCTCCGCACTCGCTGGGGTTCGGGCGACATAGTCAGTCCCCCTCTCCGCGGACTATTGTTCTCGGGAGGGGCGAAAGCTGAAGGGAGCCATGACAGAGCAAGCGAGTTCGGTGTCGCGGCGGGGAACGAATCTGCCCGCGATGGGCGATTTCAACCAGTCAGTGATCTTGGATGCGATCCGGCGCGCACCAAAGGGTCTCAGTCGCGTGCAGCTAGTACCAGCGACAGGGCTTTCGGCTCAAACGATCTCCAATATTTGTCGTCGTCTCATTGATGCGGGCTTCATTCTGGAGGCGGGCAAGGAGAGCACAGGTCCAGGAAAGCCACGCACGATGCTCGTGGTCAATCCAGAGGGCCGCTACGCGCTCGGAGTGCACCTCGACCCCACAGTGATGACTTTTGTGATGCTCGATTTGACGGGCGCTGTCGTGATGCGCGTGCGCAAGCCGACTCCGACCGAGACCGATCCGGCGAAGATCATCAACAAGATCGTTCGCGAAGTTTCCAAACTTATTGCGTCATCCGGGGTAAATAAGAATCGGATTGCCGGGGTGGGAATCGCCGCGCCAGGCCCCATCGATAGTGTGCTGGGCACCGTAGTGGATCCGCCGCACCTCACCGGCTGGCACCGGGTGCCGCTCAGGGATGCAATGGCTGACTCCACGGGGCTGCCGGCAATTTTGGACAAGGATGTTACGGCGGCAGCTATCGCCGAGATGTGGGCCGGAGGTTCTAACGGCACGGGCAGTTTCTGCTTCTTCTACCTCGGCACCGGAATCGGTGTCGGGCTCGTCGTCGACGATTTAGTCGTCCGGGGAAGCTCGGGAAACGCCGGGGAGATTGGCCACATCGTCACTGACCCGAATGGCCCGCCCTGTTTCTGCGGGTTACGAGGCTGCATCGAGGTGACGTGCATGCCGCAGGCTCTTGTGCAGGAAGCGGAGGAGCTTGGCGTTCTCGATGACTCGCGTGTGGGTAATGACACCACGTCGGTGGATGCAAGGTTCACGCAGCTGTGTGACGCGGCCAACGACGGAAACGCGATTGCGATCGAGATAATCGAGCGTTCGGCCGTGCGTCTTTCTCGCGCGGTTGCCGTGGTTGCGAACGCGTTGGACGTCGATCGAGTTGTCTTTGGCGGACCATTTTGGGCCCGGCTCTCGGAATACTATCTGCGCAAGATTCCGGAGTTGCTTGAAGAGCTCCGAGCAGCGCGCCGAATTCACCACATCACTCTCAGCGGGTCAGTTGTTGGCGACGACGTCGCGGCAGTAGGCGCGGCTTGCCTAGTGCTTGACCGGGCGCTCGCGCCGAATCCGAAGGCGTTGTTGATCGCTCACTAGCGGTTCTCGCGCGATTCGATTTGCTGTGTTCTCGGGGCTTTTTGGCGTGCAGGAAAGTATTCGTCAGTTCCTTGACATCTATATATCTATTCGATGTACTATTAGCGCAAGGTGCCAAGGGTGGTCTGAAATGCCGTTGGTCCTCGGGTAGCCAAGAACTCAACAGCTATATGGAGCAAAGGAGCACCATGAAGAAGAGCGCAGCAGTCGCGATTTCGGTGATCGCCGTAGGATCCCTCCTCGGTATCGCCGGATGCACGTCCACTCCGTCGGATTCGTCCGAGAAGACCATCAAGGTCTCGTATATTAAGACCGATGCCTTTACCGCCCTTGATGACCTGTTCAACAAGGTGAAGCCTGAGTTTGAAGCAGCGAACCCTGGCGTCACGGTTGAGCTAGATCCGATCGCCGCAACGGACGATGACTACAAGACCAAGTTGGCTTTGTCGCACCGCTCGGCCGAAACCGCACCAGACGTCTTCTACGAAGACCAGGGCAACGTGCGCTCGGATGCAGAGGCCGGCTACTTGCTCGCTCTCGATGAATACACCGCCAAGTGGGACGACTGGTCCGAATTTACCGACGCCGCAAAGCAAGCTGGCGCCGGGGATGACGGCAAGATCTACTCGATCTCGCTCGGAACTGACACTCGTGCCATCTGGTACAGCAAGACGGTCTTCACCAATGCAGGCATCGATGTTCCTTGGGAGCCCCAGAGCTGGGATGACATTCTCGTCGCCGCCCGTAAAATCGAGGCATCAGACCCCAGCGTTGTTCCCTTCAACCTGTATGCCGGTACGGGTACCGGTGAGGGGTCGAACATGCAGGGCTTTTACGAGTTGCTGTACGGAACCGACCTCGGTGGGGATGCACTTTACGACTCCGAGAGCAACAAGTGGGTTGTCGGCTCGGACGGCTTCACTGAGTCGCTCGAGTTTCTAAAGACGATCTACGACGAAGGATTGGCTCTCACGCCAGCCCAGGCACTTGACCCCAACATTTGGAAGTCAGTCTTCGGTGAAATGTTCCCTAACGCGAAGCTCGGTGGCACCGTTGAAGGTTCGTACACTCCGTCATTCTGGGTGGAGGGTGGATCATTCGAATGGGCCGACTACGCCACTGAGATGGGCGCCACCGCGTTCCCGACTCAAGACGGACAGGCTCCAGGCGGCGTTAGCATGTCGGGTGGTTGGACTCTAGCCGTCGGCTCGAAGAGCGAGAACCCGCAGCTGGCATTCGACTTCATGGCTCAGGCATTGAGCTTTGAGAACGCTCTGGAATACGACAACGTCAACGCTCAGATCGCCGTTCGCAAGGATGTCGCAGCAGACGAGAGCTACCTCGGAGCGAACCCCTTCGTTGGAGCGGTAACTGATCTCGTTGAGGTAACGCACTTCCGCCCATCAACGAGCATCTACAACCAGATCTCCGTTGAAGTTCAGAAAGCATCCGAAGCGGTCATTACCGGCAAGATGTCACCGGCTGAAGCTGCTGCCTCGTATGACGCCGCAGTCACGAGCATCGCTGGCGATGACATGGTGATCGAAAAGTAACCCCTCACCCACACATCAGAGCCGAACCGAGACCACGGAACAGGAATCCCCAGAAGTGACTGCAGAAGTGATCTCGACGGCTCAAGCTACACAAGACGAACGGCGGCCCGGACCCCAGCGTTCGGGCCGCCGTTCGGCTCTGCTAAAGATTTCACGTTTCGTGCGGATGATTCCGCTCGTTCCCGCGATCATCATCATGGTGGTGTTCCTGGCCGGACCCATTATCTGGTCGTTCTATGGCTCGCTCACCAATGCCGCCCTTTCGGGCGCGAACGCGGCGAACAGCTCCTTCATTGGATTCGACAATTACGTCAAGCTCTTCAACGACCCGGTCTTTCCGCAGTCGTTGTGGATCACGATTGTTTTCACCCTGGCATCGGCAGTCATTTCGCAGAATGTTCTCGGCCTGGGGATCGCACTCGTAGTAACGCGGGCCAACAAGAAGCTAGCAACAATCGTCAGCTCAACGGTCGTAGGGGCCTGGATCCTGCCGGAGATTGTCGCCGCATTCGTCTGCTACGCCTACTTCAGTCAAGACGGAACACTCAATCAGATTTTGGCGCTCGCAGGGCTGACAGGCCCCAATTGGCTTTACACCTTCCCCCTGCTGGCGGTCGTCCTGGCGAACCTCTGGCGCGGAACCGCCTTCTCCTTGTTGGTTTACCAAGCAGCGCTCAACGACGTTCCCCCTGAGATATCAGAAGCGGCGATGATCGACGGAGCTGGAGGCGCTAAGCGACTCTTCTTCGTCACAATCCCCATGATCAAAAACACCATAACGACGAACCTGATGCTGATCACACTTCAGACACTGTCGGTCTTCACTCTCATTTATGTGATGACATCAGGCGGACCAGGCAATGACAGCACGACCTTACCGATCCTCGCGTACAAAGAGGCCTTCCGATTCGGCAACATCGGCTACGGAACCGCGATAGCGACGATCCTCCTGTTGATCGGTGCCGTTTTCTCCATCATCTACATTCGGGCAGCACGCCCTTCGAAGGACTAGGACTAGGAAAATGACAACGATTACTAGTCCCCGGCCGACGAAGCGCAAGCCGAGCGCTCTTTCGCTGGCGTCTCCTCAACGACGGATGTCGGCTATCCTCGCGAACTCGGCGCTCGTCGTGGTCGGCGTGAGTTTCCTTCTCCCTCTGGTGTGGCTCGTCTTCGCCGCCTTCGACCCGAATGCGAGCTACCAAACTCAGATTCCGCAGACGGTGACGCTCGACAACTTTGCTGCCGTGCTCACGCCAGAACTGACCTTCATCCCGATGCTCAACAGTCTGATCATTTCGGTCGGAACGGCCACCGTGACGATCGTCGCCGCTCTCCTGGCGGCGTATCCGCTGTCGAGGTATCAGTCACGCTTCAACAAGCCATTCATGTACACGGTGCTCTTCGGAACCAGCCTTCCCATTACGGCGATCATGGTGCCGGTTTATCTCTTGTTCGTGCAGATGAACCTGCTCGACTCGGTGCCGGGAACGATCTTCTTCATGGCCGCCTCCGCGTTACCCATCGCCATTTTCATGACGAAGAACTTCATGGACTCTGTGCCGATCAGTCTGGAAGAAGCGGCCTGGATGGACGGCGCTTCGGCAATGCGAGCGCTCGGCTCCATCGTGGTGCCCCTCATGCGCCCAGGTATTGCCGTGGTCGCGATCTTTGTCTTTTTCCAAGCCTGGGGAAACTTCTTCGTTCCCTTCATCCTTCTGCTTTCGCCGAGTAAGCAACCGGCAGCAATCAGTATCTATACCTTCTTCGGACAGTACGGTTCCATCGCCTACGGAGAACTCGCGGCGTTCTCGCTCATTTATGCGGTGCCCGTCATGGTGCTCTATGTGGTGGTTTCCCGAGGCATTGGTGGATCGTTCGCCCTGGCCGGGGCTGTTAAGGGATGACGCAGAAAATTGGCCGCGCGGCGACGGTGTCGTGTTCGAGTTTGGGGCTAAGGAGCCAACATGCATGAGAACCGAGCGCTGAGTGAAGCGCGGATCGATCGCTTCTTCAACGAACGACTTGTACCGAACGTGTACCGCGAAACGGCACCGCTGTCGATAGCTACTTGGATCGTTCCGGGGGAGCCAGTCGCATTCGCCGAAGCGCGACAGGCGGAATATGCATCGTTCGCCGAGGGAAGCATGTGGGGTCGTCCGTGGGGAACCGTCTGGTTCCATGTGACCGGGAGCGTGCCCGAGCACTGGCGTGCTGCGGATGCCGCAGTTGAGGTTGTCGTTGACCTCGGCTTCAGTGCTGGTCTTCCAGGTTTTCAGGCCGAGGGCCTCGCTTATGCGCCAGACGGTCGCGTCCTGAAAGCGATTGAGCCCTATAACGACTATCTCCCCGTCGAAGCGGGGGCGGACTCTGTCGATCTTTATCTGGAGGCAGCATCGAACCCCAACGTCGCTGCCGGTTTTGCATTCACGCCAACCGCGCT
>Ga0307486_1000880_pt1 | contig 25234 bp, 17 predicted proteins | sample CBIW02metaG_FD_203663 | JGI IMG/M metagenome (GOLD analysis project Ga0307486, IMG submission 203663) | Sea-ice brine microbial communities from Beaufort Sea near Barrow, Alaska, United States - CBIW 0.2 | ecosystem: Environmental > Aquatic > Marine > Coastal | place: USA: Alaska | collected...
CCCCGGGTTGGAACATGGGCCCGCTTTCCGGGCCCGGGCCCGGAAAGGTCCAGGCGAGGGTAGGAGAACGGTCCGTTGTCGATGCGAGCGCGGAGAGGCGGGCCGTGGTCGATGCGGCCCCGCCGACCGACGGTCGCGCCTGGGCCCACCTTGTGAACCTGGGCCCAGGTTAGAACATGGGCCCGCTTTCCGGGCCCGGGCCCGGAACAAAGAGACGAGCGTCCCGGCATGATTCCTCGCCTGCTGTACGTGCCCGCGGGCATTGGCCTGGCCCTGCTGGTGCTGCCGCTCGCCGGGCTGCTGCTCAAGGTCGACTGGGTCGGCTTGCCCGCCCTGCTTCTGTCCCCGGAAGCGCTGCAGCCGCTGGGACTGTCGCTCGCGACGGCATCCGTGTCGACGGTGCTCTGCCTGTTGCTTGGTGTGCCGCTCGCCGTCGTCATTGCCCGGTCGCGGCCGCGGGCGGCCGGACTCATGCGGGCGCTCGTGACCGTGCCGCTCGTGCTTCCGCCGCTCGTGGGCGGCATTGCGCTGCTCTCCCTGCTCGGGCGCGGCGGGGTGCTCGGCGACACCCTGCAACTGGCGGGGCTGCGCATTCCGTTCACGACAGCCGCCGTCGTGATCGCGCAGACCTTCGTCGCCCTGCCGTTCCTGGTGATCGCGGTCGAGGGCGCGCTGCGCACCGCCGGCACCCGATACGAGCGCGTCGCCGCGACCCTCGGCGCCGGCCGCGGCACGGTCTTCGTCCGCATCACGTTGCCGCTCGTCGCTCCCGGTCTGCTGGCCGGCACCGTGCTCAGTTTTGCCCGCGCCCTCGGCGAATTCGGCGCAACCGCCCTGTTCGCCGGCAACCAGGCCGGAGTCACTCGCACCATGCCGCTGGCCATCTACACCGCGTTCAACGGTTCGGGAGTGACGACCGACCAGGCCGTCGCCCTGTCGCTGCTGCTGATCGCGGTCGCTGTCATCATCCTCGTGCTGGTCGGAACCCGCCGGGCGAGCGTGCTCTCATGACCGCCCGACCAGCGGATGCGGGTCTGGCCCGTTCCCATCGGCTGCGCCCGGCGTCGCGTTTCCCTGCCGCGGTGACAGCGGATGCGGCTCTGCCCTGTTCCCACTGCCTGTGCCCGCTGCGCTCGTTGTCGCGTTTCCCTGCCGCGGTGACAGCGGATGCGGCTCTGGCCTGTTCCCACTGCCCGTGTCGGCCGCGCCCGGCGTTGCGTTTCCTTGCCGCGGTGACAGCGGATGCCCGCGCCCGGTGCGCGAGCCCGACTCGGTCGGCCCGAAAGCCCTATCGGAGCGTGCTCCTATGACCGCCGCACTTCTCGAAGCCAACCTGCAGCTGACGCGCGGCTCGTTCACTCTCGACGTGCAGATCGCCCTCGCGCCCGGCGAGGTGCTCGCGCTGCTCGGCCCGAACGGCTCCGGCAAGTCGACAGTGCTCGACCTGCTCGCCGGTCTCGCCGCCCCCGACACCGGCACCGTCGTCCTGGACGGCGCCACACTCACGGCACCGGGCCGCCTCGTAGCGCCCGAGAATCGCGCCATCGGTCTGCTCGGGCAGGAACCGCTCCTGTTTCCGCACCTGAGCGCCAGGGCCAACGTGGCCTTCGCGCTGCGCGTCGGGGATGCAGCCTTGAGCGCCGCCGCTGCCCGGGTGCAGGCCGAACGCTGGCTCGCCCGCGTCGGACTCGTCGGCTTCGGCGACAGCAAACCCGGCGCCCTCTCCGGCGGACAGCAGCAGCGCGTTGCCCTCGCCCGTGCGCTCGCCGCCGGTCCGCGCGTACTCTTGCTCGACGAGCCGATGGCCGCCCTCGACGCCGAAACAGCGCCGTTCATACGCCAACTCATCCGCGAGCAGCTCGCCGAAACCGGCACGAGCGCCATCATCGTCACCCACGACATCGTCGACGCGGTGGTGCTCGCGCATCGCGTCGCCGTGCTGCACGAGGGTACGGTCATCGACCAGGGCACGACCGCCGCGGTGCTCGCCGCCCCGCGCAACCCGTTTGTCGCGGCCATCGCCGGCGTCAATCTCGTGGTCGGCACCATACAGAACGGAGCGATCGTCGCCCCCGACGGCCGCATCTTTCGGGTGCGCCCCGACAATGCAGCCGCCCCGGCCGCCGCACCCGACGGCTCCGCCCTGGCCGCCGCACCCGACGGCTCCGCCGCGGCCGCAGTCTTTCGCCCGGCATCCGTTGTGGTGCAGACGCAACGGCCACGCCAGGCCAGCCCCCGCAACGTCTGGTCGGCCCGGGTGACCGCGATCGAACCCGGCAGCGGCGGTATGCGCCTGCGCACGAGTGGCGAACCCGAGATCATCGCCGAGGTCACTCCCTCCGCCGTTGCCGATCTCGGCTTGCAGATCGGTTCCACCGTGTGGCTGTCGGTCAAGGCCGCCGAGGTGAGCGCTTACCGTCGCTGACAGGAGGTACGGTGACGGAAACGACCAAGGAGACCCATGACCCTGTCCGAACTGCTCATTGAAGAGTTCTCCCGCATCCAAGGCGGCGTGCGCGCGACGCTCAAGAACGCGACCGTCGAGACACTCACTTTTCGAGCGGATGCCGACGCCAACACAATCGCCTGGCTCATCTGGCACCTGTCCCGCGTGCAAGACGACCACCTCGCCGACCTCGCCGGCACGGTTCAGATCTACACGAGCCAGGGCTGGGCCCAACGGTTCGACCTGCCATTCGAGCCGGGGGCTACCGGTTACGGGCATCGATCAGCCGATGTCGCGGCCGTTCGGGCCGACGCCGAGCTGCTGCGCGGATATTACGACGCCGTGCACACCACCACCGTCGCCTATCTGGCCACCCTGACCGAGGCCGATCTGAATCGGGTGATCGACGAGTCGTGGACCCCGGCCGTCACGGTCGGGGTGCGCCTGTCCAGTGTGCTCTCCGACGATCTGGAGCACGTGGGCCAGGCCGCGTTCGTGCGCGGCCTCGCGGACCGCGCCGGGGTGTGAGCGCGCCTGCGCGACTACACCGTTTAATCGGCCGAGTGCAGAAAGATCTCCGCTCGGCCCCTCGGCCGGTCAGTTGCTTCGAGCGCGCTGTCCCTGCAAAAAAGCAGCGATGACTTCCACGACCAGGGCGTGATCTTCCCAATCGGGCAGCCCCGAGACGGTCAATACGCCGATGACTCCCGTACCGTGGCCGGCGATGGGAAACGCGCCACCGGACGCCGCGTGGGTTCGGGGGTCGTTCCACGGTTGCAGTTCGAAGACGCTGTCCGACTGCTCGTGTTCCAGGCGAACCAGCAATGAACTGCGGCTGAAGCGACGGACCGTGGCAATCTTGCGCAGGATCCAGCCGTCGTTGTCGGCCGTCGAGCCGGCCAAGGCGCTGTGGAACATCTGCTGATCGCCGCGACGCACGTCTACCGCCACAGCCAGCCGCCGGTCTTGGGCGAATTCGACCGCGAGGCGTCCCAGCTGCCAGGCGTCGTCGTGCGTGAAGGTGGTGAACAGCAGTCGCTGTTCTTCTTCGCGGATTGCAGTGATTCGGGCGTCGAGAGCGTCTACGGTCATGACCGAATTCTAGCCAGCGCCTCCGGGGGTACCGGCGCCGCACCAACCGGTGGTTCACCGTGGCGACGCGACCCGTCGGCTGCGATTCATCTTTCTGGCGGAGAATGGGGGATTCGAACCCCCGAGGGCTTTCACCCAACACGCTTTCCAAGCGTGCGCCATAGGCCACTAGGCGAATTCTCCTGGCCGCCGTTCAATAAAACAACGACACCAAGAATCTTACCTGTTTCTGGCGGATGCTCGCGCCACCCCCGCCAGCGGCCCTCACGAGACCTCTGGTTGGTGCCGACTCGTGTCGTGCCCTAAACTGAGGCTCGGCTCCTCGCGTGGCGCCACCTCGGCCAACTCCCCCAGGACGGAAACGTAGCAAGGGTAACTGAGCTCTGACGGGTGCGCGAGGAGTCTTTTGTGTCCCCGGCCTATTCCGCGAGAGCGGAAAAATGGTTGCTTCGGCACCGCAATGGCAACGTTTTTCCCGCTCTCGCGGGGTGCGAGAGCGGGTGCGAGAGCAGGATGCGGGACCTTTGGCACTTGGACTGTCAGAGAGGCTCAATAGGATGGGGAGAAGCGCGGCTATGTCGCCGCGATAACGCGGAGGACCGATGATCGACGTTTCCGGCACCATGACTTGGCCTACTCAGACGCCGAAACCGCTGAGCGCAACGGCCCTCGCGAGCATCGACGCCTGGTGGCGGGCCGCGAACTACCTCGCCGTCGGCCAGATCTACCTGCTCGGCAACGCCATGCTCAAGGAGCCCCTCACCCGCGACCACGTCAAGCCGCGCCTGCTCGGCCACTGGGGCACCACGCCCGGCCTCAACTTTCTCTACGCGCACCTCAACCGGGCCATCCAGGAACGCCACCAGAGCACCATCTACATCACGGGCCCCGGCCACGGCGGGCCCGGCATGGTCGCCAACGCCTACCTCGACGGCACCTACTCCGAGGTTTACACCGACATCGAGCAGAACCTCGACGGCGTGCAGAAGCTGTTTCGCCAGTTCTCCTTTCCCGGCGGCATCCCCAGCCATGCCTCGCCCGAGCTTCCCGGATCCATCCACGAAGGCGGCGAGCTCGGCTACGCCCTCAGCCACGCCTACGGTGCCGCGTTCGACAACCCGAACCTGCTCGTGGCCGCTGTCGTCGGCGACGGCGAGGCCGAGACCGGCCCGCTCGCCACCAGCTGGCACTCCAACAAGTTCATCAACCCGCTCGAAGACGGCGTCGTGCTGCCCATTTTGCACCTCAACGGGTACAAGATCGCCAACCCCACCGTGCTCGCGCGCATCCCCGAAGACGAGCTGCTCGACCTCATGCGCGGCTACGGTCACACCCCGTACATCGTCTCCGGCGGCTTCGACGGCGAAGACCCGATGCTCGTGCACGCCCGCATGGCCGACACCCTCGACCGGGTTCTCAACCAGATCGCCGAGATCAAGGCGGCGGCGGCCGAGGCCCAGAGAAACCATACAGATTTCGCCCGCCCCCGCTGGCCCATGATCATCCTGCGCACTCCCAAAGGTTGGACCTGCCCCGCCGTCATCGACGGCGTGCAGGTTGAGAACACCTGGCGGGCGCACCAGGTGCCGCTCAAAAACGCCCGCGACACTCCGGCGCACACGGCCCTCCTCGAAAAGTGGATGCTCTCCTACCGTCCCGCAGAACTGTTCGACGAGCACGGTGCTCCCGTGGCACAGATCCGGGCCCTCGCACCGGACGGCCCGCTGCGCATGAGCGCCAACCCGATCGCGAACGGCGGACTGCTCCGCCACGACCTGCACTTGCCCGACTTTCGTGACTTCGCCGTGGATGTGCCGCAACCGGGAGCGACGCAGGGCGAGGCAACACGCGTGCTCGGCGGCTACCTGGCCGAGGTCATCCGCTTGAACCCAGACAACTTTCGCATCTTCGGGCCCGACGAAACCGCCTCGAACCGGCTGGCCCCGCCGGTCTATGAGGCGACCGACAAGCAGTGGAACGCCGAGCTTCTCCCCGGCGACACCAACCTCGCGCGCGCCGGCCGCGTCATGGAGATGCTCAGCGAGCACCAGTGCCAGGGCTGGCTCGAGGGCTACCTGCTCACCGGGCGGCACGGTCTGTTCAACTGCTACGAGGCGTTCATTCACATCGTCGATTCCATGTTCAACCAGCACGCCAAGTGGCTGAAGGTGACCGCGGAGATTCCGTGGCGGGCGCCGATCGCGAGCCTGAACTACCTGCTGAGTTCGCACGTCTGGCGGCAGGATCACAACGGCTTCAGCCACCAGGATCCGGGTTTCATCGACCACGTCGTCAATAAGAGTGCCGACGTTGTGCGGGTGTATCTGCCCTTCGACGCCAATACGCTGCTGAGTACCTACGATCACTGCCTGCGCAGCGTCAACTATGTGAACGTCGTCGTGGCCGGCAAGCAGCCGGCGCCGAACCTGCTCACCATGGACGAGGCCGTCGCGCACTGCACCCGCGGGCTGGGCATCTTCGACTGGGCCGGCACCGAGGTGCCCGGCGAGGAGCCGGATGTCGTGCTCGCCGCCGCGGGCGACGTGCCGACGCTCGAGGTACTCGCCGCCGCCGAGATTCTGCGGGAGAACCTCCCCGACCTCAAAGTGCGGGTCGTGAACGTCGTCGACCTCATGCGCCTGCAATCCGACGATGACCACCCGCACGGCCTGAGCGACAGCGCCTTCGACGCCGTCTTCACGCCCGACAAACCCATCATTTTCGCGTACCACGGCTACCCGTGGCTCATCCACCGCCTCACCTACAAGCGTCACGGGCACGACAACCTGCACGCCCGCGGGTACAAGGAGATCGGAACCACGACCACCCCGTTCGACATGGTCATGCTCAACGACCTCGACCGGTACCACCTCGTCATGGACGTCATCGACCGCACCCCCGGCCTCGCGGCCCGCGCCGGCCTGCTTCGGCAGCACATGCAAGACGCCCGCCTGACCGCGCGCCAGTACACCCGCGACCATGGTGAAGACCTGCCGGACGTGCGCGACTGGTCCTGGGCGAAAACGGATGCCGCCCCGCGCGCCGCCGCCGACACCGGCAGTGACAACGTGTAGCCCCGCCCCGCCCCGTGGCCGGGCTGCGGCGCCCGACTGCGGCCCGACTACGCGCCCCGACGCGCGAGGCGCAGCCGACCGTTAGGGCCCGCCAGACACTTTCACAACCCGAATACGCTTGAATGGACATTGTGGCTCGAAGCATCTATATCACCAGCGCCGAAGGCAATACCGGCAAGTCCTCGATCGCGCTCGGCGTGCTGGACACCCTGACCCATTTGGTGGAGCGAGTCGGCGTCTTTCGCCCGGTCGCCCGCACCTCGACCGAACCCGACTACGTCGTTGATTTGCTGCTGCGGCATCTGCGGGCCAATGCCGGCCCCGGGGACGTCGCCGGGCAGACCTATGAGCAGAGCATCGGTGTCAGCTACGACGACGTGAACACCGACCCCGACGCCGCCCTGGCCCGGATCGTTTCGCGTTACAAGGCGATCGAAGCCAACTGCGACACCGTCGTTGTCATCGGCAGCGACTACACCGACGTCGGCAGTCCCACCGAACTCGCCTTCAACGCGCGCATCGCCGCGAACCTCGGCGCGCCCGTGCTGCTCGTGCTCGGCGGCCGCGTCGGACCCGGCGAGGGCGAACGCCTCGGGCAGAGCGACGCCCGCACGGCCGTGAATATCGGGCACCAGACCGACGTCGCGCTGGCAGAATTGCGCGACGAACACGCATCCATTTTGGCCATCATCGTCAATCGGGCCGACGAGACCGCGCTGCCCGAGATCATCGACGCGGTGCGTGGCACGACCAACGCCCAGCCGGCGCGCTCCGGTGGAGCGTTCGGCGTGCCGATCTGGGCCATTCCGGAAGATCCCTACCTGGTCGCGCCGAGCATGCAGAGCATCATGGAGGCGACCGAAGGCACCCTGATCAAGGGCGACCCGGCGCTGCTGGCCCGCGAGGCGCTCGGTGTCGTCGTGGCCGCGATGTCGATGGTCAACGTGCTGCCGCGCCTCATCGAGGGCGCCGTCGTGGTCGTGCCCGGCGACCGCGAAGACGTGCTGCTGGCCGTGCTGCTCGCCAACGCCTCGGCGACGTTCCCGTCGATCGCCGGGATTGTGCTCAACGGCGGTTTCGAGCTGCCCGAATCGATCCAGCGCCTGATGGAAGGCCTCGCGCCCTCGCTGCCGATCATCAAGACGTCGCTCGGCTCCTACGACACGACCATGCGCATCACCCGCACGCGCGGGCGGCTCGCGGCCGACTCGCAACGCAAGCACGACACTGCGCTGGCCCTGTTCGAGACGCATGTCGACGCGGCTGCGTTGCTCGACCGGCTTGACGTGACCCCGACCGAGGTCGTCACGCCGCTCATGTTCGAGTACGCGCTGCTCGAACGGGCCAGGCAGAATCGGCAGCACATCGTGCTGCCGGAGGGTGATGACGACCGGGTGTTGCGCGCCGCCGCCACCCTGCTGGCCCGCGACGTCGTCGAGCTGACCATCCTCGGTGAGGAGTTCGAGGTGCGCTCACGCGCCATCGGCCTGGGCCTGGACATCTCCAAGGCCCACGTTGTCAGCCCCTACGACGACCTGTTGCGCCTGAGGTTCGCCAAGGACTACATGCACCTGCGTGCCCACAAGGGGATCACGCTCGATCAGGCCAACGAGACCGTCACCGACGTGAGCTACTTCGGCACCATGATGGTGCAACTCGGACTGGCCGACGGCATGGTCTCCGGCGCCACACACACGACCGCGCACACCATCCGGCCCAGCTTCGAGATCATCAAGACCCAGACCGGTGTCGGGGTGGTGTCGAGTGTGTTCCTCATGGCGCTCGCCGACCGCGTTCTCGTCTACGGCGACTGTGCCGTCATTCCGGTGCCGACCGCTGAGCAGCTCGCCGATATCGCCATTTCGGCCGCCGCGACGGCGGTGCAGTTCGGCATCGAGCCGCGCATCGCCATGCTGTCGTACTCCACCGGGTCCTCCGGCGAAGGCGCCGACGTGGAGAAGGTGCGCTGCGCAACCGCGCTCGTGCGTGAGCGGCGTCCCGACCTGCTCATCGAGGGTCCCATTCAGTACGACGCCGCAGCGGATGCCGCGGTCGCGGCCACCAAGATGCCCGGTTCCAGCGTGGCCGGCCGTGCCACCGTGTTCATCTTTCCCGACCTGAACACCGGCAACAACACTTACAAGGCGGTGCAGCGCAGTGCCGGTGCCGTCGCGATCGGCCCCGTGCTGCAGGGGCTGCGCAAGGCCATCAACGACCTCTCGCGTGGTGCCCTCGTGCAGGACATCGTGAACACGGTCGCCATCACGGCCATTCAAGCGGCCGGGCTCGCCGAGGCGACCGCAGCGTCGGCCCCCGCCCTCACAGACACGCACGCATGACCGCCGTGCTCGTGGTGAACTCGGGTTCGTCCTCGTTCAAATACCAGCTCATCGACATGCGCACCGAGACCACTCTCGCGAGCGGCCTCGTCGAGCGCATCGGCGAACACATGGGACAGGCCTCACACACCGTCACGGCGGGCGTCGGCGAAACGAACGACGTCGCGGTGACGGATGCCGGGGCATCCGTCACGGCGAACGCGAGCGGGAGTCTGGTCGCCGAGACGCCGTACCCGCCCTCGTCGAGCGACCGTGAGCTGCCCATCCGTGACCACACGGCCGGGTTCGCCGTGATGCTCGAAGCTTTCCGCGATCATGGTCCCTCACTTCGGGATCATCCGCCGGTCGCCGTCGGGCACCGCGTCGTGCATGGCGGAGCGCGCTTCCATTCGCCCACGGTGATCACCGAATCGGTCGAGCGCGACATTGACGAGCTCGCGGGGCTCGCCCCGCTGCACAATCCGGGCGCGCTGCAAGGCATAACGGCGGCAATCGCAGCCTTCGCCGACGTGCCGCACGTGGCCATTTTCGACACCGCCTTCCACCAGACATTGCCGCCGGAAGCGTTCACCTATGCGATCAACGCCGACCTCGCCGAACGGTTTCGCATACGGCGCTACGGTTTTCACGGAACCTCCCACGGCTTCGTGGCGCGGGCCGCGGCCGATTTCGTTGACCGCCCGGTGGAAGATCTCAACCAGATCGTGCTGCACCTCGGCAACGGCGCCTCGGCCTGTGCGGTGCGCGCCGGCCGTTCGGTGGAAACGAGCATGGGCATGACTCCGCTCGAGGGCCTCGTCATGGGCACTCGTTCCGGCGATATCGATCCGGGGGCGCTCTTTCACCTGCACCGCCGAGCCGGCCTCGACATCGACGACCTCGACGCGCTGCTCAACCGGGGGAGTGGCCTGCTGGGCCTCACCGGACGCGGCGATCTGCGCGACGTGATCGTGGCCGCCGACTCCGGTGATGGACCCTCGCAGCTCGCCATTGATGTGTATGTGCACCGGCTCAAGGGGTACGTGGGGTCGTATTATGCCCAGCTCGGTCGCGTCGATGTCATCTCCTTCACGGCGGGCGTCGGTGAGAACAGTGCCCTCGTGCGCGCCCGTGCTCTGAGCGGGCTCGAGGGGCTCGGCATCAAGATTGATTCGGAGCGCAACGCGTCGAAGCAACGCGGTCCGCGGCGAATTTCGGCCGATGACTCTGCCGTGACCGTTCTCGTGATTCCCACTAACGAGGAGCTGGAGATCGCCCGCCAAACCCTCGCCACGGTCGGCTGACTTCTACGAGGCGCGTGCGTGCGGTACTGAACTGCGGAGAAGTTCGCGCTGATCCTTGATCGAGGCTGATTCGGAGCCCGGTGCACCCTTATCTCCGCGGTTGCGAACGGCGCTTCCAATTTTGGGCCGCTTCGGCGTCGTCGACCATGCGTCGAACCGTCTCGACAGTCTCTGGCCAACTATCGAAAATATGGGTGCGAGCCAGACGGAGCATCCGGATGCCATGGAGTTCGGCCGCGCGGTCCCTGGTGCGGTCAGGGACGAATCGTTCAGGTCCGTGCCACTCTTCGCCATCGGTTTCAACGCCGACGCACCCGTTCACGAGCATGTCAATGTGGCCAGTACCCGGCACGTAATACTGGGTTTCGACCCGAAAACCCGCCCGGACGAAGCCGACCCGGCCAAACGTTTCGAACCCGGATTGGCTGCCGCAGTCGATGAAACGCAGAACCTGTCGGAGGCGGTCCGGCGCCCGGCGGAGAAGTTCGACGAGTTCGTCCTCGGTAATGAACCGCTTGTAGAGAGCGGATTCCACGCAGGCCAGAGCGTCGACGTCGTCGAGGCACGACAGCGCTTGCAGCACGGCGTCAAATGGTGATACCTCGAAGACAGGCGCCCAATCATAGATGACATGACTCCAATGGACTTCCGCACCCGGTGCCCCGCGACGTTGGTGATGGTGTGGACGCAGTCGTAGATGCAGGCCCGGGCGTGCGATCCCGCTCCAGATGCCTCGTTGTGACAACCGGGTCAGGCAGTCGACTCTGCCGCCGACTTGGAGCGCGGTAACCGTGGGTTGATCGAGATGGGTGCACGCGAACACGCCGCGGGCAACGTGTCTCATAAGTCCCGACGCCACGGCGGATTGCATGGATCGTCGAGTGGCACCGGTTCCCGTGAGCTGCTGCGTTGTCGCGACATGTCCGAGGTGACACATCAGGGTCGGCAGGTCGGGGCTCATGGCTCAAGAGTGTGCGTATATGGCGCGGGCCTGCAGCGGTTATTGACCGGCCGAGGAGAATTCGTGGTTGATGCGTGCTCTGGAGGAGTCGGCGAGTCGGGCGGGCACTAGCTGTACTGGGCCGCCAGGTTGGTGACAGTCGGTAGTTGAAATAGGGAGAACCTCCGGTTCTGATGGTGATGTCAAAGTCGCCACGAACACGGAGGTTCCCATGTCTCACGCTAATGCCCGATTGAACCATCACGGAAGGGCTTTGCTCGTCCAACGCGTCATTAGTGACGGCCGACCGGTGTCGCATGTTGCCAAGGCACTCGGCATCTCTCGGCAGTGCGCTCACCGGTGGATCAACCGCTTCCGCGCCGAGGGCGTCACCGGTCTGGCCGATCGATCCTCGCGTCCACGGACCTGTCCGGGGCGAACCAGCGCGCGGAAGGAAGCCGGCGTGGTGGTCGCGCGGTTGCTGGAGCGTCACGGTCCGCTACGCATCGCGGCCACGACCGGGATCCCCGCCCCGACGGTGTCCCGCATCCTGAACCGGTACCAGCTGCCACCGTTGGCGTGGCTGGATCCGATCACCGGGGCCACGATCCGTGCCGGGCGCGCCACAGCGGTGCGGTATGAACGCGCCACACCGGGTGAACTGGTGCATGTCGACGTGAAGAAACTGGGCCGTATCCCTGACGGTGGCGGCTGGCGCGCCCACGGCCGCAGTGAAGCGGTCCGTGGCCGCGGGATCGGTTTCGACTACGTCCACGCCGTCATCGACGACCACTCCCGCCTGGCCTACGCCGAGATCCAGCCCGACGAAAAGGGTGCCACGGCCGCCGCAGTCCTCACCCGAGCGGCCCAGTATTTCGCCGATCATGGCATCACCCGCATTGAACGCGTCATCACCGACAACGCATTTGCCTACCGAAAATCTCAAGCGTTCAAAGACGCCGTCGCCGCGCTGGGCGCCGTCCAGAAGTTCATCAAACCGCACTGCCCCTGGACGAACGGAAAAGTCGAGCGCCTCAACCGGACCCTCGCCACGGAATGGGCCTACCGGCAGAAATACACCAGCAACAGCCACCGTGCCCAAGCCCTTGCGCCCTGGATCGAGTTCTACAACACTGAACGCATCCACACCGGAATCGGAGCAACCCCAATCAGTCGACTGTCACCAACGTCCTGACTCAGTACAGCTAGCGCCAGCGGGTGGTCGATCGCAACTGCGGACAATATGGCAATTGTGTGCCATCGCAGCGTGTACTTGCCGCAAGCCGGCGAGATCTCCGCGGTTGTGAACGGGGCGACCCGATCCCGCCGCCGGGGCAGCACGTTTGGCTTCCTTGCTCGCTCAGTGAGCGAGGCGCACGCCGCGCGTGACTCCTCTTAACAGGCCTCTGCTGCTCCTCTTAAAAGGGTTGCGCTGTTGCGGCCCGGTATTGCCTGCGTACCGCTCCTGCGTGCGGGCGAGTGTCGGTGCGGGCAAGTACCATGGAGAACGTGGTTACCGCCCTGTATCGCCGCTACCGGCCAGAGACCTTTGCCGAGATGATCGGCCAATCCCAAGTGACCGATCCGCTCATGACGGCGCTTCGAACCAACCGGGTGAATCACGCCTATCTGTTCAGCGGGCCGCGCGGCTGCGGAAAAACTACGAGCGCGCGCATCCTGGCGCGCTGCCTCAACTGTGCGGAAGGCCCCACTGACACTCCGTGCGGCGTCTGCCCGAGCTGTGTCGAACTTGCCCGTGACGGCGGAGGTTCCCTCGACGTGGTCGAGATCGACGCGGCGAGCCACAACGGAGTCGACGACGCCCGCGACATTCGCGAGCGCGCCATTTTCGCTCCCGCTCGTGACCGCTACAAGATTTTCATCCTCGACGAGGCGCACATGGTTACGCCGCAGGGCTTCAACGCCCTGCTCAAAATCGTCGAAGAGCCGCCGGAACACGTGAAGTTCATCTTCGCGACCACCGAACCCGAAAAGGTGATCGGCACCATCCGCTCGCGCACGCACCACTATCCGTTCCGGCTGGTTCCGCCGGCGCCGATGCTCGAATACGTGCAGCACATGTGCGACACCGAGAAGATGATCGTCGCGGCCGGAGTGCTGCCTCTCGTCGTGCGCGCCGGTGGCGGGTCGCCGCGTGACACGCTCTCGTTGCTCGACCAGCTCATGGCCGGTTCCGACGGCCAGTCGATTGAGTACGAGCGCGCCGTGGCACTGCTCGGCTATACGAGTGCCTCACTGCTCGACGAGGCCGTCGACGCCATCGGCGCCCGCGACTCCGCCGCCGCGTTCGACGCGGTCGACCGGGTCATTCAGACCGGGCAAGATCCGCGCCGGTTCGTCGAAGATCTGCTGGAACGCATGCGGGATCTCATCATTGTGGCGGCGACGAGTGTTTCGGGAGCCGCCGCTGTGCTGCGCGGCGTGCCGCAAGACGAGTTGGAGCGCATGAGCGTGCAGGCCGCCGCGTTCGGGTCGGCCGAACTCTCGCGTACCGCCGATATTCTCAACGCCGCGCTCACCGAGATGAGCGGGGCCACCTCCCCGCGCCTGCATCTGGAACTTATGATCGCGCGGGCCCTGATTCCCGCAACCGATGACACAACGCGCGGCGCTTTGGCCCGCGTCGAACGCCTCGAGCGTCGCATCGGTGTTGACGGGGGTGCTGCTGGTGCTGGTTCGGATGCCGGTACCGGTTCTGGTTCTGCTGGTGCTGCGGCGCCCGGGGCGCCTGCCGGGGCATCCGCTGCCGCAGCTGGCCAGCCTGCGGCTGTCGCGGCTACCCCAAATGCTGATTCCCGAACGCTCGATCGGCGAACGGGCGAGTCGGCGCCCGCTGCTGCCGCGCCCGCTGCTGCCGCGTCCGCTCCGCTGGCCGCGCCTGCCACGACGGCCGCGGCGGGAACGTCTGCTCTCGGCCCGGCATCAACCGCCGCCGGAGCGGCCTCCACGTCTGAAACGGATGCCTCCTCCACGCCGGTAGCTCCGCTGGTCGAGCCCGCCCCGGCCGCCGTCGCAGACCGGGCGGCCGGCGGTCCGGCCGTGGTTCCCGGGGCAGCGGTCTCGCTGCAGCAGCTGAAAGACGCCTGGCCGGAGATTCTCGAAGCCGTGCGCACCGAAAAAACCACCGCGTGGCTCGTTGTGTACACCGCGCACGTGCTCGGCCTCAACGGCGACGTGCTCGCCTTGTCCTTTCCGAGCCAGGCCGACGTCGATAGTTTCAAGCAGCAGAAGGTTTCCGGAATGGGAACCAGCGACTTCCTGCGTACCGCGATCGTGGCCGTGCTCGGCCTGCGGGTCAAGTTCATCGCGCGCGTCGACGCCGGCCGGGAGACGTCGTCGCCCAGCGCGTCGTCGACCGACTCGTCGGCGGTCACCGCGGAGCCTGCGCCACCGGCCCCCACACCTGAACCGCCGCACGCCGCCGCATCCGAAACCGCAGGTGCGTCGGCGTCTGCACCGGCGTCGGCACCCGTGTCTGCGTCTGCGGATCCGTCCGCACCCGCACCCGCACCCGTACCCGCATCCGCATCCGCATCCGCATCCGCATCCGCACCCGCGTCTGCGCCGGCGTCCGAACCGGCATCTGCGTCTGCATCTCCGTCTGCGGGGCCGGCTGCGGCTGCACCTGCGTCTGCGCCCGCGGCTGCGCCAGCCGGTGCGTCCGTGTCTGCATCCTCCGCCGCTGCGCACGGAGCGGCGTCTCCCGTGGCCGCCTCGACCAGCGGATGGGCCACCGTGGCGATTCCCGGTTCGTCCAACGGCCCCGCAGTGCCGGTTGAGGCCGATGACGCGACGAATGCTCCGGCCGCCGCCAGCGCCGCGGCCACGCAGCCACATACCCCCGTCGATCCGTTGGCGGCAGCGGCAGCGGCGCCGGAGCCTTCGCCCATGCCTTCGTCAGCTCCCCAGCGCCACGACGAGCCCCCGTTCGACGACGTGCCTCCGCCCTTCGACGATGACGTGCCGCCCGAGATGGATGCCCCCGCCGACGAACGCGTGCCGAGCTACTCGGCGCAGGCCGAGGCATCCGTTTCGCAGGCGAGTTCGGAGCCTGGCGGCCAGCCGCGCGGCTCGAACCAGTCCGCCGCCGGCCAACGAAACAGCGGCCAGCAAGGCGCCGGCCAGCCCAACGCCGGCCAGCCACGCACGGGCCAGCCGAACACGGGCCAGCAGGGCGGGGCGAGCCCACGCCAGCATCCCAACGCATCCGCCCCGCGCAGCGGCGCAAAGGACCCGTCGCGAGCGCCGTCGTTCACCGAGAAGCAGCGTTACGGCGAGGCCGTCGTACGCGAGGTCCTCGGTGCCACCTTCATCGAAGAACAGCCGTACACCGCGGCGCCCCGAACCAGAAACGACTACTAGACCATGTATGAAGGCATCGTTCAGGAACTGATCGACGAGCTCGGCCAGCTGCCGGGTATCGGCCCCAAGTCCGCCCAGCGCATCGCATTTCACATTCTGCAGACCGAGAAGTTCGATGCGACCAGGCTCGCCAACGTGCTGCTTGAGGTGCGCGACAAGGTGCGCTTCTGCGACATCTGCGGCAATGTTTCCGAACAGCCGACGTGTCTCATCTGCCGCGATCCGCGGCGTAATCCCGCATTGATTTGCGTGGTCGAAGAGGCTAAAGACGTCGTCGCGATCGAGCGCACGCGTGAGTTCAAGGGTCTGTACCACGTGCTCGGCGGAGCCATCAGCCCCATCGACGGCGTCGGTCCCGACGACCTGCGCATTCGCCAGCTGATGCAGCGCCTCGCCGACAACACGGTGCAGGAGGTCATCATCGCGACCGATCCGAACCTGGAGGGGGAGGCGACCGCAACCTACCTGTCGCGCCTGCTCACGACGCTTGAGATCAAGGTCACGCGTCTCGCCTCCGGGCTGCCCGTCGGCGGAGACCTCGAATATGCCGACGAGGTCACCCTCGGCCGTGCCTTCGAGGGGCGCCGAGAGGTCACCAACTAGGCATCCCGCCCGACCCACGTACCAGGCCCGGGCCCGGAAAGCGGGCCCAGTTTAGAAACTGGGCCCGTTTTCCGAAGGTGGGCCCGGCGAACAGACGCGGCGCCCGCCGCGACCGGCGGGCGTCACGTGGTGGGCATGCGGGAGCGCCAGCATTTAGGATGGGAACTTGGACGTGGCCCGAACATGGGGCCGCACAACCCCACCTCAGGAGTCATATGAGCTTGATCGTGCAGAAGTTCGGCGGTTCTTCCGTCGCCGATGCCGAAAGTATCAAGCGGGTCGCCAAACGCATCGTTGATACCCGCAAAGCCGGTAACGAGGTCGTCGTCGCCGTCTCGGCTATGGGCGACAGCACCGACGAACTGCTTGACCTCGCCCACCAGGTCACCCCGTTGCCCGCGCCGCGCGAGCTCGACATGCTGCTCACAGCCGGGGAACGCATCTCGATGGCGTTGCTCGCCATGGCCATCAAGAGCCTCGGCTACGACGCACGTTCCTTTACGGGCAGTCAGGCCGGAATGATCACGGATGCCCGCCACGGCTCCGCGCGCATCGTCGACGTCACGCCCGGACGCATCCGTGCGGCCCTCGACGAGGGCGCCGTCGCCATTGTCGCCGGCTTCCAAGGGTTCAACCGCGACACTAAAGACATCACCACTCTTGGTCGCGGCGGCTCGGACACCACCGCCGTCGCCCTTGCCGCAGCCCTCGAGGCCGACGTTTGCGAGATCTACACGGATGTCGATGGCATCTTCACCGCCGACCCGCGCGTCGTGCCTCGCGCCCGCAAGCTGGATCGGGTCACGAGCGAGGAGATGCTGGAACTCGCCGCTGCGGGAGCCAAAGTTTTGTATATTCGCGCTGTGGAATATGCGCGCCGTCACGGCGTCACGCTGCACGTGCGTTCCTCGTTCAACAACACCACCGGCACCATCGTGTACAACGCCGCGACCGCGCGAGAAAATGGAGAAATCGTGGAAGAGCCAATCATCGCGGGCATTGCCGCCGACCTGAGCGAAGCAAAAGTCACCGTGGTCGGCGTGCCCGACATCCCCGGCAAGGCCGCGCTCATCTTCAAGATCGTCGCGCGCACCAACGCCAACGTCGACATGATCGTGCAGAACGTGTCTGCGGCCTCCACCGGGCTCACCGACATCTCGTTCACGCTGCCGAAGTCGGAAGGTCAGCAGGTGCTCACCGCGCTGACCAACGAGAAGGAACTCATCGGCTTCGCGAGCCTGCAGTACGACGACCAAATCGCCAAGCTCGCCCTCGTCGGCGGCGGCATGCGCACCAACACGGGCGTCTCGGCGAAGCTGTTCGAGGCCCTCTACGAATCCGGCATCAACATTGAAATGATCTCGACGAGCGAGATTCGCATCTCGGTCGTCACCCGTGCCGACACCATCAACGAGGCCCTCCGCGTCGTGCACACCGCGTTCGGGCTCGACGGCGAGATCGAAGCCGTCGTCCACGGCGGCACCGGCCGCTAGCCCCCACCAGCACCACCACCCCACCCCACCCGCCACCTCCCCCGCGCATAACTCCTGCAATTTGTTCCGATATTCTTTAGATTCCCCGTCATAACGCGGGAGTGAAGAATCCGCCGGCGAATTTGCAGGAGTTATGCGCGGGACGGGCGGGAAGAACCTCACGGCAGGCAGTGCCCGTGAGGGCGACAGACGTTAGGAACCACACGTGACCAGCTCATCCCAGACCCCCGGCATCAATATCGGCGTCGTCGGAGCCACCGGACAGGTCGGCGCCGTGGTGCGTCGCCTGCTTGAGGAACGCGAATTTCCGGTGAAGAGCATCCGCTTCTTCGCCTCGGCCCGCTCGGCCGGCAGCACCCTCGCCTTCAAGGGCCAGCAGATCACCATCGAAGATGCCTCTCTCGCCGACCCGACCGGGCTCGACGTCGCCATCTTCTCGGCCGGCGCGACCCTCTCCAAAGCCCAGGCTCCGCGCTTCGCCGCGGCGGGAGCTATTGTCGTCGACAACTCCTCGGGCTGGCGCATGGACCCGGAGGTTCCCCTCGTCGTGAGCGAGGTCAACCCCGACGCCATCAAGCAGGCCGTCAAGGGCATCATCGCCAACCCCAACTGCACCACCATGGCCGCCATGCCCGTGCTCAAGGTCTTGCACGACGAGGCCGGACTGAAACGCCTCATCGTCAGCACCTACCAGGCGGTTTCCGGCAGCGGCCTGGCCGGCGCGGTCGAACTGGCCAACCAGGTGCGCGCTGCCGCGAATGACGAGAATCTGCTGCAGCTTGTGCACGACGGCCGTGCCGTCACCCTGCCCGAGCCCACCATCTACGCCCGCCGGATCGCGTTCGACGTGATCCCGCTGGCCGGCTCCATCGTCGACGACGGCCTGTTCGAAACCGACGAAGAGCATAAATTGCGCAACGAGAGCCGCAAGATCCTCGGGCTGCCCGAACTGCTCGTCTCGGGAACCTGCGTGCGCGTTCCGGTGTTCACCGGTCATTCCCTCTCGATCAACGTGGAGTTCGCGCAGCCGCTCAGCGTCGCCCGCGCCCAGGAACTGCTCAATTCCGCCCCCGGCGTTGAACTGTCCGATATCCCCACGCCGTTGCAGGCCGCCGGGCAAGATGCCAGCTTCGTCGGTCGTATCCGGCAAGACGAAGGCGTAGCGGATGGCCGTGGCCTGGCCCTGTTCATCAGCAACGACAACCTGCGCAAGGGGGCCGCGCTGAACGCCGTGCAGATCGCTGAGCTTATCGCCGCCGACCTCGTCGTCGCCTAACGCACTTGCTCCGTCGCATGATCGGGCCGGCTACAGCCGTATGAAATCGTCGCTCCAGGAACGCGTGCGCCGCAGAGGGATGTCCGGCGTGCTGCGGCGCGTTTCCTTCGGCGTGTTCTCGGCGCTATGGCTGATCTACATTCCCGGCGGTGTGGTGGTAATCATGGCGGAGCCGGACAGTCGCATTCTTCCGTCCGTAGCCGGTGCGGTCTGTGTGGCAGTACTGGAACTGGGCTGGGTGCGCGTCGGCGGCGTACCGCACCGATCTCCGCGCATCAGCCTGCCGGTTTTGGCCGTACCGGCCCTGATGTCGGTGCTGCCGGATCAGGCCATCATCGGCGTGGTCATGCTCGGAGTTTTCGCCGCTCGTCTGATCCAGTCCCGCCGCATCGAGACCTCGGTGTACAGCGCCGGGCTCTCGAGCCTGGGCTGCGTGATCTTTCTGGTGATCGACCGGCTCCTTATCCTCGGCGGCCTGTCGATTTTTGCGGCGGTCGCGGTGGCGTCCGTCGGCTACGTCGCGTTCGTTTTGACCGTTGAAATCGCGCGCATGCGCTTGATCAAGGCTCCGTCTGGTCGCCGCGGTCGGCTGCTGGTCTCGCCGCTGCGGTTGATCCTGCTGCTGGTCGGCCTGGCCGGGTTGACGATGTCGTCGCTGTACTGGGCGCAGGTCGGTCTGCCGACGCCAGGCGAGGGCCGCACGACGGTGCAGACGACCAACGGTACGCTGCTGGCAAGTCTGGTGGTGGCGCTGACAGCCATCATTGTGCGTACCCTGCGAGATGCCCGACGTCGTCTGCACGGCCTCGTCGTCGCGAGCGCCATGCTCAGCGCCACCCACACCGGCGACTCGGCGGATATCGCCGAGGAGCTCTGCGAGGCCGTGGCCGGGTCTATCGGAGCCCAATCGGTCGTGCTGCGGCCCGGAAAACCCGACATCGGCGCCATTGGGGAGGTGGTCAGTTTTCTTCCAGGCCATGGCCGGTACATCGTGGCCCGTCGGGATTCGATGGATGGCAAGTTCACCGCCACCGACCGGCGCACGTTGCGGGCATTGGTCGCGACGGCCGAACTGGCCGCGCAGGTTCGGCAAGACGTGGCCGGTCTCACCGAGCGGGCCAACTCCGACCCGCTCACCGGCCTACCCAACTACGGCGCCTTCCAGGCGGCACTCGACACGCTCAACAGCACCCGCACCGATGGGGAAGCCATCGCCGTGCTCTTCCTCGACCTCGACAACTTCAAATACGTCAACGACACCCACGGACACCAGGTCGGTGATGAGGTATTGCGCGTTATCGGCACGCGACTGCGCCAATCCGTGCGTGAACACGACGTCGTGGCACGAGTCGGCGGTGACGAGTTCGTCATCATCCTCACCCGGCTGGCGTCCCTGGCAGACGCCACGACCATCGCCGAATCGATACTCGAGGCATCCGCTGTGCCGATCGCCGTCGGTACCGATGCCGGCACGATCACCACGAGCCTCAGCGTCGGCCTCGCCTTCTCGGAGGTCGTTGAACCGGATGTTTCCGAGCTGGTTCGCGACGCCGACCACAGCATGCTTCTGGTCAAGAAAAGCCGCCGTCGCAGCGGCAACGACGGCGAGGCCAGGATCCACATCTCGCGCCATCGTTCCTCGCGTTTCAACGACGCCATCACCCGCGCGATCGACGAGAATCACCTGGAACTGGCCTACCAGCCCGTCGTCAGCCTCGTCACCAGTCGCATCTGGGCATTTGAGGCCCTCCTGCGTTTCGACGACCCGGAATTCGGCTCGATCTCACCGCCGTCGCTGGTCGAAAAGGCGAAGAGCCTGGGACGCTTTGACGCGCTCACCCGCCAGGTCGCCGAGAAGGCCATGGCCGCGGCGACCGAATTTCGACTCGCAGAGCCCGGGATCGTCTGCATAACCGTCAACGTGGAGGCAGGGCAGCTGGCGCCGGAGCGGCTCGGCACCTTCATGGAAGATTTGAACGACCGGTACCCCGAAATTTCGCTCTGCCTCGAGCTCAACGAACGCTCGGCCGCTGGGGTGTCGCCCATGATTCGTGAGCAGACGAACCGCATGCGCGACAGCGGCATCCTCATCGCCCTCGACGACTACGGCTCCGAAGACTCCTCGGTGGATTCGCTCGTTCGTATCCCGATGGACATTCTGAAAATCGACCGCAGCCTCGTCGACGACCTCGAGGACATCCGTCAGCGTGAGGTGCTCACCGCGCTGCAGGGGTTCGGCGACAACCTCGAATATTCCATGATCGTTGAAGGCGTCGAGAACGCGCACATGACCGACCAGCTCGTTCGGCTCGGTATCCGCAGTGCGCAAGGCTTTCACTTCGGCGTGCCCCAGGACTACACCGCGACCATCGACCGGCTCGAAGAATTCGGCGCCCAAGCCGTGTTGCCCGCCCAGAAGGCGCTCGACTGCGTAGCGGCGCCGGCATGATCCCACGCGATCGCCGACCAGACCTGGCGCATCGCTCCCGGGTCGAACGTTCCGTCTTTCTCACCCAGCTGCTCATCGGATCGGCGATCCTGCTGCTCGTCGGCGTCTCCGGGCTGCTCAACGGCCAGCTGCTGACGAACGAGTTGTTCCTGGCGGGGATCCTCCTCATCTTTCTGACCACCGCCGTCGCAGCGGGGGTGCCGTGGCGCAAGCTCGACAAGCGCTGGGCCATGGCTCTGCCGATTTTGGACATGATCGGGCTCATCCTGGCCCGCGAGGGTGAGCCGCTGCTCGGCACGAGCTTTCTGCTCGTGTTCCCGGTGATCTGGCTGTCAACGCACTTCGGCGGACGGGGCGCGGTGGGTGGCGTGGCGCTCGCGTCCGGGATGCTGTGGACGGCCGCCCTCTTGCGCGTCGACTCAGTCACGGCCGATGAGATTCCGAGACTGGCCGTCGTTCCGATCATGCTCGTCTTCGTCGCCGCGTCGACCTATGCCACCACCCGGCGTGCGGCCGCGCAGCGGGTGCTCCTGACCCAGCAGTCCCGCATGCTCGAAGAGGCGTTCCGTCGCTCCCGCCACGAGCAGCGCACCCTCGACGCGATTTTCAACACGATCGATTTCGGCGTGATCGGGTTCGACCGGGAGTCCGCGCCGAACCTCGTCAACCGCGCCCAACGCGAGATGTTCTCCCGCTTCGGGGTGAAAGACGGCGATCTCGGCTCGGTCCCCATCTATTACGAGGACCAGGTCACCCCGTTTACCGATGAGGACCGGCCGCACCGACGGGCCATGCGCGGCGAGACGGTCGACCGCACGACCCTCTGGGTCGGGGAGCAGGGGCAGCAGCAGGCGGCGGTGCTTGTCTCGGCCATGCCCCTCCTCGACGAGAATGACAATTTCGACGGTGCGGTCATGGTGGTGCGCGACGTAACCACCCAAGCGCGAGCGATCAAGGCGCGCGACGACCTCGTGGCATCCGTTTCGCATGAATTGCGCACGCCGCTGACCTCGATCATGGGCTATCTCGAACTTGCGCTCGACGATGCCGGCCTCGACGGTTCGACCCGTCGCATGCTCGAAGTGGCGTCGTCGAATTCCGACCGCCTGCTGGCGCTCGTCTCCGATCTGCTCAGCACGGCCGCCGACACCAAGGCGCATCAGGCCCTCAACCGAATGCCCTGCGACCTGTCGGTCATCGTCACCGAGAGCATCGAATCGTTGCGCCCCGTGGCGACGCAGCGAGACATCACCTTCGTGCTCACGGCGTTGCCGTCAGTGCGCATTTCAGCGGATGCCTTCCGCCTGCGTCAGGTGGTCGACAACCTGCTCTCGAACGCGATCAAGTACAACATCCAGTCCGGGCAGATCACGGTCAGCCTGGTCGATTCGACCTCCCAAATCGAGCTGCGCGTGGCCGACACCGGCCGGGGGATGACGCCCGGCGAGCAGGTGCACCTATTCGACCGGTATTACCGGGCCGATTCGGTGCGCGGATCGAGCATTCACGGCACCGGCCTGGGATTGAGCATCAGCCAGGGGATCTGCCGTCAGCATGGCGGCGACCTGCGGTTGGAATCGGCTCCCGGCAAGGGCACAACGGCCATCGCGACGTTACCGCGCACATCATGAACTGCAACAGAGGGTTGGGAATATGCATCTGGACACGCTGACACTGCTGGTCGTGAACGGCGTGGTCGTGGCGTTGTGCGGGGTGTCCTTCATTTTGAACACCGCGTTCAATCGCAACGATTTGGCGGGCCGCACCTGGAGCCTGGCCTACATCGCCGCGATGGTCGTCACGGTCGCGCACGGTTCCTCGGCAACCGGGCAGGTGATTTGGTGGGCCGTCATCGTCGCCAACGTGGTGTTGAGCATCGGCGTCGGATCGGTCTGGGCCGGACTGCGCCTGTACAACGGCCGGAGCCGCGGCTTCTGGGTGATCTTGTCGGTGAGCGTCGTCGTGTTCGCCGCAACGCTGCTGCACGGGGAATCGGCCGGTCGTTGGGCCGGCGCCGCCGAATTGTGGGTCGGCGTGGCATTTTTTGCGGCGCTCGCAGCGCTTGAGGCAGTTCGGGGCAGGCTCCGCCGCAGTCTCAGCGGCCGGATCCTGGCCGTCGCCCTGTGGACGGCAGCGGCGGTGGCGGTGCTGCGCGCCGTCGTGTTCACCGTTGACGGTGTGACCGGCACGGTCTTTCTGACCTACTTCGGCACCGGAAATGCGGCGGCCCTGAGCATCTCCCTCGTCGTGCTCATGAGCATCGCCGTGTCGGTGCTGCAGGCCCAACACGCTCAACTGACCGCTGTCGGAGACATGACTCACGGCATCCACTCGGCGGCCGGCGCGCTGTCGGCGACGGCATTTCACCAGGCAGCCACCGATCATCTGGCACGTGCGGAACAGTCCGGGGTGGGGCTCGCCCTGATCGCGGCCGATATCGACAACCTCCCGGAGATCAACATCGCTTTCGGCCGGGTGGCCGGCGATGAAGCCATCGCGCGATTCGCGAACAGTCTGCGGGCCAGCGTGCCGGCGCTCGCCGTGATCGGACACCGCGCCAGCGGGCAGTTTTTCGTGCTCGCCGGGTCGGCGTCGGCCGCCGAAGCGCGTGCCATCGCCGAACGGATTCAGACGGCCCTCATCGACGAACCCCTGCCGGGCGCGTCCCTGATTCGTCTGACCGCCTGCTTCGGCATCGCGGATACCTTCGACCACGGGTATGCCCTGACCGCCCTGACCGGCGCGGTCACCACCGCCGTCGACGGCGTGAAAGACCGCGGCGGCAACGGAATCGCGGTTGAGTTGGCGCCCGACCCCGCCTAAATCTTGATGCGATCTTGAGGCGAACGAGCCCGAATTGCGCCCAGAACGGGGGGCAATCTGAAAGAGTTGACGAATGACCTTTTCGATGCCTGACGCTTCCGTGGCCGACGGATGTCCGGCTTGAGTCCCCTTATCGACCCGCTCCCGCTGCGCTTGCTGTGCAGCCAGCTGGGCGGCGACACGGTTGTGCGCAATCGTTTCGTGACCGACTTTGTCGCCTTGTGGACGAGCCGGCAACAGCATCTCGGCAGCGCGCTTGCGGTGGCCGACCTCACCGAGGCCGACGTGGTCCTGCTGAGCATCCGTTCGAGCAGCCATATGCTCGGTGCCGTGCACCTGGACTACACGGCGGGCTTGTTGCGCGGTGCGCTCAACGACAACGATTTGTCCGGCTGTCGGCAGCAGCTGCCCCGGCTGAGCGCGGTGGGTGTCGACACCTGCCTGGCCCTGTCCGCGCACATCACAGGCGAGTAGGCCCGCTACCGGCCGGCTGGCAGGCGGTCGCTCGAGGCGGCCAGCCGGTAGCCAACGCCGCGCACGGTTTCCAACCAGCGTGGCGTAGCGCTGCTGTCGCCGAGCTTGCGTCGCAGGTTGCCCATATGCACCTCGACGGCCCGTCGGTCGGCTTCGTTGACCGGGTAGGCGCTCGCGTAATTCTCCCCGCGCACCAGCACGGCGAGATCGTTTTTGCTGCGCACCTGGCGTTGGGATTCGAGCAGAGCGGCGAGCAGATCAAATTCGGTGCGGGTCAGTTGTAGTTGTTCGCCATGGAGCTGCACAACGCGTTCGGACTGGTTCAGCCGCAGATCGTTGTGTTCGAACCAGGCGTCCGGCGCGGTCGCCGAGTCGGTGGCCGGCAGCTCCGAGTTGGTCGTGCCGTCAGTCGGCACCGGCACGTCGGCGGTGACAGATGCCGCGGTCAGGGCGGTGACAGCAGCCATCGCCGCCGTTGTGGCAACCGCGGTCATCGCGGCCATCGCGGTCGGCTCGGCGGTCGCCCCGGCTGCGGCGCCGGTGGCATCCGCTGCCACGG
>Ga0307486_1000881_pt1 | contig 25216 bp, 25 predicted proteins | sample CBIW02metaG_FD_203663 | JGI IMG/M metagenome (GOLD analysis project Ga0307486, IMG submission 203663) | Sea-ice brine microbial communities from Beaufort Sea near Barrow, Alaska, United States - CBIW 0.2 | ecosystem: Environmental > Aquatic > Marine > Coastal | place: USA: Alaska | collected...
TTAGATGTATATTTGGTGGAGCCGGGGGGATTTGAACCCCCGTCCGCCAGTCCGCCACTATCAGTTCTACATGCTTAGCCATCTCAATTAAGTTAACTCCTCACCGCCCGAGTGGCAGGGTGTTTGGAGCGAGTTGTGTAATGTTTAACCGCGTCGTCCACAACGTACTAGGCGGCGATCCTGTTCTATCTGACAATCATTTCGAGTTTACAGACATCCTCTTATGATTGCTGGAGCCGAAGCTACCAGAAGTGCGACTAGGCTGCTTACGCAGCTAGTTGAGCACCGTAATTGTCATCATTGGCAATTATATAGTTTTGCAACAGTGGATTTACGAGTTCTGTTACCAACTCGGCATGCCCTTCAAGCTTTGTAACCGTCGTCGAATCCAAATCGGCCCCAAAACTGATTACCTCATTAATACAGACCACATCATACGCCAAAGGTTCCGGTTTTAATAGGGTCAGCCGTGCTAGAACGGGTGCGTCGGGACAGGCGCCGCACGTTTACAGGCACTCATCACCGGCTGTTGTCGCGCACTACTCGCTGCTTCTCTCGGGCCCAGTCGCGCTCCTTCTCGACCTGGCGCTTGTCGAAATCCTTCTTGCCTCGCACCAGTGCAATTTCGCATTTAACCAGATGGCCTTTCCAATAGAGGGCCAGGGGTACGCAGCTGAAGCCCTTCTGCTGCACACCGATCAACAGCTTATCCAGCTCACGCGTGTTGAGTAGCAGTTTACGGGTACGGGTTGGATCGGCCACAACGTGGGCGCTGGCTGTTTGCAGGGGCGTAATGTGGGCGCCCAGCAAAAAGGCTTCGTTGTTCTTTAGCAGGATATAGCTATCGACCAATTGCACCTTGCTGGCGCGCAGGCTTTTCACTTCCCAACCGGTAAGTGCCACGCCGGCTTCGAAGCGATCCTCGACAAAATAATCGTGCTTGGCCTTCTTGTTCAGCGCGATGGTGCCGCTGTTGGCCCGGGGTTTCTTTTGATTGCTCATAGGGTCCGTATTATAGAGGGTTGGTATGCCGTTCGGCTATACGGGCCTTGTCCGACTTGATCAAAATCTGGACAATGCCGTTCCTTTTTTCGCCCGACAAGGGTTCTGCCATGTCACAAGACACCGTTTCCATCCACGGCATTTGGGCTAGCCGCTGGGTTTTTATTCTGGCTGCAACCGGATCTGCGGTTGGGTTGGGCAATATATGGAAGTTCCCCTACATGGCCGGGGTATATGGGGGTGGCGCTTTCGTGCTGGTCTACCTGGTATGTATTGCGCTGATCGGCTTGCCCATCATGCTGGCAGAAACCGTGTTGGGCCGACGCGGGCGACAGAGTCCGGTGAATACCTTGCGCAATCTGGCATTGCAGTCAGGAGCCTCTGCCCGTTGGTCCTGGGCGGCGATCATGGGGATGGTGGCCGCTCTCCTCATTCTGTCGTTCTACAGCGTGGTGGCTGGTTGGTCGCTGGACTACATTATCGGCATGGGTCGCGGCGATTTTGTGGGTATTGACGCCGCTGGCGCGGGGAATCGTTTTGGCTCGCTGACTGCCGATCCTGTGCGATTGCTCTTCTGGCACACGCTATTCATGCTGGTGACGGCGTTCATCATTGCCCGTGGCGTGGTGGCGGGCCTGGAGCGCAGTTTGCGCATCATGATGCCGCTGCTGTTTGTATTGCTGCTTATCCTGCTTGGTTACAGTCTGACTACCGGACACTTCATGCAGGGAGTGAAGTTTCTTTTTCACTTTGATCTGCAGAGTGTTCCGGAGGGGATCCTGGCGGCCATGGGGCACGCGTTCTTCACGCTGAGTGTGGGCGTGGGATCGATCATGGTCTTTGGCGCCTATATGCCGAAAAAGTCCTCGATCGGCGGGACTATCATTACCGTCGCGTTGCTTGATACAGCGGTAGCCTTGACTGCAGGTCTTGCCTTGTTTCCGATCGTTTTTGCTGCGGGTCTGGAGCCATCGGCCGGACCGGGCCTGATGTTCGTTACACTGCCCATCGCCTTTGGCAATATTGTATTGGGACAGGTGTTTGGGGTGCTTTTCTTTGTCCTTGTCGCAGTGGCGGCATGGAGTTCTGCGATATCCATGCTGGAGCCGGCGGTTGCTTATTGGGTCGAGCGTAGCGGTTGGACCCGCATGCGGATTACCTGCCTGATCGCCTTTATTTGTTGGCTGGTGGGGCTGGGCACCGTGTTGTCGTTCAACCTGCTCTCCGAGGCCCGCTTCTTCGTAACAGACGCCAGTGGGTGGCACTTCTTTAAATGGGGCGCCGAGGGCGGGCAGACCTTCTTTGAAAGTGTCGACTATGTGACCAGCAGGATCATGTTGCCCTTGGGTGGATTGTTGTTTGCGGTGTTCGCTGGCTGGGTGTTGGGGCGCGATGTCTTTCGTGCGGAACTGGCGCTGAGCCATCCCCGACTGTTTCCGGTGGTATATTGCCTGTTACGCTATGTCACTCCCTTGGGAGTACTGATCGTGTTTGTCACAGAATTGTTCAAGTAACGAGGCTTTATCTACTGCCCATGACGCATATCCAACGCTCGGCCCTGCTGCCCTATCCTGCGCACCGTTTGTACGACCTGGTTAACCGGGTGGAACATTACCCGGAATTTTTGCCCTGGTGTTCGCAGGCACAGGTGCTGGAGGAAACTGATCTGGAAATGCGTGCACGTTTGACAGTGGCGAAGGCTGGCATGAGTTCGGCATTCACCACGCGCAACATTCTGGTGCCTGGTGCACGGATAGAGCTGCGACTCGAAGACGGGCCCTTCAGCGATCTCAAGGGTGTTTGGGAGTTCAAAGCGCTGGGCGAGCAGGCTTGCAAGATTTCACTGGATCTGAACTTTCACTATGCGGGCCCCGTGGTCAAGGCAACGCTTGGGCCCTTGTTCAATCAAGCGGCCAATAACATGGTTGAAGCATTCTGCCGGCGCGCCAAGGAGCTGTACGGTGGTTGATAAGACAATGGTGGTGGAAGTGGCTTATGCGCTGCCCCACAAGCAAAAGATACTCAGTTTGACCGTGAGCGAAGGCGCTACGGTAAGGCAGGCGGTCATCCAGTCGGGGATCGATACCCATTTTCCTGAAGTGGATGTGCAGACATGCGCTGTGGGGGTGTTTGGCAAGGCGGTGCCCAAGCCCGATGAGCGGGTATTGAATTCGGGCGAGAGGATAGAGATTTATCGACCGTTGATTGCTGATCCGAAGGAGGTACGCAAGCAGCGCGCCGCCAAAAGTAAGGCGGCTAAAGAGGGCTGAGCAGCCCTCTGCACAGGATTCTGTTTATTCGCCAGTGCCCAGTGGGGCGCCGAGATCGACCGGATAACTTTGCACATCTGCGGCGTTATCGTCGGTGGCCGACTCGCCCATAATTTCCTGTTCACGGCTGGCGCCCGGTACAAAGTCGCCACCCAGACCGACCAGCAGGTCGTTATCGAACGTCAATACCACGCGTTCCTGCTCCCGCTCCTGGTGGCCTGCCTGCATGCTGTAGAGATAGTCCCAGCGTTCCGGGTGGAAGGTGTCCTGGACCAGGGGCGTGCCCATTATGAAACGGACCTGCCGAGTCGTCATGCCGGGGCGTAGCTGATTGACCATTTCCTGCGTTACTACATTGCCTTGCTGTACATCAATCTTGTAAACCCCGGGGAAGCTGCAGCCGGCAAGGCTTAGCGCGGAGGTACACAATAGGATACAGAGGATTCGGTATAAGCTGTTTGGCATGACGTGTTAAGATCCATTATCGTGAAGCGGCTCAATAGCCGTGAATCATACCCGACTGATCCCCCTCTGCGAAGCGCTGAGCGAGAAACTGACATGGTTGAAAATCAAGAACTCCGAAAAGCCGGCCTGAAAGTCACCCTGCCGCGCGTCAAGATCCTGCAGATTCTGGACAGTTCACCGGAACGGCATATGAGCGCCGAAGATGTATACAAGGCGCTGCTGGAAGCGGGCGAAGATGTAGGGCTCGCGACAGTATATCGAGTGCTTACCCAGTTCGAGACTGCCGGCCTGGTCGAGCGTCACAATTTTGATGGCGGCCACGCGGTTTTTGAACTGGCCGATACCGATCACCACGACCATATGGTCTGCGTGGACACGGGTGAAGTGGTCGAGTTTTTCGATGCCGAGATCGAGCGCCGTCAGCGGGAGATCGTGAAAGAACATGGTTTTGAGATGGTCGATCACAACCTGGTGCTGTATGTAAAAAGAGCCAAGTAATTTTCAGGTAGAAAAAAGCCAGGCCTCGTGCCTGGCTTTTTTTTGGCTGATCGCTGCGCCGTTTACTGCGCTACCGACATTAACTTGCGTGCGTGGGCCAGGGATTCTTCGGTCATATCCACGCCCCCAAGCATGCGTGCTATTTCTTGCACTCGGCCTTCCTGGCTGAGGTGGTCAATACGTGTGCTGGTGGATTCGTCGGTCTGCTCCTTGCGCACAAACAGATGCTGATGGCCGTGGGCTGCGACCTGAGGAAGGTGTGTCACGGTCAAAACCTGACCACTACTACCCAGCTTGCGCAGCATGCTGCCAACGATTTCTGCTGTGGGACCACCAATGCCAACGTCGACTTCATCAAACACCAGGGTAGGTACCCGCGAAGTTTGAGCGGTAGTGACCTGAATGCCCAGGCTGATGCGTGACAGCTCGCCGCCCGAAGCGACTTTCGCCAGGGGCTTGGGGGGTTGGCCGGGGTTGGCGCTGATCAGCAGTTCTACTGATTCCTGGCCATGGGGCATAAATGCTTGTGGGTCATTGGGCTGTAGCTGGACCTTTACCTGCCCGCCGGGCATGCCCAGCTGCTGGATCTGACGAGTGACTTCTTCACCCAGACTGACGGCGGCTGTGTGCCGAACAGCGCTGAGCTCCGCGGCTAATTGCCGGTAATGCTCGCGAAACGCTTCGAGCTCTTCAGTGAGGCGTTCGGCATCCAGATCCTGCTGCTGCATGCCTTCCAGTTCGTCGATCAGTTTTTGTTGCAATGCCGTCAGCTCATCCGGATTGACGCGGTGCTTGCGCGCCAGATCATGGATAAATCCGAGGCGCTCTTCTACTTGCCGCTGGCGCTCGGGGTCCGCTTCGAAGTGGTCGAGGTAGCGGGTCAGTTCGCCGACGGCCTCCTCAATCTGGATCTGCGCGCTGGCGAGCATGCCATTTGCCTCTTCCAGGCTGTGGTGGTTGTTTTTGAACGCGGCGAGGCGCTGCTGGCTGGCAGTCAGGGCCTGCAGCACGCTGCCGCTGTCGTTCTCGCTACACAGGTTGATCACCTGTTGGCAGGACTGCATGATCTGCTCGGCATTGGCCAGCTGGCGCTGGTCATTCTCGAGCTCCTGGATCTCTCCTTCTTGCAGGCTAAGGTTGTCCAGCTCTTCAAGTTGATAGGTTAGCAGCTGGAGTCGCGAGCTTTGTTCTTCGCCCTGCTGGCTGGCTCTGTGCAGTGCCTGTTCGGTCTGTTTGCAGCGTTGTGCCGCCAGTTGCACCTGGCGTGACAGCTCGCGGCTGCCGGCGTAATCGTCCAGCAGGCGGCGATGGGTGTCGGGTTTGAGCAGTGACTGATGTTCGTGCTGGTTGTGAATATCGATCAGCATGCCGCCCAGTGCTTTCAGGTCTTGTTGCGGGCAAGGACTGCCGTTGATATAGCCGCGCGAACGGCCTTCAGCGGTGATCACTCGACGCAAAATAACCTGTTGATCCTCGCTCGCCAGGTCGCGCTCGGCAAGCCAGGCAGTCGCCTCCGGGATCTTGCTGATATCGAAGGTGGCAAGGATATCGGCTTTATCGGTACCCGGGCGGACAGCACCGCTGTCGGCCCGGTCGCCCAGGGTCAGCGATAGGGCGTCGAGCATGATTGATTTGCCGGCACCGGTCTCGCCTGTGATCGCGGTCATGCCCCCGCCGATTTCCAGTTCGAGGTGATCGACGATGGCGTAATTGTTCACCGCCAGGTGTACCAGCATGGTTGCACTCCCCAAAGAGTTAGTCTGGTTATTTATACAGTAGTTTTCCGCTTTTCTACAAGTCCTGCGCAGCGGGTCGGGTTCTGCCCCTTGAAGCTGCACCGAAAGACCCCATATAAGGTGCTGATACCAGCCAACGGGCGTTCGCACGTCCCGCAGTGAGAACAGGAGACACAGATGGTAGACGAACACAGACAGGATCCGAATGGTGCCGAGGAAGCTGAAGACGTGCTTTCTACCGGGCCTTCCGAGGATATGGCTGCGCGGCTCGACGTCCTTGAGGAGGAGTTGGCTGCTGCGAAGGACCAGGCTCTCAGAGCTGCTGCGGATGTACAGAATGCGCGTCGGCGCTCGGAGCAGGAGGTTGAGAAGGCGCACAAGTTTGCCTTGGAACGCTTCGCCAATGACCTGCTACCCGTGCTCGAAAGCCTGGAGAGGGGCGTTGAGCTGGCGGATCCGGAAGATCCGGCAATCAAGCCGATGCGAGATGGTATGGAGCTGACGCTGAAAATGTTCAGCGAAACCCTCGCACGCTTCCAGATTGTAGCGGTTGATCCGCACGGTGAACCCTTCAATCCAGAGTTGCATCAGGCGATGGCCATGGAAGAGCGCGATAGCATCGAGCCTAACACCGTGATTCGCGTGTTTCAGAAAGGTTACACGCTGAGCGGCCGGCTTTTGCGCCCGGCAATGGTCGTGGTGAGCAAGACTCCCACAGACAAACCTGACTCGCCCTCGATTGACGAGCAGGCTTGAAATTGATTTGAGTGACCCCCATCAAGGGTGCATAGACAGACCAACCCCTGCCGCCGGTAACCCGCGGCAAGCTGAACCGGAGACTTATATATGGGCAAGATTATCGGTATCGACCTCGGGACCACCAACTCCTGCGTAGCAGTGATGGAAAACGGTGTGGCCAAGGTAATTGAAAACTCGGAAGGTGCGCGCACTACACCCTCCATCGTTGCATACACCAATGACGGCGAGACACTGGTCGGCCAGTCAGCCAAGCGCCAGTCGGTGACTAATCCGCAGAATACGCTCAATGCGGTCAAGCGTCTGATCGGTCGCCGCTTTGAAGAAGAAGTTGTACAGAAAGACATCAAACTCGTTCCTTACAAGATCGTCAAGGCTGACAACGGTGATGCCTGGGTTGAAGTGAAGGGCGAGAAGATTGCACCGCCGCAGATTTCGGCCGAAGTACTGAAGAAAATGAAGAAGACAGCCGAGGACTATTTGGGTGAGGCAGTGACTGAAGCGGTTATCACCGTTCCGGCCTACTTCAACGATAGCCAGCGTCAGGCAACCAAGGACGCGGGCCGTATTGCGGGTCTGGACGTTAAGCGGATCATCAACGAGCCGACTGCCGCAGCACTGGCTTACGGTATGGACAAATCCCGTGGTGATTCCACTATTGTGGTGTATGACCTGGGCGGCGGTACGTTCGACATCTCCGTAATCGAGATCGCCGAAGTCGATGGCGAGCACCAGTTCGAAGTGCTGGCGACCAACGGTGACACCTTCCTGGGTGGCGAAGATTTCGATATGCGTCTGATCGATTATCTGGCTGACGAATTCAAGAAAGAAAACGGTATCGACCTGCATACCGATCCGCTGGCACTGCAGCGTTTGAAAGAAGCTGCCGAGAAAGCCAAGATCGAGCTGTCCTCGAGCAACCAGACTGACGTCAATCTGCCGTATATTACTGCTGATGCGACCGGTCCCAAGCACCTGAACGTCAAGGTGACCCGGGCCAAGCTGGAGTCGTTGGTAGAAGAGTTGGTCAAGCGCAGTATCGAGCCTTGCCGTGTGGCCATGAAGGACGCTGGTCTGGACGTCTCCGAGATCAACGATGTGATCCTGGTCGGTGGTCAGACCCGTATGCCGCTGGTACAGAAGACCGTAGCCGAGTTCTTCGGCAAAGAGCCTCGCAAGGATGTCAACGCTGATGAAGCGGTTGCAGTGGGCGCTGCGATTCAGGGTGCCGTACTGGCCGGTGACGTGAAAGACGTTCTGCTGCTCGACGTGACCCCGCTGTCGCTGGGTATCGAAACCATGGGCGGCGTCATGACCACGCTGATCGAGAAGAACACGACTATCCCGACCAAGAAGTCGCAGGTGTTCTCGACCGCTGACGACAATCAGACTGCGGTGACCATCCACGTGATGCAGGGCGAGCGCAAGCAAGCCACACAGAACAAGTCGCTGGGCCGCTTCGATCTGGCCGATATCCCGCCTGCACCCCGCGGTGTACCGCAGGTTGAGGTGAGCTTTGACCTGGATGCCAACGGTATTCTCAACGTGTCGGCGAAGGACAAGGCGACTGGCAAGCAGCAGTCGATCATCATCAAGGCCTCCTCGGGTCTGAGCGATGAAGAGATTGATCAGATGGTGCGTGATGCCGAAGCCAACGTTGAGGAGGATCGCAAGTTTGAAGAACTGGTGACCACGCGCAATCAAGCTGACCAGTTGGTCCATGCGACGCGCAAGACTCTGACCGAAGCAGGTGACAAGGCCACTGAGGAAGAGAAGACCGCAATAGAATCGGCGCTCTCAGACCTTGAAGTGGCAATCAAGAGCGATGACAAGGCGGAGATCGAAGCCAAGATCAATGCGCTGTCAGAAGCGTCCGCCCCGCTGGTACAGAAAATGTACGCCGAGCAGGCTCAGGCTGATCAGGGTGGGGAAGCCCAGGCCGACAGTCAGCAGGATGCTGGCGATGACGTGGTGGATGCCGAGTTCGAAGAAGTGAAAGACAACAAGAAGTAAGTCTTTCGGCGTCAGGTAGCCACTCGCATTAGAGCGCGTGACATACCATTGCAAGGCAACGCGGGAGCTCATCCCGCGTTGCTGTTTGTGTAACAGGGGCAAGCAAACGCCCCGGTAAAGGAAATTTAAACGATGGCCAAGCGTGATTTTTATGAGGTGCTGGGTGTCGAGCGCGGCGCTAGCGATGCGGAGCTGAAAAAAGCTTATCGCAGACTGGCAATGAAATACCATCCCGACCGTAACCCGGACGACGAAGGGGCGATCGAGAAGTTCAAGGAAGCTAACGAAGCATACGAAGTGCTGACCGACGGGCAGAAGCGTGCGGCTTATGATCAGTATGGTCATGCCGGCGTAGATCCGAGTATGGGTGGCGGTGCCGGTGCTGGCGGTTTTGCCGGCGGGAACTTCTCCGATATTTTCGGTGACGTATTCGGCGATATCTTCGGCGGAGGAGGCGGTGGCCGGGGTCGTTCCAGCGTGCAGCGCGGTAGTGATCTGCGTTACACGCTCGAACTGGATCTTGAAGAAGCCGTGCGCGGTACGACCGTGACTATTCGTGTACCCACCTTGGTCGAATGTAGCCCATGCAGCGGCAGCGGTGCTAAGAAGGGCAGCAGCCCTGTGACTTGCACCACCTGCGGAGGACACGGCCAGGTGCGTATGCAACAGGGTTTCTTCTCTGTGCAGCAAACCTGCCCCCGTTGCCACGGTACGGGTAAAATGATTACTGATCCGTGCAGGGAATGCCAAGGTCAGGGTCGCGTCGAAGAGCAAAAGACGTTGTCGGTCAAGGTGCCTGCGGGAGTCGACACCGGTGATCGTATTCGTCTTGCCGGTGAGGGTGAAGCTGGCGTCAACGGTGGTCCTGCGGGTGACCTGTACGTGGTGGTATCGGTACGTGAGCACAAGATATTCGAACGCGATGGCAAGAATCTGTTCTGTGAAGTGCCGATCAGTTTTGCTGATGCAGCGCTGGGTGGTGAGCTGGAAGTGCCGACACTCGATGGTCGCGTCAAACTCAAGATTCCAGATGGCACGCAGACTGGAAAATTGTTCCGCTTGCGGGGCAAGGGTGTGACGCCGGTTCGCGGTGGCTCGCCGGGCGACCTGTTGTGCCGCGTTGTAATCGAGACGCCGGTGAACCTGACCAAGCATCAGCGCGAATTGATTCAGGAATTACGCGAAACCTTGCAGGAAGAAGGTTCCAATCAATCGCCACGGGCCAAAAGCTGGTTTGATGGCGTGAAGAACTTTTTTGAAGACATGAAATTCTGAGCGGAGCCGGCATGAAAAAAATAGCAGTGATTGGCGCCGCCGGGCGCATGGGTAAGACGCTGATTGAGGCGGTAAACCTGGCTGAAGGGTCGCAGCTGACCGCGGCCATTGAGCGACCTGACAGTTCCCTGGTAGGTGCTGATGCTGGCGAACTGGCAGGTGTTGGGCGCAATGGCGTCACCGTAGCCGGAAGTCTGCAAGAGGTGCTTGGCGATTTCGATGTACTGATCGACTTCACCCATCCGACCAGTACTCTGGCCAACCTGGCGTTGTGTCGCGGCGCCGGCAAGTCGATGGTCATCGGCACTACCGGCTTTAGCGATGCCGAAAAGCAATTGTTGCTCGAAGCTGGCCAGGATATTTCTATCGTCTTTGCACCCAACTTCAGTGTTGGCGTCAATCTTTGCCTCAAGCTGTTGGATATGGCCGCCCGGGTCATGGGTGATGATGCGGATATTGAAATCATCGAAGCGCATCATCGGCACAAGGTCGATGCGCCGTCGGGTACCGCATTGCGCATGGGCGAAGTGGTGGCCCATGCGCTGGGTCGCGATCTCGGTAAGGTAGCGGTATACGGTCGTGAGGGTCAGACAGGTGCTCGTGAGCACGATACCATTGGCTTTGCCACGGTACGGGCGGGTGATGTGGTGGGCGATCACACGGTGTTGTTTGCTACCGAAGGTGAGCGTGTCGAGATCACCCACAAAGCCTCAAGCCGTATGACTTTTGCCAAGGGTGCGGTGCGTTCTGCCCTGTGGCTGCATGGCCGATCTGCCGGTTTGTACGATATGCAGGATGTGTTGTCGCTCAAGGATTAATAAGCGCTGAGACGTAAAAAAGGGCGAAGATTTTAATCTTCGCCCTTTTTTTTGAATACGTTGGCTGTGATCAGCCCGTGATCGCCTAGGTTTCTATTTGCTCGCGGGCCATCTTGTTCAAGGTTTCAATGTTACGTTGCAAATAAAACGCCGCAATGGTGGGTACCCAGTCGAATAGCGGGTTTTGTAGCCGTGGCTGAACGAACTGGTATTGCTTTTCCATCCGGGAAAAGGCGCCAGACTGATCAGGATAGAGTTTTTTAAGCTGTTCGGAGCGGGCGACGATGCTTTGGTCCAGCGTTTCGAAAAGGCCTTCCTTGTTTACCAGAAAGTAAACGCCGATCGAACTGAACATGTTGTTTTGGTATAGCGTCAGGATCTGGCTGGTTTCTAGGCTCTGTTGATGTAATGTCAGCAAGTCATCGCTTGCCGCGCCTTTCAGCTCTTCGTACATCGCCGCTGTTGCCTCATCAAGGGCCCCGTGTGCCTTCATGATGCGGTTGACCGTGGCCAGCCCGTAATGGGCTTCTTCCCCAGGCAGTGCTTCAAGCTCGCGAATCAGATCGACGAATGTATCAAACGGCACTCGCAGTTGAGACGGGCTATCCATTTGACGCAGTAGATTTTCCATTCGCGACAGAGCTTCGCGATAGCTCTCCCGATTGCCGGGCTCGCGAACGCGTTCAAACAGGTTGTTATCGATCAGCAGGTAGGTGCCGACGGTGTAACCCTCGCTGCGAAATTCGTGCACGGTTTGCAGTTGCTGGAGATTAGCGTGAGCCAGAGGTGCCAGGCACAGCAGAGTAAGTGCAATCAATCCTTTCAGGCGCAATAACATGGTGTATTCCCCGAATCCTTTTTTGTTGTTCTAGACCATTCGCTGCCAGGGACTGCCCTGATCGTGGGTAAGGCAGACTTGAACGATGGGGCGTGGCCGGCAGAGGGCTTTCCAATTCACTTTTTAACACAGTTCCCTGATATGTGGAACATGGCGCCTGATCACGCGCTTATACAAGCCCGTATACGCTGGATATTCTCTGGGCAAGTCGTTACAATTGCGCGCTAATCTGTGTATACAGCGCGCATCTGACAATGCATTGCGGCGGGATGAAGTGTCACGCACTCCATTCCCGCTTTTGTGCAGCCCGCGTTTGGTAAAATGTGTCAGCCCTATCGGAGGTTTTCTTGTCCAAGCCAGCCATTCTCGCCCTTGCCGACGGAAGTATTTTCCGTGGTGAGGCCATCGGCGCCGACGGTTATTGTGTTGGTGAGGTCGTCTTCAACACGGCCATGACCGGTTATCAGGAGATCCTCACCGATCCTTCCTACGCCCGCCAGATTGTTACCCTCACTTATCCGCACGTTGGTAATACAGGTACCACGCCGGAAGATGCAGAGTCTGATCGTGTTCAGGCCGCCGGTTTGGTGATTCGTGATTTGCCACTGCTGGCCAGCAGCTGGCGTAACAAACAGCCGTTGGACGCCTACCTTCGCGACAACAATGTGGTGGCGATTGCCGGCATTGATACCCGTCGCCTGACGCGCATCCTGCGTGAGAAGGGATCACAGAACGGTTGCATCCTCGCCGGTGAAAACATTACTGACGAGCAGGCGCTGGAGCAGGCGAGAAGCTTCCCCGGTCTGAAGGGGATGGATCTGGCCAAGGAAGTCAGCGTCAAACAGGCCTATCAATGGCGCTCGAGTGTTTGGGATCTGGCCACTGACAGCCACCCTGAAATCGCCGATGCAGATTTGCCCTATCACGTGGTGGCCTATGACTACGGTGTGAAGTACAACATTCTGCGCATGCTGGTCGCCCGCGGTTGCCGCCTGACTGTTGTGCCAGCGCAAACGCCGGCCTCTGAGGTTTTAGCCATGCAACCCGATGGTGTATTTTTGGCTAACGGTCCTGGTGACCCGGAGCCTTGTGATTACGCCATCCAGGCGATTCGTGATGTGCTTGAAACCGATATCCCAGTCTTTGGTATTTGCCTGGGTCATCAGTTGCTGGCGCTGGCCTCCGGGGCGAAGACAGTAAAGATGGGTCATGGCCACCACGGCGCCAATCACCCGGTGCAGGATCTGGATACCGGCGTGGTGATGATTACCAGTCAGAATCATGGTTTTGCGGTTGACGAAGCATCCCTGCCAGCCAATTTACGGGTGACGCATAAATCGCTGTTTGACGGCACATTGCAGGGCTTCGAGCGCACTGACAAGCAGGCTTTCAGCTTCCAGGGTCACCCTGAGGCGAGCCCTGGCCCGCACGATGTCGAGCCCCTGTTTGACCGTTTCATCGAAGCCATGGCCAAAAGCCGCTGAGCCGCCGGTACACCCAAGGATTTGTAGACGACTATGCCAAAACGTACAGACATTAAAAGTATTCTGATCCTCGGCGCTGGCCCCATCGTGATTGGTCAGGCTTGCGAGTTCGATTATTCCGGCGCTCAGGCGTGTAAGGCGCTGAAGGAAGAGGGGTTCCGCGTCATTCTGGTGAACTCCAATCCAGCCACCATCATGACCGACCCGTCTATGGCCGATGCGACTTACATCGAGCCAATCAAGTGGCAGACAGTCGAGAAGATCATCGCCAAGGAGCGCCCGGATGCGGTACTGCCGACCATGGGCGGCCAGACGGCACTGAATTGTGCGCTGGATCTGGAAAAGCATGGCGTGCTGGAAAAATACAATGTTGAAATGATCGGCGCCAATGCCGACACCATCGACAAGGCTGAAGATCGTTCGCGCTTTGACAAGGCGATGAAGTCCATCGGTCTGGACTGCCCGGTATCGGGGATCGCTCACGACATGCAGGAAGCCTATAAGGTCCTTGATAAAGTGGGCTACCCGTGCATTATCCGCCCGTCTTTCACCATGGGCGGCACAGGCGGTGGTATTGCCTATAACCGGGAAGAGTTCGAGGAAATCTGCAACCGCGGACTGGATCTGTCGCCGACCAAGGAATTGCTGATCGACGAGTCGCTGATCGGTTGGAAAGAGTATGAAATGGAAGTGGTGCGCGACAAGAATGATAATTGCATTATTGTCTGCGCGATCGAAAACTTTGATCCGATGGGTGTGCACACCGGTGACTCTATTACTGTAGCGCCGGCGCAGACGCTGACCGATAAAGAATACCAAATCATGCGTAACGCCTCGCTGGCAGTACTGCGTGAGATCGGTGTAGAAACCGGTGGTTCCAACGTTCAGTTCGGTATTAACCCGGTCGACGGTCGCATGGTCGTGATCGAGATGAATCCTCGGGTATCGCGCTCCTCGGCGCTGGCTTCCAAGGCGACCGGCTTTCCCATCGCCAAGATCGCCGCCAAGCTGGCTGTGGGTTATACCCTGGACGAGCTGCAGAATGATATTACCGGCGGCCGTACGCCCGCGTCTTTTGAGCCGTCGATCGATTACGTGGTGACCAAAATCCCGCGTTTCGCTTTTGAGAAATTCCCTAGCGCCGATGCGCGCCTGACCACTCAGATGAAATCCGTGGGCGAGGTCATGGCTATCGGGCGCACTTTCCAGGAATCGCTGCAGAAAGCCCTGCGCGGGCTGGAAGTCGGTGTCAGCGGCCTGGATCCCAAGCTGGACATGACGGCTACCGATGCCAAGACCGATCTGATCCGTGAGTTGACTGTGCCCGGTGCGGACCGCATCTGGTACGTTGCCGATGCCTTTCGTTTTGGCATGAGCATGGAAGAGATTTTTGAGCTGACCAAGATCGACCCCTGGTTCCTGGTGCAGATCGAAGATCTGATCAAGGACGAGGAGCGCATCAAGACGTTGGGGCTGGTGGATGTGGATCGCGATCTCATGTATCGCCTCAAGCGCAAGGGTTTCTCGGATATCCGCCTGGCGGATCTGCTCAGTGTCAGCGAGAAAACTCTGCGCAGCTTGCGTCACAAGCTCAAGGTGTATCCGGTCTACAAGCGCGTGGATACTTGCGCTGCGGAGTTTGCAACAGACACCGCCTATATGTATTCGACCTATGAGGAAGAATGCGAAGCCAATCCCACCAGCCGTGACAAGATTATGGTGCTGGGCGGCGGGCCTAACCGGATTGGTCAGGGCATCGAATTCGACTATTGCTGCGTGCATGCCGCATTGGCAATGCGTGAAGACGGCTACGAGACCATCATGGTCAACTGCAATCCGGAAACGGTCTCCACCGATTACGATACGTCCGACCGTCTATACTTTGAGCCGGTCACCCTGGAAGACGTGCTGGAAATCGTCCGGGTTGAACAACCCAAAGGTGTGATCGTGCAGTATGGCGGTCAAACGCCGCTGAAGTTGGCGCGTGCGCTGGAAGAAGCCGGTGTACCCATTATCGGTACCAGTCCGGAAGCGATTGACCGGGCGGAAGATCGTGAACGCTTCCAGCAGATGGTCGAGCGCCTCAATCTGTTGCAGCCGCCTAACGCGACGGTGCGAAGCGAAGAAGAAGCCATCCGTGCGGCCGGCAAGATCGGTTACCCGCTAGTGGTGCGTCCGTCCTATGTGCTGGGCGGTCGGGCGATGGAAATTGTCTATCAGGAAGAAGAGCTCAAGCGTTACCTGCGCGATGCGGTGAAAGTTTCCAACGACAGTCCGGTGCTTTTGGATCACTTTCTCAACTGCGCCATCGAAGTGGATATCGACGCTGTGTGTGACGGTACCGACGTAGTTATCGGTGCGATCATGCAGCATATTGAGCAGGCTGGCGTGCACTCCGGCGATTCTGCTTGCTCGTTGCCGCCATACTCGCTGCCAGCCAACATCCAGGATGAGATTCGCGATCAGGTGGCCAAGATGGCACTCGAGCTGGGTGTGGTCGGGCTGATGAACGTGCAGATGGCTGTTCAGGGCGAGAAAATCTATATCATCGAGGTTAATCCGCGAGCCTCACGCACAGTGCCGTTCGTCTCCAAGTGCATTGGCCAGTCACTGGCCAAGATTGCCGCGCGGGTCATGGCCGGCAAGACACTCAAGGAAGTGGGCTTTACTGAAGAAGTGGTGCCGACCTACTTCAGTGTTAAGGAGGCGGTATTCCCATTCTCCAAGTTCCCGGGTGTCGATCCGATTCTCGGGCCGGAAATGAAATCCACCGGTGAAGTCATGGGTGTGGGTGACAGCTTCCCTGAAGCCTTTGCCAAAGCCATGGTGGGTGCGGGTGAGACGCTGCCAAGCGGCGGCTGCGCTTTTATCAGCGTACGCGAAGACGATAAGCCATTCGTTGTCGATGTGGCGCGTGCATTGATCGAACTGGGCTTTGAAGTGGTTGCGACCAGCGGCACGGCCAAAGTGATTGCGGCTGCCGGGCTTGATGTGCGCCGGGTTAATAAGGTGACTGAAGGCCGGCCGCATATTGTCGACATGATCAAGAATGACGAAATCAGCCTGGTGATCAACACCACTGAAGGTCGTCAGTCGATGGCCGATTCTTACTCAATCCGTCGCAACGCGCTGCAGCACAAAGTGTGTTCTACCACGACGCTGGCAGGTGGCGAAGCTATCTGTATGGCATTGAAATTTGGTCCGGAGAAGACGGTTCGTCGTCTTCAGGACTTGCACGCAGGAATTTGAATATGAAATATCCGATGACCAAGCAGGGTGCAGAAGCCCTGGAAACCGAGCTTAAGCATCTGAAAAGCGTTATGCGCCCGCAGATCACTCAAGCCATCGCTGAAGCGAGAGAGCTGGGCGATTTGAAGGAGAACGCTGAGTACCATGCTGCGCGGGAGCAGCAAGGGATGGTCGAGGCGCGTATTCGCGATATCGAAGGCCGTCTGGGGAACGCTCAGGTGATTGATGTGGCCAGTATCACACCCACCGGAAAGGTCATCTTTGGCACGACGGTCGAAATCGTCAATGTGGATACCGACGAGACAGTGGTGTACCAGATCGTTGGCGACGACGAGGCCAACATCAAGATAGGCAAGATCTCGGTCAGCTCCCCCATTGCCCGGGCCCTGATTGGTAAGGAGGCCGGTGATGTGGTGACCGTTAAAACACCTGGCGGTGTGGTTGAATACGAGATACTTGAGGTGAGTCACAAGTGACCTCCTCAGCTCAGCGGCCCATGTTGCGCGGTGGTCGCGTTGCATGGCAGCTGACTCAGACGCTGTGGGTTGGCGCAATTTGGGTAACCCATTTTATTTTGTTGCCCGCACTCGGGAAAATGGGATTAGCGCCGCTGCTGATAGATGAGATTGCAGGCTTTATGCGGCCTCTGATGGTCGGTTTTGCGGGCGTCTGTGCACTATTGCAGTTGCTGGTGATAGGGGTTGCACTGGGTCGAGGTTGCTGGCGGGATCTGCGCACACAGTTACTGCTGCTGGTAGTGGTCACCGTGGCAGTCGTGTTTGCTTTGACTCGCGTCTCGGGTACCGAGTATCTGCAATTGTTCGGCTATCTGGTTGTCGCCTTCGCCGGATTGGTACTGGTTCTGCAGCCGCGTCCGGACGAAGGCTGATTTAGTCCGTCCGGGCGCGCCTGCGGTCTCTCAGATTTCCTTGAAACGTGCCAGGTTTGATAAGTTGGGGTTGGCTTTCTTGTTGAGTCGTAACAGGATTGCCATTTTGCCTATCACCTGAACCAGTTCGGCGCCACTCGCCTTGCATACCTGAGCGATAAGAGCTTGCTTGGTGTCGCGATCGGCGACGCTGACGCGTATTTTGATCAATTCGTGATCGGTCAGTGCGCGGTCAAGTTCAGACAGTACGCCCTCACTGGCGCCCTGATCACTGACAATAACCACCGGCTTAAGATGATGGCCAATACGTTTGTAGTCTTTCTTCTGAGCTGAGCTGAGGGTCATAATGATCGGATGCTTACCAGTATTGAATGAGAAATTTAAATGTAACGCTGCTGTCCAATTAGACAGTACGCAGTTTAACAGGCAGCGCGCTTCGCTGCATGGGGTATTCCGTGGCACAGAGCAAGACCAGTAAAGGTTGGCTGAAAGAGCACTTTGATGATCCCTTCGTCAAGCAGGCGCAAAAGGACGGTTATCGTTCCAGGGCCAGTTACAAGCTTCTCGAAGTGCAGGAGAAGGATCGTTTGTTTCGTCCCGGAATGACAGTCGTCGATCTGGGTTCTGCGCCGGGGGGCTGGTCCCAGGTAGCCAGCCGACTGATTGGCGAGCAGGGCCGCATCATTGCGTCTGATATTTTGCCGATGGACAGTATCGCCGATGTCACCTTCATCGAAGGGGATTTTACTGAGGACAGCGTATTCGAGGCGATACTGGCGGCGATTGGTGATCAGCCCGTTGACCTTGTTATTTCGGATATGGCCCCCAATATGAGTGGGACGCCTGAAGTTGATCAGCCCGCGGCTATTTATTTGTGCGAGCTGGCCCTGGATATGGCGGAAAGAGTCCTGAGACCGGGTGGGGATTTCCTTATCAAGGTATTCCACGGTGAAGGATTCGACGATTATTTCAAGTTGATGCGTAGCCGTTTCGACAAGGTGGTGACCCGTAAGCCTGACGCCTCACGAGGCCGCTCGCGGGAAACATATCTGCTAGGCAAAGGTTTTAAGGGCCAGGAGTGAACTCTGGTCTGTCAGATAAAAGGGACGCGTACCGGCAATCCGGCGACACAGAGCGTTACACTGGCTTATCTGCAGTAGGCCTGCAGATTGGTGTAATGTATCTAAAAGCAGTTCAGACTCAGTCAAGCTTTTGCTGCACGCGCAGCGGGGCAAGAGGGTAGCAATTTGAATGATATGGCGAAAAATCTCATCCTGTGGTTGATCATTGCGGCTGTGCTGGTCACGGTCATGAACAATTTCAGCGGGCCTAGCGAAACCACCAATACCCTCGTTTATTCACAGTTCATTGAGCAGGTGAAACAGGGACAGGTCGAGAAGGTGACCGTCGATGGATTCGAAATATCCGGGGTCAAGAATGACGGCAGCCAGTTCAAAACGGTGCGGCCCGCCATTCAGGATAGCGGTCTGATTGGTGACCTGCTGGAAAACGATGTGGTTATCGAAGGCAAGCAACCGGAGCAGCAAAGCATCTGGACACAACTGCTTATTGCCAGCTTCCCGATCTTGATCATAATTGCCATCTTTATGTTCTTCATGCGTCAGATGCAGGGGGGTGCAGGCGGTAAGGGTGGTCCGATGAGCTTTGGCAAGAGCAAGGCCCGGATGCTGACTGAAGATCAGGTCAAGACCACGTTTGCTGACGTTGCCGGTTGTGATGAAGCGAAAGAAGAGGTTGGTGAGCTGGTGGAGTTCTTGCGCGACCCAGGTAAGTTTCAACGCCTGGGCGGGCATATACCGCGCGGTGTACTGATGGTGGGCCAGCCGGGTACAGGTAAGACATTGCTGGCCAAAGCAGTCGCTGGTGAGGCGAAGGTGCCTTTCTTCACCATATCCGGTTCCGACTTCGTCGAAATGTTCGTCGGTGTAGGCGCGAGTCGTGTGCGTGACATGTTTGAGCAGGCTAAGAAGCACGCGCCGTGCATTATCTTTATCGACGAGATTGATGCGGTTGGCCGCCATCGCGGTTCAGGAATGGGTGGTGGTCACGATGAGCGTGAGCAGACCCTCAACCAGTTGTTGGTAGAGATGGATGGCTTCGAGCCTAACGACGGTGTCATTGTGGTTGCCGCAACCAACCGACCTGACGTGCTCGATCCAGCGCTGCTGCGCCCCGGTCGTTTTGATCGTCAGGTAGTGGTGGGGCTTCCGGATATCCGTGGTCGCGAGCAGATTCTCAAGGTTCACATGCGCAAAGTCCCATTGGGCGATGACGTGATGGCGGGTAACATTGCCCGCGGCACCCCCGGCTTCTCTGGCGCCGATCTGGCTAACTTGGTGAACGAGGCATCCCTGTTCGCCGCGCGTTTCGGTAAGCGTGTGGTAGAAATGAAAGAATTTGAAATGGCTAAAGACAAGATCATGATGGGCGCCGAGCGCAAATCCATGGTCATGTCCGACAAGGAAAAGCTCAATACGGCTTACCATGAGTCCGGTCACGCCATCGTTGGTCGTCTGGTGCCTGAACACGATCCGGTCTATAAGGTGTCCATTATTCCCCGTGGGCGGGCCCTGGGCGTGACAATGTTCCTGCCGGAAGAAGATCGCTACAGTCTTTCCAAGCGGGCATTGATCAGTCAGATCTGTTCGCTCTTTGGTGGACGTATTGCCGAAGAGATGACCCTAGGCTTCGACGGCGTCACCACTGGTGCTTCGAACGACATCATGCGCGCTACCCAGTTGGCCAAGAATATGGTCACCAAGTGGGGCCTGTCCGAGAAACTCGGGCCGTTGATGTACGGCGAAGACGAAAATGAGGGTTATCTTGGTCGCCAGGGTGGCGGTCAGGCCGGCGGTATCTCTGGTGAAACAGCAAAGTTGATTGACCAGGAAGTGCGCCGGATTATTGATGAGTGTTATGCGACTGCGCAGCAACTGCTCAAGGATAATCGCGACAAGCTCGACTTAATGGCGCAGGCTTTGATGAAATATGAAACCATCGATGCCGATCAGATCCAGGACATCATGACCGGCAAGCCGGCCCGTGAACCAAAAGACTGGAACTCTGATGACAAGGCTGGTCCTGGTGCTGCCGCGGGCTCTGAGCCGGCTGACGAGCCCGCTGAAAAGCGGAGCGACCCTATCATAGGCGGTCCGGCGGGCGAGCATTGATCAGGATATGCCTACAGTGAACTCTGGTTCCCGATTGCCCTGTGGCGATCGGGAGCTTGATCTCTCCCATGCCCATGTAATGGGTATTCTTAATGTGACGCCCGACTCCTTCTCTGACGGCGGTCGCTATTTGCGACTCGACCAAGCCCTGCGTCATGTTGAGCAGATGCTTGAAGAGGGGGCGACTCTCATCGATGTGGGTGGTGAATCGACGCGGCCGGGTGCTGATGCTGTCAGTGCCCGTCAGGAGCTTGAGCGTGTACTCCCTGTCGTCGAAGCCATCAGTCAGCGTTTTGATACAATCATTTCGGTCGACACTAGCACACCTCAGGTCATGCGCGAGTCAGCAGCAGCTGGTGCCGGCATGATCAATGATGTGCGCGCATTACAGCGCGACGGTGCATTGATGGCTGCCGCCCAGACTGGATTGCCTGTGTGTCTGATGCATATGCAGGGTGAGCCTCAGCACATGCAACAGGCCCCGCAATACGCCTCCGTGATCGATGAAGTCAGTGCTTTTCTTACTAGGCGCGTCGCTGCTTGCGCGCAGGCGGGCATACCCGCTAGTCGGTTGTTACTGGACCCTGGCTTTGGTTTTGGCAAGACCCTGGAGCATAATCTCCAGTTGTTTGCTGGCATAGAATCTTTGCGGCCTGTGGGTATTCACCTTTTGGTGGGTGTGTCTCGCAAGAGCATGATTGGTCAGCTGTTGGGCCGCTCTGTGGATCAGCGGCTCGCAGGGGGATTAGCGTTGACTACGCTGGCCGTGCGCAGTGGGGCTAGGATCATCCGCGCCCACGATATTGCTCAGACCGTAGATGTTGTGCGGATGACCGAGGCGGTCATGGCGGCGGGCCGATAAGTCTGAAGTGGCCGGCGCACTCCCTATTTGCGGGCAGCCATTAAAAAGAACTCGATCAGGATTTTGCGTACATGGAAAAGAAATATTTCGGCACGGATGGCATACGCGGGCAAGTGGGCACCCACCCGATAACCCCTGAGTTTATGCTCAAGTTGGGATGGGCTGTAGGAACAGCCTTCAAAAAGCAGGGCGAGTGCCGTGTGGTGATCGGCAAAGACACGCGGATTTCCGGATATATGTTCGAATCCGCGCTGGAAGCGGGTTTGTCTGCCGCAGGAGCTCACGTTCAGCTACTGGGCCCGATGCCAACGCCGGCGATTGCTTACCTCACGCGCACTTTCAAGGCGGATGCCGGTATCGTTATCAGTGCCTCGCACAACCCGTATTATGATAACGGAATCAAGTTTTTTTCTGCATCCGGGAGCAAGCTTCCGGATGATCTGGAGCTTGAAATCGAACGTCTGGTCGACTCGCCCATTGTAGTGGTTGATTCTGCATCGCTGGGTAAGGTATCTCGGGTAGAGGACGCCTCGGGCCGCTACATCGAGTTCTGTAAGAGCAGTGTGCCGACCAGCACCAGCTTCAAGGGTCTAAAGTTGGTGCTTGATTGTGCTCACGGCGCTACCTACAAGGTGGCGCCCAGTGTGTTTCGGGAGCTCGGCGCTGAGGTTGTCGTCATCGGTGCGCAACCTAATGGCGTCAATATCAATGATGGAGTTGGCTCGACGGATCTCTCCGCCCTGCGTGACCATGTGCTGTCGTGCGGAGCTGATTTGGGCATTGCTCTGGATGGCGACGGTGACAGAGTCTTGATGGTTGACCATCAGGGGGTCGAGGTTGACGGCGATGAATTGCTTTACATTATGGCAATGGAATTGCACCGACGGAACGTTTTGCGCGGCGGGGTGGTTGGCACGTTGATGAGCAACCTCGGTCTTGAACTCGCGCTGCGCAAAGAGGGTATCGAGTTTGTGCGGGCCAGGGTGGGTGATCGATACGTCATGGCCGAGCTGCGCGAACGCGACTGGGTGCTGGGCGGTGAGGCATCGGGTCACTTGGTGTGTCTGCATCACAGTAGTACTGGTGATGGCATCATTGCGGCGCTTCAGGTGCTTAAGGCGCTGCAGAGTGCCGATTGCACGCTTTCTAAAGCGCGACAGGGTATGGAAAAATGCCCGCAGGTATTGATCAATGTGCGCTATCAGCGCGGGACAGCCTCGCCGTTGGCCGATCCGGGATTGCAGGTTGCGGTAGGGGCTGCGGAAGCGCGTCTTGGCCAGAGCGGGCGAGTTCTGTTGCGATTGTCGGGTACCGAGCCGCTTATCCGGGTGATGGTTGAGGGCCAAGATCCGACTCAGGTGTCGGCCGAAGCGGAGTCTCTCGCAGCTGAAGTCCGGGCTTTATTTGCCTGACTTAACGGCAGAATGAAAATGCGGTTGTGTCGCCGGGGCAACTTGGTTAACATTGGCGCCCGCTCGAACTGAGAGGTTGAGGATGCGTCGTCTGCTAGTCGCCGGTAACTGGAAAATGCATGGGACTCGGCAATCCGTTGATAGCCTTCTTGAAGGGTTGAATCAGCAGGAGTGGCCAGACAACGTGGATCTCATGGTTGCCCCGCCATCGCTGTATATTCAGTATTGTCTTGAGCGCCTGTCCGGATCTCCACTGTATGTGGGTGGACAGAGCTGCGCATACCAGGCCGAGCCGGGTGCGCTGACGGGCGAGATATCCGCCGCCCAGTTGCGCGATGCGGGATGTGAATTTGTACTTGTGGGCCATTCCGAACGACGAAGTTTGTTTGGTGAAACCGATGAGGTAGTACGCAAGAAGTTTGCCGCAGCATTGGCCTGTGGATTAAGGCCTGTGCTGTGTGTCGGTGAAACGCTGGAGCAGCGCGATGCTGGACTGACCGCCGAGGTAGTGGGTAGGCAGTTGAAGGATATTTTGGACGCTTTCGGGGTTGGAGGTTTGGCCCAAGGCGTTGTGGCTTATGAGCCGGTTTGGGCAATAGGTACCGGATTGACAGCGGAGCCTGAACAGGCTCAGGATGTGCACGCGATGATCCGAGCACGCTTAGCCATGCTTGACGATGAGCAGGCACGGTTGGTGCAGATTGTTTACGGCGGTAGTGTCAAGGCAGATAACGCCGAGGCCCTTTTTGCCATGCCGGATATCGATGGGGGGCTAGTGGGTGGAGCCTCTCTCAATGCAGATGAATTTGGCGCGATATCACGTGCCGCAGGACGAGTGTAATGATTGAGACCGTGGTAGTGGTTATTCATCTGATGGCAGCGCTTGCGCTGGTCGGACTAATTCTGATCCAGCAGGGCAAGGGTGCTGAAACAGGCGCCTCCTTCGGTTCTGGTGCTTCCGGTACCGTTTTTGGCAGCCAGGGTTCAGCAACGTTCCTCAGTCGCTTGACGGCTGTGTTGGCTGCGGTATTCTTTGTCACTTCTTTGGGGCTGGCTTTTTATGCCAGTAACAAAGCATCGGTGGTTCGTGACGCAGGTTTACCTGCTCCAGCGATGCAGCGTGATGCTGCGGCGCCGACAATAGAAGAAGATGTACCTGTTCTAGAAGAGCAGGCTCCTCAGGCTGATACGACAGACGGCGTGCCGTCGGTCGAGTAAGCCAACAGTTTTGCGGAAGTGGTGGAATTGGTAGACACGCTATCTTGAGGGGGTAGTGCCTTAGGGTGTGTGGGTTCGAGTCCCATCTTCCGCACCAATCAAACAGGGCCTGCATTTGCAGGCCCTGCATATTTCAGGGCTAATTACGCAGGTTGTCTTGTGGGACAACCAAGCGTATAATAAGCGCCCTAGATTCGACGCGGGGTGGAGCAGTCTGGTAGCTCGTCGGGCTCATAACCCGAAGGTCGTAGGTTCAAATCCTGCCCCCGCAACCAGTTTCAAGGCCCCTTTTCAGGGGCTTTTTATTAGCCGTTAGTATCATGCAAGCGGTGCAAGACAGTATGGGCTTTAATGCCCATTTTTTATTGGCGACTATTTCAGAGAATGAGAGGCGGTTAATTTGTCCGGCAAAGTGACTGAGTTGGAGGCCTTAGCGGTCCCGATTGTCGAAGCTTTGGGCTATCGTTGTTGGGGTATCGAGTACCTGTCCCAGGGACGGCATAGTCTTTTGCGTGTGTATATCGACCATCCTGAAGGTGTCAGTGTCGAAGCTTGCGCAGCCGTTAGTCGTCAGGTTAGTGCGGTGCTGGATGTAGAGGATCCGATTTCAGGTGACTACACTCTGGAAGTCTCCTCGCCCGGCATGGACAGACCCCTCTTTACCCTCGAGCAGTTTGCCAGCCACGTGGGCGAACAGGTCAAAATCAAGTTGCGCGTCCCTTACGAGGGACGGCGGAATTTTCAAGGTGTCATCCGTGGAGTTGAAGGTGACGAGATCATATTGCAGGTAGATGAGCATGAGTATCTGCTGCCGATCGACACAATCGACAAGAGCAACATTATTCCGCGGTTTTGAGCATTATTTCGGGCTCCAGTGGCCCCAATGGATGGCGTTAGGCGAGGCATACGATGAGCAAAGAAGTGCTGCTGGTTGTGGAATCCGTTTCCAATGAGAAGGGCGTACCGCCCGGCGTGATTTTTGAAGCGTTGGAACTGGCATTGGCCACAGCTACCAAGAAGCTTTATGAAGACGAAGTCGACGTGCGCGTGGCGATTGATCGTCATACCGGCGGTTATGAAACGTTCATGCGCTGGGCTGTCGTAGCCGACGAAGATTTCGAAGAGCCCGGCATGCAATTGACTTTGGATCAGGGTCAGGAACGTGATCCGCAGATCAATATTGGCGACATGATCGAAGACAAGATCGATTCTGTCGAATTTGGTCGTATTGCCGCGCAGA
>Ga0307486_1000882_pt1 | contig 25183 bp, 19 predicted proteins | sample CBIW02metaG_FD_203663 | JGI IMG/M metagenome (GOLD analysis project Ga0307486, IMG submission 203663) | Sea-ice brine microbial communities from Beaufort Sea near Barrow, Alaska, United States - CBIW 0.2 | ecosystem: Environmental > Aquatic > Marine > Coastal | place: USA: Alaska | collected...
CAAGCCAGACTCCTGGCCCCTCCTTCTCCTCTACGGTTTCGATAAAATCCATGGCATATTCACTGCCCGGCTCGCCACCAACCACGACGATATTTTTACCATCATGCATTCGTGGCTCATCTGGAGTGAGCGTGACTACAACCTGCGTGAAGGCCTGACCATAGGATTCGAAATCTATATAGTCGATAGACTTTGTGAAGCTGGTCGTCGCAGGATATTCGTCATCCTTGAGTATGTTGTTGACGGTTTCTTTGCTGACTAGCCCACGATCTTCAGGAAGTGACCAGCTTTGCGCATTCACGGACGTCGTCGTCAGTACTAATGTCGTTAAAGCCCATAATAGTTTCATCGTGTATTCCCCGCGTTTTGTGGCGCAACCGTGCGCTCACTCGTTTCGCAGACCCAGTGACTTCCAAACACTGGCTCTGGGTGTTGGTTGTCAGGTCATTCAAAATACTCACCACTGAATATTGTCTCAGCCGCTTTGTTCTCTTTGCTAACCGCCAACAAGGGTTTACCGACGCGATCAACCCGGCCCCACGGTGGCTTGCTGGCATCAAACACACAGCCCACCCTGAGCAGCACCAGCGGTTCGCTTTCATCGGCATGGAAATAATAGGAACATCCCCGAGGCAACAGGATGCCCTCATTCCGGGAAAAAGTGACGCTCTCACCGTCCGGGCCGAAGAACACCGCTTTGCCCTGGAGCACGATGAACATATGGTCCTCGTTGGGATGGGCGTGCAGCGTATTCTCCCCCCCCTGCGCGTAAGTCTTAAGATTCACCCACATGCGGTCCGTAGCCGCAACCAACGCCGACCCCCGACCTTGACTTGGCAATTGGGCGCGCAATTTGAACATTTGAGGATGCCCAAGATCGTGTTCTTTGAGGTGTGCATCCAGTGCCGTTTCAAGCACACTGCCAGACTTCGGATTCGCATCTTCCTGGCCTCGGGTTTCAAACGTTTTAATCCGGCTTTCCACAGATCTGACCTCCTGACGGTTTAGGGTATCCAACAAGGGGCCTGGCACAGTTGAAGAGCCTGTGCCCGGCTGTTCGCAATCAGTTCACTGCACTTTCAACAAACTCAATCACTTCGCGCGGCGCTTCGTAAACCTCGCGGTAGAAATCGAGCATCTCCTCGTGATTGGCGTATTCGATAGCCAGACTCTGATTTTCCGCGTCCGCCAGAAATTCAGGGTCCTGTGACGTATCTTTCAGCGCCTTGCGCAAGGCTGCCAGGCGGTCGGCCGGAACGCCCGGAGGTGCAACGTAAGGGCGCCCCATGACCAGGCGGGCGCCTAGAAGATTGGCGGCCTGACGCTGGACATCGGTTTCTGCCATTTCACTGACCAGGGGAACGTTTGGAAGATCTGGATGCTTTTTGCGGGCAATCTGGTATAGGATTTTGATTTTGCTATCAGGCTCAAGCCACTCGGGGGTGCTTGCTTTCAGGGAGCTCATGAACCGGCTGCCAAGGCCGTCAACTTCGCCCCGCTCCATCGCAAGAACGATGTCGTTGGCACCGGGATAACCCGCAATAACGTCAATCTGAAGGTCAAATATCTTGGCCATAATACGGGGAACAATGTTGGTGTTGGAGCCAGCACCTGTCGACCCCATGGTCACACTTTGGGTCTTCAGGTCCTGCCACGTGTCAACTCCGGCTCGCTCATGGATCACACCAACGGTTGTCGCAACCAGAACGTTCCCGATCCAGTTCATCGTCTCAATATCGAATTGGGCTTTGTCATTACCAAACAGAGGTTCGAAAGGCATACCGGAATTGATGGAACCGATTACCGAGCCGTCGCTTGGAAGCGTGTTGGCCAGTTGATTCATCAATACCAGCGAACCCGCACCAGGCACGTTCCTTACGATGATGTTGGGATTGCCGGGAATATGCTTGCCCAGATGCCGTGCAACCGTGCGTGCGTATAAGTCATAGCCGCCTCCCGCCGAATAGCCCACCATCAACTGAACGGTTTTTCCGCTGTAGAACTGCTCCGGAGTCTCATCTTGCGCAACAGCCAGAGACGCGCCCAGGACCATCGCAGCCGACAGGACCAGGCTGGGTAAAAGGGATGTTTTCATCATCACTCTCCAAAGAGTTTTGTTGTTTTTAGGCTTCGAGAAGCCGGAGTCTTACTTTCCATCAAACCGCATCCAGCGGCGTCGGATCCTCCTTGCCCTCGATCGGAACCCCTCGCAACATGCGGGCGATGTCTGAATGAACAGGACGCATCCGGGTTGAAAGCCAGAGTCGCAAAAGATGCCGCTTTCTCTCGGGCTCTTCGTAATCTTCAAAGTCTGTGCGTGAGTGCAGCGTGGTATGGTTCGAGACGTAGGAAATATCTCCCTGCTCGAAGTCGATATCGATCGCGAGTTTCGGCGCCGTTTCCTTGTACATCCGGATCGCCTGTTCCTGGAGCTCGGTATATTTTGGCACTCCAGGGATTTTCTGCCCCTTCGCCATATGGGCACTGATGCCCCGGCCAGCAAAGTAGCCGTCGGTAACGCTGAAAATAGGCAGTCGATCCCAGGGCTCGGTTTCACCGGGAGGGATGTCTCCTTTTCGAGCCAGATAGAAACGGGCGGTCAATTCTTTCACCAGGTCCGGATTGCTTTTCAGCATCTCGTTGTAGAGCGTCACCGAACTGCAGATCCGATGCTCACCGCCGGATTTGGCCGGGCTAAGACAGCACAGTGACAGTATGTCGGCGCTGTCGCAGTGGAAGTCCATTGCGGCCTGGGTCATATAGCCACGCACTTTTGCGTAGTCCCCACCGATGTTTTTTACGTGGCCAAGCAGATGTCCATGCTTGTTCTGGGACCGTACCTCGCCGACGTGCGCGCCAATGCCCCAAAACGCGACAGCGTTCTGGAACCGGCTTCGTCCTGCAACGGGTAAACCGCGCACGAGAGCAAACCCACGGCCTTCCATCACTTCATTGCGCAGTTCCACCAATCGAGGGCCAAGCGTCGGCAACGGAAATGCAGTCACGTCGATGTCTTTAAGGTCCAGACCGGAAGATTCTACCGATCTGACCGCATCCAGAATTTCGGCGATCTCGGTTTCAGACAGCCGGTACATCCACTCGTCCGCATTCAACTCCGAGGGATACCATCCGGCAGGATCAACAATCGGCTCCATCAGTTTGGCCGGTTCTCTGCATCTATCTCCCGGCTTCCAGAGATTCTTCACATCGTGCATAACGGATTCTCCGTCCCATTTACAATCGCTCAGGCGCCTTCCGGCTTGTCGTAAAGATCCGGTTCCATACGGCTTTTACCGCCATCTTCTGCAAGTCGGCGTTCAAACTCGTCCCGCAGGTACGGGTCTTCCATCCAGTAGGGTATGGACGTACCACCCTCGGTTATGTCCATGCCGGTATGATCGATCTGTTTCGCTCCAGGAGCCAGGCCTGTAACCAGACTTGGGTGGTTCGGCCCATTCCACATAATCAGACGGAACGGCTCCTTTGACGCATTGAAATGCTGGTGGTACCACCGGGCACCACCGGGCGCCGCACTGACAATCCCGAACAGCTCATAATCAACCCGCTCAACCAGGTGGCCGTTGCCGTCTGCCCATGGGTTCACCCCCAGCCGCTCGGGCCAAGTGTAGGTGTAGCCGTGGCCTCCGATGCACATCAATACCGTTGCGGAGGTATGAGCATGAGCCTTGGCGTACCGGCCGGTTTCGTGCTCGCCGATCTTGATGTAGAACTTGTTCCCCGTCATCAGGGGTTCGACCCGTCTATACCCGGGGGACCGACGGTTATCATAGGGCAGGTCGGCGTTGATGATGTCGGGGATATAGTTAGTGCGCTGCATTGCCAGCCCTCGAATCGGGTCCGGCTCTACTTCCTCATTGTGTACATAGAAATCGTCCGACTCAGAAAAGCGGTCGGTAAATTGATAAGGACAATTGAAAATGAAATCGACGTCGCCGATCAGATTGATCAGGTTTGGCGCGGTGGTTCCCACACAAATCAGAGCGGGCTTTGAAGTAGCATTCACAATGCGGTGATAGGCATTCACCGGGATGGAGAACAACGAACCCTTTTGCCATTCGAACGTGTGCTTCTTGCCGCCTTTTTCTAGCCATACTTCGGTACTGCCGCGCCCCTCCACTACAAACACGACTTTCTCATACAGATGTTTTTCTACATTGAGGGCACCGGCCGCCGGTATTTCGGCAATATAAAACCCCCACTTCCCTTCCGACCCGTTCAGCTGTATATAGCTGCCCCGGCCGCCGAGCCGTGGCCAGTCGGCAAGAGGCAACTCCTTGACCGATCGAATACCGATGCCCCGAAAAACCGGCACGCCTTCGGAGTCCATAAATTTGTCATAATCCGATTTGGGTTGCCCAAATGAGCCAAAACCGGCCCGTTTTCCCTTGCCCGGCTCTTCCCATTTCGCACTACCACCACTGCCTGACTGTTGAGACATTTCGTTTCCTCTACCAGAATGAGCTAACAGAATCCCGCAAGAAATCGGTTTCTGGCCACGCCGGAGCTTGGCGTGGCCAGTTCCCATTACTTAGTCATCGGTTCCCAGCAGCTCGACCACTTCGTCCGGAGCAGCAAACAGTTTCTCGTACGCATTCGTCATCTCAGCAGGGCTGGCGTAATCTCCCCATGGACGACCTGCGCGCTCGGCTTCTTCCTTTGCCTGCGGATCCTGGACAACCTTATGGAAGGCTTCCTGCAACGCTGCCAATCGATCCGCCGGAACGCCAGGTGCTGTGAAGAATGGGCGGCCAACCAACATTTGACCTTCCAGAACGTCCGCGACCTGCAGCCATTTGCCGGTCAGTGCAAGCTTAACGTTGTCTACATCGGCAATGGCCGGGTGATCACCCAGTTTGGCAATGACCTTGAAGCCCTCGTCGTTGATCTGGTCGATGGCGCTGCCATAGGTATTGATAGTGCCTTGCGCTTCATCGCGGAGGACCGCAAGAGTCTGATCCGAGGTGCCTTCGTATCCGGTGATGATCTTTACCGGGTAACCGGATTCCTGCAGCATCAAAGCCAGCTGGTAGGAACCCGCGGATCTGCCACTAACGGCAAAACTGAAATCGCGCCCGTGTTTTTTACGGTAGTTCATAAGATCTTCAAGGTTATTCACGTCCGAATTTGGCCCCGCCAGCCACACCCTGGTGGATTTGGAGACACTGCCCAGAGGTCCGAATTCCAGAGTTTTATAGCGTATCTCGTCGCCCCCGAGTCTTTCCGAAACGGCTAGCTCACGCGCAGGAATAAGGAATTCCGTGCCATCTTTCGGCGCACGGTTAAACATGTAGTTAGTCGCTACCAGACCACCTGCGCCAGGGCGGTTGACGGCGATCACATTCGGGTTGCCCGGAATGTATTGCCCGATGTGACGGGCGACCAGCCGGCCGTAAAAGTCGTAGCCACCTCCGGGAGTCGACCGGATCACAACCGATACGGTTTTGCCTTCATAGAAATCGGCAACCGCACTGTCATCCTGAGCCAGCGCCGATGACGAAAAAGCTCCGCCGCCTGCCACCAGCACCATCATTGCGAAAAGAAAACCAGTGAATCTATTCGTCGTTCTACCCATGGTTGGGTCCTCTCTATCGGTTTTGTTGTTGTTACTCGTTAGCACTTTCATTTTTGTCTCATTTATGGCGTTTTTACCTCTCAGAAGAGCCACTGCTGAATCAACCCTTCGGGAAAAGGCAAATTCAGCAGTTGGTTGAAGAGCCCCCATACCACTGCAGCAGCACCGACCGTCATGATAAGAACGAACCTTGGGCGCTCCTGATGCCGCCAAAGGTAAAGCCCAACCATGAGCGGCACGGCAATATAAAAACCAATCAGGAACAGACCGGCCAGCAAACCCGCAATCCAGCCAAACTGTTCAGCCGCTCTTAGCCGTCCGATACGCGACAGTTCCACGTCGGTTATCGCAAAATCCGCAGCGCCGTCCTGCTGATTGATTTTTTCGCCCGGTTTTGTATCGTCTGTGGTCCACGCGGTCCAAAGCTCGCGCCCAAGCTGGATCGAAATCAGGACGAATCCAAGAATGCCAACCGCCATGGGAAATAGCTTTGCCTGCATTGGTTTGCCGGTCGCTTCGAAGACGACATAGCCAAAAATCACAAGCAGTGTCAGTGTTAACAGTGAAGATCTCGGTAGATAGCTCATTAATTGACCTCCTTTGGATCACGGCTGTTCCTTGAAGCGTACCAACGGCGCATCAGAGACGGGTACGCCACGATCACAACCAAAACCACCATGAGCGTTAACGCACCCGGCCTGGCCAGAAAACCAAAGCCGTAAACTTGGAAAGATGTCCAAAGGAAGTTTTCCGCCAGAGGCCCGAGCACCACACCCAGCAGCAGGGGAGGCCGCGGCCAGCCCCCGGCTCGAAGGACATACCCCACGATGCCGAAGCCCATCATGACGACAACGTCATCGATACGATTCGAGTTGGCAAAACTGCCCAACACAGCCATCCCCAGAATCACAGGAACAAGAATACTCGGCCGCAACATGGTCGCCATCGCAAGCTGCCGGGTGAACAACAGGCACAACAAAGTGGTGATGATCGATGCAATAATCAGAAGCCAGATGATGGAAAACGTGACATCCAGTTGGGTCGTCAGAATCTCCCGGCCCGGCTTGATACCAACGATGAGCAGTCCACCGAAGATCAATGCCAGAGTACTGCTGCCTGGGATACCGAACGCGAGCGTTGGAATCAGAGCACCACCCTCTTTCGCATTGGTAGCCGCGTCAACCGCAATAACCCCTCGCACATCGCCCTTTCCGAAGGTTTCGCTGGCACCTTTGCAGGTCTGTCTGGCATGCCCGTATGCAAACCAGTCGGCTACGGACGATCCCAGCCCCGGGATGATGCCAACCCACACCCCAACAAAAGCACTGCGCACTACCAGCCACCAGTGTGTGAATGCATCCTTGATGCCCTGCCGACGGCCCTCACTCAGGTTTCCCAGCTCCACATTGGAAACACCCTGACCACGAGACGCCATGAAGATCAGTTCCGGTATGGCAAACAATCCGATCGTAAGGGGCACAAGCCCGATCCCGTCGAATAGATAAATCGAGTTAAAGGTATAACGTGGCACGCCGCTCAATGAATGGATGCCCATCATCGAAATTGCCAGGCCAAGCGCACCTACCGCGATGCCCTTGAGCGGCGCATTACCGCTCAGAGAACCCACCATGACGACGCCCATCATGGTCAGCATAAAAAACTCTGGAGCGCCCATCAGAAGGACCAGGGGCCGCACCACGGGTATGGCTGCAAGCAGCACTATCGCGCCGATAACGCCACCCAGCGCCGATGCAGTAAACGCAGCAGCCAGTGCGCGCGCCGCCTCACCCCGCTGAGCCATTGGGTAGCCATCCATGATGGTGGCCTGCGACCCGCCACCCCCGGGGACCGAAAACATTATGGCGGTGATCGAATTAGCCGTATTGCTGACTGCCCAAATACTGACAATCAGTGCGACGGCTTCAAACTTTTCCAGCACAAAGGCAAACGGAAGCAACAGCGCAATGGCCGTTTTACTGCCCACACCCGGCATGGCAACCAGCGTGGAGCTGATAACAATACCCACAATCATCAACAGAAAAGCTTTCCAGTGCATGATACCTAGAAGACCTGCCCAAGCCGCGTCTAACATTGACATACGAATTGCCACCCCTGCACGCTGCAAACCGGCTCAATAACCGGTCTTGCAGTCTTGTTGTTATTGAAAGTATTCATCGCTGAACTCAGTTGGCACCGACTTGTTTTCTTTACTCGAACCAGGGAGCGGCTCACCCAAGGCTCCGGTGCGCCCCCAGGGAGCTTTGTCCGTATCAACCACACAGCCAATCCTGAGCAGAACCAAGGCTTCGCCAGGCTCGGCGTGGAAGTAATAGCGGCATCCCCGCGGAAGCAGAATGCCCTCGTTGCGGGAGAAAGTGACCGCCTCGCCCTCCGGGCCGTAGAACGTTGCCCTACCCTGCAGCACAATGAAGGTGTGGTCTTCATTGGTGTGGGCATGAAGGGTGTTCTCTCCGCCCTCGGCGTAGGCTTTCAGGTTTAGCCACATGCGGTCGGTTGCTGCCAGCAACGCTGACCCACGACCTTTCGTCGGCAACCGTACCTGCATCCGGAAAGGTTGCGGCACGCTTAATTTGTGCTTTGCAAGGTGTTCCTTCAGAGCTAACTCCAGACCGCCCTTTCCGGTATCCAGATTTGAGCGCTCGTGGCCTCTGGTTTGAGGGGTATTGATGGTCGTTGGCATGGTGCAATCATCTTTGTGAAAAAATGGGTACTGCTTGCTGCATGAAAACCGTTCAGACATAGATCAATTCAACACCTATTCTGAATGAGAACAAATTGTATTTTAGGTATTTTGTATAACTATTCTGATATAAAACGGCTTTCAGATAAGCTGCTCGCCGAACGGGCCTAAGCCCGACACCGAGGTGTGCCGGGCTTGCATTCTGTTTCAGTTGGCGTTTTTGATCGCCGCAATCACGTCGTCCGGGGACTCGTAAGCCTCCTGAACAATGGTCTGAATTTCCTCGCCGCCAACAAAATTTATACCCAGGTCCTGATTGCTGGCGTCCCTCAGAAACTCAGGATCTTCTGCGGTTTTCGCCATGGCATCCCGCAACATGGCCACTCGGCCCGCTGGAACACCCGGAGGAGCAACGAAAGGACGGCCCATCACCTGCCTTGCGAACATAAGGTTGAGGATCTGGCGCTGCTTTGTCGTTTCCGCGAATTCGGTAACCAGCGGCACATCAGGAAGTTCGCTGTGTTTTTTCAGCGACATCTGGAACAGCAGGTTGACCTTGCTCTCATCCGTATCGTCGTTCAGCTCGGCAAACCAGTCTGCGCGCCTGGACTTGGCGCTGCTCCAGGACCAGCCACAGCGGCCCTGCACTTCCCCGCGCTCCATCGCCAGCAAAATGTCATTGCCACCCGGATAACCGGAGATCACGTTGAGTTTGAAGCCGAAAATGTCGCTGAGCACCCGCGGAAACAGGTCAGTGTCTGCGCCAGAGCCGGTTCCACCGACGGTCATAGACTTCTCCTTCAGGTCCTGCCACTGCTCGATCCCGGATTCGTGCCACGAAACGCAGATACTGGTTTCATTATTCAGGCTGCCCAGCCAGTTCATTTCACCCGGCTTGAACTGAGCCTGCTGGTTCCCGAACAAAGGCTCAAACGCCATGCCCCGACCGATTGTTGCGATCTCCAAACCATCCCGTTTCGCCGTGTTGGCGACCTGATTGGTCAGCACCAGGCTGCCGGCCCCGGGAACGTTCTTCACCACTACATTCGGGTTGCCGGGAATGTGTTTGCCCAAATGCCGGGACAATGTCCGGGCATACGTGTCGTAACCGCCACCGGCGGAATAGCCAATCAAAAGCGTGAGCGTTTTGCCCTCGTAGAATGTGTCCGCGCTGTCCTGTGCCTGCACCGACGAAATGCTGGCCATGGCGGCCAAGCCAAACGCAGTTAATGTCCTACCAATAAATCTTTTCACGAGCTATCTCCTTACATTGCCATTTTGTTGTTGTTCTCACTCGTCATCCAACCACTTGTTATTCAGGTCGACCAATAACAGTTCTGCTTTCTCAAATAACTGATTCGGTGTGTAAAACGTCCAAAATGGACGGGGAGGTAAAGCAAAGGGTAAAAAAAAGTACCGCCAAAAACGCTCGCTATCGGGTCAGATACGTAAGCTTCCCGATACCCCTGCGCCAACTGAACCAAGCGCCAGTTGCTCCGGAGACATCGATTGGCTCCCAGACTTCTCAGGAGCCAATCGATATTCTCGGAGCGGCCCTACAAAGTGGTCGGAGGGCCGCTTATCTGAGCTCTCTTACATCGCGTTTTTGATAACCGCGATCACGTCGTCAGGATACTCATAGGCTTCCACAACGATGGCCTGAATCTCTTCACCGTCAACAAAGTTGATCCCCAGGCTCTGGTTTTGGGCGTCCTTCAGAAACTCCGGGTCTTGAGCCGCCATCGCAACGGCCTTGCGCAGCACTGCCACCCGCGCTTCAGGAACACCAGGAGGTGCCACCACCGGACGCCCCATGACCTGGCGTGCAAACAGTAGGTTCAGAACCTGACGCTGCTTTTCGGTTTCAGCAAATTCAGTCACCAGCGGAACATCTGGCAAATCGCTGTGTTTTTTGAGTGACATCTGAAACAGAATATTGACCTTGCCTTGCTCCATACCTTCATTCAGTTCCGCGATCCACTCTTCGCGAGTCGATTTTGCGCTGCTCCACGACCAGCCACAGCGCCCGTCCACTTCGCCTCGCTCCATGGCCAACATAACGTCGTTACCACCCGGGTAACCGGCAATGATATTGAACTTGAAGCCAAACAAATCACTCAGGACTTTGGGGAACAGGTTGGTATCGGCACCGGCGCCGGTGGACCCTACCGATAGCGCTTCGCTCTGAAGGTCCTGCCAGGTTTTGACGTCCGCCTCATGCCATGCCACACAAAGGCTTGTTTCGTTATTGAGGCTGCCCAGCCAGTTCATCTCACCGGGCTTATAAAGCGCCTGCTCATTGCCAAACAGTGGCTCGAAAGCCATGCCGCGGGCAACGCTCGCGATGACGGTGCCGTCAGCTTCCAGCGTGTTGGCCACCTGATTGGTAAGTACAAGGCTTCCCGCACCAGGAACGTTCCGCACGATCACCTGGGGGTTACCCGGGATGTGCTTGCCAAGGTGGCGCGCAAGCGTTCGCACATACGTATCGTATCCGCCGCCGGCGGAGTGCCCACTCAGGAACGAAATGGTTTTCCCTTTGTAGAATTCGCCCTCGTCACCTTGAGCATGAACCGGGCTGGCGAACGCGACCGCGGCCAGCGCGAGAGCGGCCGTGGCCCGAACAATGGAATGGAACATGATTTTCCCCTTTATATATTCGTTGTTTTTGTTGTGCCGATATAAAGTTTTCTACTTTCTGAACTATCAATTCAACACCCAATACAGATAAGAGCAAATAGCATTTCAGGTATTTTATATAACTGGATTGGTATGAACCTATCTGTGTGCGAAGCACTTGTTCAGGCTGGCTATCGAAAACGTTGGCAAAATAAAATGCCAAGCCCTATATTCGAGTGACAACGCGTATGAGAAGCCATTATGAAATCGACACAAGGTTTAGAAGTTCGCCCCATTCCTCAGGAAGCATTTGACTGGTACGACGAATATGCCCACGGCCTGATTGATCGCCGGACCTTCATGGCGCGTTTAGCCGGACTGGCGTCGCTTGGCCTCAGCATGGGTGTCTTGACCAGTGCATTGATGCCCAATTATGCGCAGGCAGAGCAGGTATCATTTAACGATCCGGTCATCAAAGCCACCTACGAAAATTTCACCTCGCCCCAGGGCCACGGGGAATGCCGGGGTTATCTGGTCACTCCCACGAACGTCAACGGCAAAACGCCCGCTGTATTGGTGATACACGAAAACCGCGGCCTTAACCCCTATATCGAAGATGTTGCACGTCGCTTGGCGAAAGCCGGTTTTGTCGCTTTTGCACCTGATGCCCTGCACCCGTTGGGTGGCTATCCGGGTAACGATGATGAGGGCAGGAGCATGCAGGCCAGTATGGATAAAGCCAAACTTGAGAACGACTTTATCGCGGCCGCACAGTTTCTGAAGGATCACGAATCAACCACCAGCAAACTTGGCGCGGTAGGGTTTTGTTATGGCGGTTATATTGTCAACATGCTGGCAGCATCCATTCCCGACCAACTTGACGCAGGCGTGCCTTTCTACGGATCTCCGCCGGCCGAGGAATTACGAGCCAATGTGAAAGGTCCGCTGATGCTTCATTTCGCTGGCCTGGACACCCGCATAAACGAGACCTGGCCCGAATATGAAAAGGTATTGAAGGCCAATGGTACTGACTATGTTGCTTATATGTACGAGGGCGTCAACCACGGATTCCACAACGATTCCACTAACCGCTACGCGGAAAAGGAAGCAGACCTGGCCTGGTCGCGCACTCTCGGTTTCTTTGAGAAGCATCTGAGGTAGCGGCCTACGCGCGTTAGCGCGCCCGTCTTAACGATGAGAAGATCCGTGAGTTATTACCTGAGCCCACGCTTGAAACCAGTCCTAAAGAATTAGGGTGATCAGTACCGTTAAGGTGAGGAAGCCCAAGACGGTGCTGGAGATCACCATACTGGAGACGAAGCGTGGTGCAGCATAAAATTCCGTCGCCAGGATGGTCGTGAACACAGCCGTGGGCATCGCGGCCACCACGATGAAAGCCTGCTGCGCAACGTCTTCCAGACCCAACAATATGCTTGCGAAGTACGCCACGAACACACTGCCGATGAGCCTCACGGCAAGGGCGGCAACCAAACTCAACCGACCCTCACGGATCACCCCCCGCTCCAGTTGAAACCCCAGGATCAGCAGCATAACCGGAATGGCCGCTTGGCCCAGCATGTGTATGGCCTCCGCCAGAAACGATGGTAGCGAAATACCCGTTGTCCGCAAAATCAGGGCCACGACAATGGCCCACACAACCGGCAGCTTCAGTGTCTTTTTGAGTGGGGCCAACCCGCGATGATGACTCCGCGCTGCGATAAAAACCCCCAATGACCAGCCAAGAATGGATTGGGCCGCAAAAATGATAACCGCGATAGCGAGCGCTTGCTCACCGAAGGCGAGCAGAACCACTGGCAGCCCCATGTTTCCCGCATTTGGAAACGCTGTGGAGAGTATGAATCCGCTTTGCATCGGTCGATCATGACCGAGTAGACGGCTTACCATTGCGGCGACCACCACCAGACTCAGGGTCATGAGGAGCACCGCACCGAGAACGCGACCGGAAACCTCGAGAGGCAAGTCGGCGTTTAGCAGTGAGTCCGCAACGAGGGCAGGCGAAAGCAGGTAAAGCATGACCTGATTGAAAGGCGCCGCCGGGAGGTCGCGCCATCGCTTAAGGCCGGCGCCCGCCCCCGCTATGATCAAAATCGGAAAGATGACATTGAGGAATACATGAAGCATTGGATCGCGAGCCTTCCATATTGTCTGCCATAGCCTGATGACACTGAGTTCGACAGGCTGCTAGAAATACGGACCTATAGAATTGCCTGCCCCTCACATCAGCCTCAGTGCCCTCGTTTCTCTGAACAATGGCAACAGTTCACCCATGAGTGCTTGAGGCCATACGATGTTTAGCACGTGATGGAATAACAGATAGGTAAAGGTAAACATTATCACAGCAACCAGTAGCGACAAACGCCAGCTTTCTCTCCCTATGAAGTGCATGTAAACCACTACGAATGCCGCCATAGCTGGAAGAAGCCCAATCAACCAGGCCGCTACAAGGTAGAAACCGACACCCGCAAAAAACTGGGCAGTCCGCTTGAAAATGACCGACCGTTCCATGCCTTCATATTCACCCGACAGGTCAGTTGCAGCAATGGTTTGCAAATTAGGTGAGTCTGACTCAACTCGCATGAACAGTTGGGACACTACCAGGAAGAGACAAAACAGGGCGCCACTGACCGAAATCAACTGCGGCACCAAACGGGAGTCAAAGTGCCAGTCCGCTGCCGCGAAAAAAGTGATAGTGAAAAACACGATAAACAGACTGGTAAATGCGAGATCAAAATAATTAGCATCGGTGTTGCGGCCGAACTTCAAGCTAATGGTGTAACCCCGCTGTCTCTCACGGCGACGGAATAGCCATTTCTTGTAGATCGGTACCAGTAAACCATAGACGGCCAGTGCAAGAACCACTACGACAACGGGCCGGGTCAGCCACTCGAAGCCATAGATGTTCACTGACAGGAACATATAACGCTCGAAAATGGCGCCTAGAACAAAGCCCAGCAACAGTGGCGGGCGTGGCCAGGCGAGACGCTTCATGACAAAGCCGAGCACACCCATACTCAGCAGTACGTATATGTCGATCCAGGAGGTTCTGGACTGGTATGCGCCAATTATGGCGATAGCGAGAATAATCGGTACCAGTATTCCGGGCCTGACCAGAGCCAGTTTTGCCAGTTGCCCGACAAACAGGAAACACAGAGCAGCACCAAAAATATTGGCAAATACAATACTCCAGACCAGTGTATAGGTGACATCGATATTCTTGCTCAACATGTCCGGCCCCGGAATAATGCCATAGACCACGAAGGCACTCAGAAGCAGAGCCATAGAAGCCGACCCGGGCACACCAAATGCAATGGTGGTAACCAGCGCACCACCTTCTTTGGAGTTGTTTGCACTCTCAGTGGCAATAACTCCTCGCACGTCGCCCTTTCCAAATGTTTTATCTGCGCCTTTTTCCGTTCGGATGGCATGCCCATAGGCAATCCAGTCAACGACGGCAGAGCCCAGCCCCGGTATGGCGCCAATCAGGCTACCGATGGCGGAACAACGCAACGTCAGAAAAGGGTTTCTCAGAACGTCCATGGCGCCCTGAAATTTAGTGGAGTTCTTCGCAGCAGTGACATTAGTGGTCACGCTCTGCCGCCGAATGGCAAGGTCTGCCAACTCTGGCAGGGCGAACAAACCGAGTGCTACAGGCACAATCGGCAGTCCTTCCCATAGATAGAGAGAGCCGAACGTCCAGCGCCATTCACCCATCTGGTATTCCTCACCGATCGTGGCCAGAAACAGCCCGATACAGGCCGCTGCCATACCCTTGGCGGCGTTCTTCCCACCCAGGGTGGCTACCAGGGTCAAACCGAAGATGATCAGGGCCAGCATTTCTGGTGTGGCAATGCTGAGCATGACGGGACGCAGAAACGGAATACTGAAACCAAGGATCATGGCGCCAAAAAGCCCCCCCAGCATGGATGCTGTGAAGGCCGCGCCGAAGGCACGGCTGGCATCGCCATTCCGCGCCATGGGATGGCCATCCATGACCGTTGCGGCCGCCCCGGAAGTACCAGGTACACCAAAGAGAATCGCTGGAATGGAGTCTGAGGTCGAAATGACGGCCCCTAGTCCGATCAGCATGGCGAGGCCGGAGAAGGGTTCCATGGCGAAAGTGAACGGGAGCAGCAACGACAGGCCCACCAGTCCGCCAATGCCGGGGATAACTCCAAAGACCAACCCCAGGATAACCCCAAGGAACAGGAACACCATGCGAGAGGGATCGAATACGATCCCCAACGCCTCAATCGCCATTTCCAGAAGATTCACTTCCATACTTATTTGACCTCTTTGGCGGTGGAGCGATCAACACCCGATTCACGAACGTGACGACCAAACTCTGGGTCGATATGTACGTCAATCAGACAGGGCTTTCCGGAACGAACCTCAGCCACAGCTTGGTCAATAGCTGCCTTCAAAGCTTTGGGATCAGTGATCGGACCAATGCCCTTGACGCCTTGCCCTTCCGCCAACTTGGCCAGATCAGGAGCCGGTGCGTCGACCTGCTGCCCAACCCAACGATTTTTTGGGTTGCGCCCCCGAGTCCTGGCAACACCTTCCTGGTGCAGCTCGTCATTAAAGTAAGACCGATTGTTGGCAATGATGATCAACGTGGGTATTTCATATTTCGCCGCTGTCCAGAGCGCATTGATGCTCATGGCGGTGTCGCCGTCCCCGAGCACAGCGATTGGGAACAGGTCACTGTATTTCTGTGCCAGAGCAACACCAATGGCCAGACCCGGCCCCGAACCGATTCCGCCACCGCCGTCCTTGCCCAGATAAGCCAGAGGGTGGGTGTGTGGAAATACGTCGACCGGCCAGGACCTCGCCAAAGAAGCAAAACTGGTTTTTTCATGGCCCACCGCATCACGCAGCGCAAAAGCAACGTGACGAATATTCATTGGTTCGTCATCTCCTGGTCGGTCAGTACTGGGCGGCAATAATTGGTAGGTTTTTGCCTTTTTGGAAGGCATTGCCGCCAATAAATCCGCGACTGCCTGGTCCGGGTCTACCATCAGATTGAGGTCAACCGGGGGAAGGCCAAAGGTTTCCTTGCCCCAACCATTATGCAGCTGTGCATCTACGCTGGCATGAATGACTTTGGGGGTCACCGTTGAAGCGCCGAAAGCCTGTCGCAGAATGCCGCCCAGGTCGATCCAGCCAATGCTTAGAATAACGTCAGCGTTACGTAGCGCTTCTTTGCCTGCCGGATTGAGGCCGGTAAAGGGCACTGCCGCATGAAGTTCGTGATTGGTTGGCACCATGGCGCCGGCCTTGAGATCTGACAGCATTTTTGCGTTGAGGCGCTCTGCCAGCTCCAACCGGTTGTCCCAGGCAGATTGTGTCCGGTCGCAGCGACCGTACAAGATCACCGGGTTTTTCGCGTTCTTCAGCAATGTTACGGCAGAGGCGAGATCTTCTGTGGCAGCTCGTGGAGGAGCACTTGCCTTATAGCGGGACGGGTCCGGGAACTGAATGGGTTCCTCAATTTTCTGTTCCTGCAACGCGGCATCCAGGCAAACATAGACAGGTGCTGACGGCTTGGTTGTAGTTTGTTGCCAGGCTCGCAGCATGGACTCTGGAATAGCCTCGATCGACCCTGGCTGGTCGTCATATTTAACGAAGTTGCGCACCAGCGCGCCCTGATCCTGAGATGTATGGAGCCAGTCAATCCATGGGCGCCTGATGGCTGCATCCACCGGCCCGGTAGCTCCCAGAATCAACATGGGCTGTCGATCGGCCCAGGCATTAAAGATTGACATGGTGCCGTGCATCAAACCGACATTCGCATGCAGCACGACACCCATAGGTTTGCCGGTTGCCTTGGCAAAGCCTTGGGCAATGGCTACCGCATGCTCCTCATGCAAACACATCAGCATTTCCGGGGCGTGGTTGCCAAGGTGGTTAACGAGGCTGTCATGTAATCCGCGGTAACTGGCACCCGGGTTCAGCGCCACGTAAGGCACATCAAGTTGACGCAGCATTTGTGCTGCCACGTCGCTACCCCAGCTGACGGTCTCGTCCAGCGGCTCTTGCGGAATATCTTTCTCGGTCAGTCTGGGAAGGTTTTTATTGTCTGCCATGCTGGTTTCCTGATGAAGGCGATCTGGTTAAACCATATCCTGTACACCGGTTCTTACCCGATTTGTAGCGTCGGGTGCCACACTGGTATCGAATCATGGTTGTCGCGAGAAACCGCCCGTAATAACGGGCTGTTTAAGGCAATTGATCAATCACTAATGATCTGGTCAAGCCGGTTGGCAAGGCCAGCAGGTGTGGAGGCAAGGTCCTCCATGATGTCGGATATGGCGTCCGCTGAGACTGGACTGATTTCCAGCCCGAACGTTTCGGCCTGGGCAAGAAATTCGGGATCTTGCACCATAGCTTCGAAAGCTCCACGCAGCGCCTTAGCGCGATCGGCAGGAACTTCGTTTGCTACATAAAAACCCTGGCCGACGTTCAGCGGCGCTTCCAGCAGTTTCAACATCCGCACGTATTCCTCATTGCCAGACGCTGCCACAATATCGGTCGCCGCCTGAACGTCTGCGAGATCGGCGTGGTCCGGCCCCATCTTGAACAAGAATTTCAGCTTATTATCGCGAATCCAATCCGGATTGGTGGCCAGAAAGCCAGTGTAATAGTTGCCTCGGCCCTGGACCTCTCCGCGCTCAATAGCCAGGTTGGTCTCACCACCGCTGGAGTAGCCGGTGAAAATTTCCAGCTGTGCACCGGTGACATGCGCCATGAACTTCGGGTTCTGATACGACCCTGAACCGCGACCATTAGCACCAAAGCGTACCGGCGTGTTGCGCATTTCTTCGAGTGAATTCACCGGAACGTCATGCCATGCCGCGCCAACATAGGTGCGAGCAACTACAGAACCCAGCCATTGAAATTCAGTCGGGTTATATTGCGTTGTTGCGGTGGTGCGCTCAAAGCTGGGTGCCAACAGCGAACTCGGGTGAAGTTCGCCAATCACAGTGCCGTCTTTGGGCGCAATTTGGTTGACGTAATTCGCCCCACTAATCCCGCCACCGCCAGTCCTCGATTCGACGACAACGTTGGGCTGCCCCGGAATGTGTTTGCCGATTTGATTGGACACCAACAGAGCGTATAGGTAGATTGATCCGCCTGTACCCGATGGCGCCACTACTGTAACGGTGCGGCCGCTGTAGAAATCCGCCACAGGATCAGCCTGGGCGGCACTGTTCATGGCCAACGCCATAGCACCGCTGATCAGTGCCATGCTTGCTGTTTTTCTTAGTTTTATAATTAACATAATCTTTTCCTCTTGTTATAAGCCATCTCTTAGCCACAGGCTGTCCGCCTTGACTAATTGACGTTTTTGCATGCCAGGCAACGCATAGACTGGTTTCATTATTCAGGCTACCGATCCCGTTCATCTCGCCGGACTTGAATTGCGCCTGTGCGTTACCGAATAACGGCTCAAATGCGACGCCTCTTGAAATGCAGCTAATGACACCCCAAAGGATTTCTTCACAGTTACTCTCCCTTCAAATCTGTGTATTATTTTTCTACACTTAACATGCAAGCACTCCACAACCCTGGCGACCAATCACATATCAGTTATTTTATATGGCTGATTCGACATAAAGAGCTTCTCCGCTTCGGGTGAGAAAGTTGGTACCATTTAATGGCAAAAACGGTTGGCCGGCGGCGGCAGGAAAAAGAGGGTACCGTCAAAAACGTTCGTTAATGGGTCAGATACGTTAGCTATCGGGTACCCTGCGCCAATTTAAGCGCCAACCCTCGTGGAGACACCGATTGGCACCCGGGTCTGACCAGGAGCCAATCACTATCCACCCAAGAGTTTCCCTCCAGATGATCGGAGGGCAGTCAATCTGCAATGTCTTACATCGCGTTTTTGCAATCGCAGCCCCCAGCATTGCAATCCGATCTTCTGGAACAGTGGACTAGCTCCTGGCGTAAGAATTTTTTTGTTCATATCTAAAATTTTTTTAGCCAGATCACCAATAAAACACCTAATCTGCATGCGAACCAATAGCATTTCAGGTATTTCATATAGCCAGATCGATATCTCTCAAGCATCAGGCACCATCGGGCCAGCCACATTAAAGGCTAGGGATCAAAGAGAGGAAATGGGGGGCTAACAGTGGTAAAACTGTGGGCAATGCAAATCACGTCAATCGCTGGAAAGAAGAGGATCCCCTGGACCTAACGGGTGGTTACAAGGCATCCCGCGCCAAAACAAGCGCTAACAAAATAGTGAGACACCAATTGAACCCGAGCCTGAGCTCGGGCCCAATCGGTGTCTTCCTGAAAACACGTTTTCGTTATGCTTACCGACGTTTACCGGCGCACTCCCGATTTTTCATGAGTGCGCCTTGTTCCAACAGCTTATAGCGGTGGCAGGTTCTCTTTTTCTGCCTCGTAGGCAGATTCCATCTGAGACGACAGCCCTTTCTCGGCAAGCGCATCTGCGAACAGCGTGCGCACAGTGTTGCTCTCGTCCGCGTAGTCGATCTGATGACCACCAATACGACGGCTGATCCACGCTTTGGGAACGCCCTGAGCGTTGCGGAAGGCCACACCTTCGTACTTGAATGCAAGATAACGAGCCGGGGTGTCGCCGGTATTGAAGTGCTGATGAAACCACATGTTCGGCGGCGTGATCAGAGTGCCCGGCTTCCAATCATAACGCTTGGGCTCTTCGCCCTCCGCCCACATCAGCGAGTATCCCTCGCCGGCCAGAATGATAACGTGGGCGCCGGGGCCGTGAGCGTGGGCCTTCTTGTATGTACCAATCGGGAACTGGGAAATATGCGCGTTCATGGAGCTCTTCGCCAGGTTGAAGCGAATATGCCCGCCGCCAGCGCCACGCTCTCTTGCCTCAACCAGAGGCAGGTTCACCGCATCGGCAACAAAGTTGGTCTCCAGGCGGAAACCATTCAACTCGTCCTTTGGCGTAAAATAGTCCGACTCTCCGGAGAAACGGCTCTTGAAGTCGTATTCCGTATTGAAAATGAAGTCATTTTCTTCGAAGAGATTCATAATCGGCGGCATGTTGGTCACTGACACGAAGCGCACGGGCTTCTGGCCTGAACCATTGAAATGCTGGAACCAGGTATTCAGCGGGACAGCAAACAGTGCGCCGGCTTCCCACTCAAACGTTACTTTCTCTCCTGCATCATTCGAGACGGTGGTTGAACCACGACCGTCCAGAATCATGATCATTTCTTCAAACAGCTGGCGCTGTGGCGCCAGCTTGCCGCCTGCCGGAATTTCGCACACGTAGCAGTCATTTGTGGTTCTGGACGCGTCGTGGTTAATAAAGACGCCTTTACCACCGCGCTTGTCCCACGGCTTCAGTTCTACCGTGTTCAGATCGGGAACGTAAATACCGTCAATGATTTCCAGCCCCTGGTCTGCAACCCAGCGCGTGTAAGGTGTCTCTTTTTCTGTCGCGAATTTCTTGGCAATTTCGTCAGAGACGATTGCATCTTTTCTCGCCATTGTGTTGGCCTCTTTAAATACTAACAATTATGACTGCGCACCGGATTCCTGAAACCCGCGCGTCAGCCCATGAAATTATGCGTGCTTAATGACTGGCCCAATAGAAACTAAAACTGGAACGCCGGTCCTCCATACGGAATATCCCACAAGGAATCCCAAACCGTCAAGTAAACTGAAGCGCCATTCTGAAGTGTCCTGCCTATAACTGATCAACCAGAGCCAGTCTTACCAATGCTTGGCGCCAGAATCACACAAATGTATATTTTCCACATAAAGGAACATCGTTCCATAATATTAGACCGAGTGGTAGACTCTTTGCACTAACAAAGCATCGGTTGGCAGACGGGAGTTCAATCCATGAAGGACGATCAAGGCCATCAACGCGGCCATAGCCACGGGCATACCCATGGCCATCATCACGACCATGATCACCACATTCCGCAGGACGAGGGGCCAATTGAAGAAAATCCGTTGTGGCAGCGAGACAACGTGACCCTCTGGAGCGTGGGTATTGACATCGGCTCAGCCGGCACCCAGGTGTTATTTTCAAGGGTTCAGTTACAGCGACAGTCGGTCGACCTTTCCAGTCGTTACATCATTATCGACCGCGAAACGCTTTATGAATCGCCGGTGAGCCTGACGCCCTATCAAAGCGAGACTCTGATTGATGACCGGGCACTGGGCGAAATAATCGATAATGCCTACAACTTCGCCGGGGTCCGGCCGGAAGACATTGATACCGGTGTGGTGATCCTTACTGGCGAGGCCTTGCGACGGGAAAATGCATCCCGTATTGCCACCATTCTGTCGGAGAAATGCGGTGATCTGGTGTGCGCTACTGCAGGCCATCACATGGAAGCGCGACTCGCCGCGTTCGGCTCTGGCGCAGCCAGAGCCTCCTTCGATCGTGACGAGTGCATTCTGAACATCGACATTGGCGGCGGCACCACCAAGCTCAGTGTGCTCGAAAATGGCAAAGTGCTGGCGACCGGCGCGGTTCACATTGGCGGTCGGCTTCTGGCTACCGACACGGATGGCACGCTTGCCCGCATCGATCCAGCCGGGCGGACACACGCCGCCCGCGCCGGCTATGACTGGAACGTCGGCGATCGAGTTGAGCCCGAGCAACTGGACCAGGTGGCTCAAACCATGGCCGATACCTTGATTCAAGTCCTGGCCTCTACGCCCGTGCCGCCGGACGCCGCGGAGCTTTACCTGACAGACGCCATTCCCGACGACCTTCTGCGTCGTGCAAAGAGTATGGTGTTCTCGGGGGGTGTTGCAGAGTTTGTCTATCGCCGCGAAGAACGGGACTTTGGTGACCTTGGGAAGCGCCTTGGCCACGCACTACGAGATCGGATTGATTCAGGCGAGCTGTCCTGGGCGCTGTTGCCAGATAGCCAGGGTATTCGCTCTACTGCCCTGGGCGCCTCTGAGTATACAACCCAGTTGAGCGGCAACACCTGTTTTGCAACCAACTACGACGCCCTGCTGCCGCAGCGAAACATACCCGTACTCAGGCCCGAGTTCGACTTTACCGATCAATTCAGCGCCCCGGAGCTGGGCGACAAGCTGCGACAGCATATCGCAGCGTTCGAGATCGATGCCGCAAGTGATGACTTGGTGCTGGCGTTTCACTGGGACGGCACACCGGAATACGGTCGAATCAGGGCACTGGCGGATGGTATCCGTGAAGGCGCTGCAGATCGCATTGCCAGCGGCAAGCCGCTTTTTATCGTGCTCGATGCTGACATTGCGCTGAACCTGGGCACCATACTCCAAGAGGATCTGGAGATTACGAATGACATATTGGTGATCGATGGAGTAGCCCTGTCGGACTTTGACTACATCGATATTGGGCGCGTTCGCAGCCCATCAAACACTATGCCGGTCACCATCAAATCACTGATTTTTAACGATACGATAGAAGGCGCAAAAACACCTGAACGCATTCACCACAAGCCCGCGCAATAATCAGCGGTTGCCGGGGGTGGGGACTAGGGCGAGGATGGGGTCAAACTACCCCATCATAAGCACCCCCGGGAACAGTTTGTATTTCAGTAGCTGAATAAAAACCACGTAAACGAACACCGTGGCACCCACCGCAATGGTGGACGACATCGCCAGGCTTAGCCGCCCGGACAACCGCAGAAAAGCAAACACATAAAGCGGCGTGCTGATAAGAAATCCCACCAGATAAAGAGCCAATAGCAGAATCCCCAACCAACCAAACGCCTTGAGTTCCTTTACCACGCTGACGGCTTCAGGCTCGTCAGCACTTCTGCCGGGGTCGGCAGGTCGAATCACCGCGTTAACCTGCATGCCCAGTTCAAGCAGCGCTAGGCCGAGGAGTATCCAGCCCACAAGCTGCGGAAAGGTCCCGCTAATTCCCTGGTAGGAATAGGCTGCCACCAACACCAATACCGCACAAACCGTTATCAGGCCAGCCACCACAAGGCCTGAGTTCAATCGCCTTGCCATCATGCTTTTTGTCCTGCTTTGTGTTTTATTGCTTTGGAGATCACCGGCATCAGCAGCGCCAGTACAACCAGCCCCAGCAGAATCACAAACGGCGTGTCGCCAAAGGCCTTGGACCAATCCCCACGGTACATCAGGGAGGTCTGGAAGTAGTTTCTTTCCATCAACCCACCAAGCACCAGCGCAATCACCAAGGTTATTCGGGGGTAATCAAAGCGGTGCATGAGGTAACCCAACACGCCAAAAAACGCGGCCGCAAACACATCACCAATCGAATTATGCAACGCGTAGGCGCCCACCAGAGACACCACGATGACAGACGGGATAAGAATCGAGGAATCAATATACGTGACCTTGATCAGGTAGCGAGCAGTCAACAGTACGATAATTCCACTGGCCACCGTCGCCGCCAACAGCGCAAGGATCAGCACAAAGATGGTGAATTCTCGCTCAAGCAGCAGCATCGGGCCCGGGTCCATGCCGTGTAGTACCAGAACGCCCAGAAACAGAGCCATCTCAGCGCTACCGGGAATCCCGAACGCCAGCGTTGGAACCAGCGAACCGCCGTCTTTAGCGTTATTGGACGCCTCCGGTGCAATCACACCCCGGATGTCGCCTTTGCCAAACTCGCCTTTGTCCTTGCTGGTCTGAACGGTGAACGAATAAGACAGAAACGAGGCCACGGTCCCACCGACACCCGGCACGGTCCCGATGACCGACCCGATGACTGAACCGCTCAGAATCACCTTGAAATGGCGAAACGCCGCCTTAATCCCTTCAAACGTTCCCGAAACCCCAACACTGGCCGCGTCGTCGGATTTTGCGATGGACCCACCCACCACATACAACTTCAGCATTTCAGCGATGGCAAACAGACCGATCAACACCGGCACGATAGACAAGCCATCCCATAGGTAGTCCACGCCACCGGTATAGCGGGTAACCCCGCCCAGATCGTCATACCCCACGAACCCGATAAACAGGCCCAGGCAGGCGCCGATTAACCCCCGAAGCAAATTGCTGCTGGCGGCGGTTAATGCGGTCAATCCCAGCAAAGCGAGCATGAAGTAAGCCGGCGGGCCGAAAAACAGGATGATGTTTTTGGCAACGGGCAACAGCAGAATCAGAATAAACGCGCCAATCACGCCGCCCACCGACGATGCGGTGACCGCAGCTCCGATGGCCACGCCGGCCTTACCCTGTCGGGTCAGCGGATAACCATCGAAACAGGTGGCCGCATTGGGCGCAGTGCCCGGCGTATTCAGCAGGATCGCCGTAATGGAGCCGCCAATCGTGACCGCCCCCATAACGCCACCCATTAGGGTGATCGCCTGCTCCGCCTGCATGCCGAACGTCAGCGGGAGCAACAGCGCGATGGCCGTTGCTCCCCCAAGACCCGGGATAATGCCGAAGATAATGCCGACAACAACCCCGAGCATCAGGAAGAGAAGGTTCATACCGTCCGCGAGGTAACTCGCGGCGGTAAAGATTGAATCAAACATACTGGTTACGCCGGTCTATAGAGCATTGGGGTTCTTAAGATCTGCTTTGAATTTTTCATAAAATTCGAAGGCCTCCTCAAGAGACTTGGCGGTGGCTTCACCGTCCAACGGCAACACATCCATGCGGGCTTTCTGTGCGGCTTCCAGAAACTTGGGATCTTTCACGGTTTTATTGAAGGCATCGCGCAGCGTTTTCAGCAGCTCAGCGTCCATTCCCGGAGGGCCAGCTATCGCACGTTGCAGATCAAGCGGAGTAAGCTCGGGGTAACCCACCTCGGCAAAGGTCGGCACGCCTGCAAACGGGCTGGTGTCACCGGTAACAGCCAGCGCTCTCAAGTCGCCGGATTCCACGTATTTAGCAGCAGATGAAACGGGCGCCATGGCCGCATTGCCGTCGCCGCGAACCAGGGCGACCAGTGAATCAGACGTACCGGCATAGCCAGCCAGGTAGATCGGATCCTTTTCTTGCAGCCCAAGCCCTCGGGCAACGATCTGGGTTGCGGCCAGTACGGTTGAGCCGTAGCCGGTGGCGGTAAAGGTGATTTCATCGAGCGCCTGAAGGTCTTCGACCGAGTTGATGTCAGAGCTTCCGGATACCAGCAGGACGTAGGTCTGGGCTTCGAGTCGACCAATCCAGCTCATTTCCCTCAGGTCGTACTCCGCGGGCTCGCCCAGAATTCGCGGCAAGGCGAAGCCAGGCAAATTGATGACTCCCAAGGTGTAACCGTCGGGATCGGCGCGATACACCATGGTCGTGCCACGGCGGCCGCC
>Ga0307486_1000883_pt1 | contig 25179 bp, 17 predicted proteins | sample CBIW02metaG_FD_203663 | JGI IMG/M metagenome (GOLD analysis project Ga0307486, IMG submission 203663) | Sea-ice brine microbial communities from Beaufort Sea near Barrow, Alaska, United States - CBIW 0.2 | ecosystem: Environmental > Aquatic > Marine > Coastal | place: USA: Alaska | collected...
AATGTTTCGGCATTTTTCAAGAATTTGATCGATTGGCTCTCACGAATAGACAGGAACTTCCTGGCCGGCAAGAAAATTTTGCTCACAAGTACCTCAAATGGTGCCCGGGGCGCTGCGGCAGCTTTGGAGTATACCAAAGAAATCTTGCCCAGGTTTGGCGGCCAGGTGATAGAAAGTTTTAGTTTCCCTTCGTTTAAAGATAATTTTGAAGATGATAAAGTGCTAAATGAGATCCTGGATTTGGGGATAGAAGATGTCCTGACTACCTTTGCGCACGAAATTGAAAGTTAAGTGCGTACCAAAAAAGAATATCATTTAAGTAATTCCACAGAATTTAAAGAAAAACTGCTTGCCTGGAGCGATCAATTTGAGGAGGTTGTTTGGATGGACAGCAATAAATCTCCCCAAAAATCTTCAAATTTTGATCAATTGTTGGCGGTTCAGGCTTTTACTGCAATAAAAACTGAGGCTCACGGCGCTTTTGACCGGCTTCGGGAATATCAGGAAACCACCAGGGATTGGATCTTTGGCTATCTTTCCTATGATCTCAAAAATGACATTGAAAATTTAACTTCCAATAATTTTGACGGACTGGAGTTTCCAGATCTTTATTTTTTTCAGCCCGCAAAAATATTTCTGATAAAAGGCGATAAATTGGAGCTTCACTATTTACGAATGGCGGATGACGAAATGGATGTGGATTTTGAGGAAATTTGTAGATGGGAGATGTTAGATGTTAGATGTGAGAAATTAGATAATGGAGAAGAGAGAAGTGAGGAAAGAGGTGAGAAAATAGAAAATAGAAAAGAGAAAATAGAAAAGAGACCAAAAGACAGAACAATTAATGCCAGAATTTCACGGGAGGTATATCTTCAGAAAGTGAACAAATTACTGGGTTATATTCATCGCGGGGATATTTACGAAGCCAATTTTTGTCAGGAGTTTTATGCTGAGAACCTGGAAATTGATCCTATTCCTGTTTTTGAAAAATTGAATGAAATTTCCTCCTCTCCTTTTGCGGCTTTTTTGAAACTGGAGAATAATTACCTGCTTTCGGCATCGCCGGAACGTTATTTGAAAAAGGAGGGTCTAAAAATAATTTCGCAACCTATAAAGGGTACTGCCAGGCGGGAAGTTGATAAAGTGGAAGACGCTAAAATTGCGGAAGCATTGTCAAAAGACTCCAAAGAAGTGTCAGAAAATGTGATGATCGTGGACCTTGTGCGCAACGATCTTTCCAAAATAGCAAAGAGGGGAAGCGTAAAAGTAGAAGAACTTTGCAAGGTGTATTCCTTTAAGCAGGTGCATCAAATGATTTCCACCATTTCTGCAGAACTTGATCCCCAAATCCCACCGGTAGAGGTTTTACGGGCCACTTTCCCAATGGGAAGTATGACCGGGGCACCAAAAATATCAGCGATGAAGGTCATCGAGGAACTGGAAGAAACCAAACGCGGATTGTATAGCGGAGCCGTTGGATATTTTACTCCTGATGGCGATTTTGATTTCAACGTGGTGATACGTAGCATCCTGTATAGCTCAAAAAACAAATATGTTTCTTTTTCGGTAGGTGGGGCAATCACATCCAAATCTATTCCCGAATTGGAATATGAAGAATGTTTGCTCAAGGCCAAAGCAATGAGAAACTCGTTAATTGGTTAATTGGTTAATTGGTTAATTTGGGATTCGTTAATTCGGAAAAACACGAATTGCACTAATTAAAACGAATTACGTGGATTGGAATTTGGAAAAACACGAATTGAGCGAATTAAAACAAATTACGCGGATTGGAATTTGGAATTTGATTTTTGGAATTTGATTTTTGGATTGTGTATCTTTGAATTCTATGGAAAAAGCTTTCAAAAACCTCATAAAATCAGAATTTCCTTATTTGTCCAACGCTAAATTGTTGCTCGCCATAAGTGGCGGAATAGACAGTGTGGTATTGGCACATCTTTGCAAAAGCGCCAAATTGGAGTTTTCCATGGCGCACTGTAATTTTAATCTGCGCGGGGACGAAAGCGATGCCGATGAAAATTTTGTGGTCGATCTGGCCGATGCTTTGGACGTGGAGGTTTTTACCGAAAGTTTTGATACCAAATCCTATGCGGCTGATGCCGGAATTTCCATTCAAATGGCCGCGCGGGAATTGCGATACAATTGGTTTGATGATTTGAGTTCTGCTTTAAGTTATGATTATATTTTGACCGCACATCACGCCAATGACGATCTGGAAACTTTCCTGATCAATTTGATCCGCGGCACAGGCCTGGAAGGTTTAACCGGGATAAAATCTGAAAACAATAAAATTATCCGGCCGCTATTAAAGTTTTCAAGAAAAGAAATTGGGGCTTATGCCTTGCAGAATAGCATCAAATGGAGGGAAGACAGCAGCAACATATCTTCAAAATATCTCAGGAACAAAATCAGGCATCAAATTATTCCGGTAATGGAGGAGATAAATCCGCAGTTCCTGGAAGGTTTTGCTAAAACCCAGCTTCATCTCAATGAGAGTTTTGATTTAGTTGAAGATTATATAGGATTGCTATATCCTGAGATTGTTTCAAAAACAAATTATGGCTACCAGTTTAAAATTGAAGTTTTAAAAAAAATACCCAATCCCAAAGCAGTTTTATATCAATTATTGAAATCTTTCGGATTTACGGAATGGGATGATGTGAATCATCTTTTGGAAGCACAACCGGGAAAAATGGTTTTTTCTGAAACCCATAGATTGATCAAAGATCGGGAATTTCTAATTCTTACGGAGAAACCAGCAAATATGGAAAATGAAGTTTACAGCATTTCTGAAGGAGAAGAAATTGAAATGCTGCCAATTGGGACTTTTAGCTTTAATGAAGTCGAAAAGATCACTGATACCCCACCCAATTGTATTTATGTGGCCGCGGAAAGTTTGAAATATCCTTTAACCTTAAGAAAATGGAAGGAAGGCGATGTTTTTTATCCCTTTGGAATGAAAGGAAAGAAGAAGTTAAGCGACTTCTTCATGGATAAAAAATTATCTTTGCCTGAGAAAGAAAACACATGGTTGCTTTGTTCTGAAGATAAGATCGTTTGGGTAGTAAACCATCGGGCAGATGCCCGTTTTGCAATTACGGATCCTTCACAAAAAATTATAAAAATCACCTGTTCCCTATGAAATATTTATTGATCGCGATCTTTTTTTTATCTGCATTTTTCACCACTCAGGCCCAGGTATTCAACTCCGCAGAAAAAGAAGATCAGATCGCAGATCCAATTACCTGGGATGCGCGTTTGGATAAGCAAAACGACAGTATTTATAATCTTGTTTTTACCGCAAAACTTGAAAAAGGCTGGCATCTTTATTCCCAGGAAGTAGGGGAGGACGGCCCCATTCCAACCACTTTCAGCTTCAGTTCTTCCCCTCAAACTTATGAGTTAATAGGTAAAACTTCAGAACCTGAGATCCCTGCAGTTTATGATGAAGTTTTTGGAATGGACATCAAATTCTTTAAAAATGAAGCTGTTTTTATCCAATCCCTGAAAATTTTGGACCCGGATGCCATAATTGAAGTTGAGGTGGAATTTATGGTATGTAACGACGAGCAATGCTTGCCTCCGGATATCGTTCCGTTCCAGGTTTCCGCAAACAGCAACAAAGTCACAAAAGCTTATGCAAATGCCGATGTAACTCCGCTTGATATTGAAAAAACCAAAGCTTTGGATATAGATATTCAAGGTTGGGATAACTACCAGCCGGTCGAGGAAGAGGGAAACAATTTTTGGACTATATTTTTTTTGGGTTTTGTTGGGGGGCTGATCGCTTTGCTAACTCCCTGTGTTTTTCCTATGATCCCACTTACCGTTTCCTTTTTTACCAAAGGGGCAAAAACTCCTAAAAAAGGCCTTGTCAATGCTATTTTATATGGAGTATTTATATTTTTAATTTATTTGTTGCTCAGTTTGCCCTTTCATTTACTGGACAGTTTGTCTCCGGAAATCTTAAATAATATTTCCACCAATGTGACACTTAATGTTATTTTCTTTATCATTTTCATCATTTTTGCTTTTTCGTTCTTCGGATATTATGAGATCACCTTGCCAAGTTCCTGGAGCAATAGAATGGACGATAAAGCTTCAAGCATCGGTGGGGTAGTGGGCATCTTTTTTATGGCTTTAACCCTGGCTATTGTATCTTTTTCCTGTACGGGTCCAATTTTGGGCTCCTTATTGGGAGGATCCTTGAGCAGCGATGGGGGTGCAACCCAGTTGTCGTTTGGAATGGGCGGATTTGGCCTCGCGCTTGCATTGCCATTTGCTTTATTTGCCTTATTCCCAAATTGGCTGAATTCCCTTCCCAAAAGCGGAGGCTGGCTCAATACCGTAAAAGTAGTCTTAGGGTTTGTTGAATTAGGTCTGGCATTCAAGTTTTTATCCAATGCCGACCTTGTAGAACATTGGGGAATTTTAAAACGTGAAGTTTTTATAGGGATCTGGATCGTGATCGCACTTGGCCTGGCACTGTATTTATTCGGATTAATACGATTCCCTCACGATGGCCCCAAAAAGAAGATCAGCAAGACCCGTTTCGGATTTGGAGCGCTCACTTTTATTTTTGTGCTGTATTTGTTCCCGGGGCTTACCAATAGCAGTTTTGCTAATTTGCAATTGCTCAGCGGTTTTCCGCCGCCATTGTTTTATAGTGTGTATGAAAAAGAAACCGAAGGACCTTTGGGCCTTAAAGCCTATAAAGATTGGGATAAAGGACTGGCCGCCGCAAAAGCTGAAAACAAGCCGATAATGCTCGATTTTACCGGATGGGCTTGCGTGAACTGCCGCAAAATGGAAGAACAGGTTTGGAGCGATCCTAAAGTATTTGAAGTCCTTAAAAACGAATATATTTTGATTTCCCTTTATGTAGATGACAGGTTGGAATTGCAGGAGCAGGAACAATTTAATTATGTGCGGCCCAATGGAGGAATTAAAAAAATAAGGACTGTTGGCGATAAATGGGCAACTTTTCAAACTGTTAATTTCAGGAATAATTCCCAACCATTCTATGTATTGTTGGATCCGGATGTGAATTTGTTAAATCCGCCGGTAGGGTACACCCCAGATGCGGGGGAATATTTAAATTGGTTAAATGAAGGTTTGAAAAAATTTCGGAACAAGTCACTAAAGTAATTTTTCCTTAGTTTTTAGTTGTTAATTTCTATCTTTAGCTTCTATAAAAACTCTAAAGAATGAAATTAATACGATTTCCCTTTATTTTTCTGATCAGCATTTTGTTGTCCTTTCCCCTGTTTTCACAGGAAAATGATGAATATGAAGTTTCTGAAAATTATGACAAACAGGAAGTTTACATCACAATGCGCGATGGTGTAAAACTGCACACCACGATTTATTCCCCAAAAGACACTTCCAGAAAATACCCTATTATCCTTCAACGGACGCCATATAGTTCAAATCCATATGGCGAGGATCAGTTCCGGTCTAAGATTGGGCCCAATGAATACCTGATGAAGGAAGGAAATATCATTGTTTATCAGGATGTTCGCGGGCGTTGGATGAGTGAAGGTACTTACGATAATATGCGGGCTTACATCCCTGACAAAACGGGAAAACAAATTGATGAAGCCAGCGACACCTACGATTCCATTGATTGGTTAGTAAATAATGTCAAAAACAACAACAAGCGATTAGGTACCTGGGGAATTTCATATCCCGGTTTTTATGCGGTTTATTCGCTTCTCGATGCCCACCCGGCATTAAAGGCAGTTTCGCCACAGGCTGGGATCGGGGATTTCTTTTTCGACGATTTTCATCACAACGGAGCTTACCTACTGAGTTATTGGAGGGTTACGTCATTGTTCGGGTATGAGAAAGAAAAGCCAACTACTGAAACCTGGTATCAATTCCCGGATTTGGGAACACAGGACCAGTATCAATTCTTCCTGGATAATGGCCCGTTGAGTAATTTAGACCAGTATTACAAAGAGGATAATATCTTCTGGCAACAATTAAAAGAGCATCCCAATTACGATGAATTCTGGAAATCCCGCGGGATCATTCAGCATTTAAAAGACATAAAGCCGGCAGTAATGGTTGTTGGTGGCCTATTTGATGCCGAAGATCTTTATGGCCCGTTTGAAACCTATAAGACTATTGAAAAGAGCAGCAATAATTACAACACTATGGTATTTGGCCCCTGGAGTCACGGGGATTGGGCGCGGCAAAAAGAGCGTCAGGCGGTTGGAAATGTTTATTTTGGAGATAATATTTCACGAGATTATCAAAAAAATATCGAGACCAAATTCTTTAATCACTTTTTAAAAGGAAGCGGCACAAAAGATTCCGGTTTGCCGGAAGCTTATGTTTATGATACCGGAAATCGCGAATGGAATTCTTATGAGTCCTGGCCTCCAAAAAATGCCCAAAGCAAAAGATATTACCTGGGTGATGATCAGAAATTAAGTGATAGTGCAACCAATTCAGAGGTTTCATTTGTAAGCGATCCTAAAAAACCGGTTCCTTATTCTGAAGATATCAAAATGGTTTTTACTCCCCGAAAATATATGACAGACGATCAGCGATTTGCCGCGCGCAGGCCAGATGTTCTTATGTTTGAAACCCCCGTTTTGGAGGAAGATATGAGTTTGGTTGGTGCCATAGAAGCCCATTTAAAAGTGGCAACTACAGGCACAGCTGCCGATTGGGTTGTAAAAGTGATAGATGTTTATCCGCCGGACGCCAAAGATTATGAAGAAACCCAGGATCATTTAAAAATGGGCAATTATTACATGATGGTAAGAAGTGAGATACTTCGGGGTAGGTTCAGAAATAGTTTTGAAAAGCCGGAAGCTTTCGAGCCAAACAAGAAAACCGATGTTAATTTCCAGCTTCAGGATGTAAACCACACATTTAAAAAGGGACATAAATTGCAAATCCAGGTTCAAAGTACCTGGTTTCCCCTCATCGATTTGAATCCTCAAACTTATGTGCCCAATATCTTTAAAGCCAAAAAAGAAGATTTTACAACACAAACGCATACCGTTTTTGGCGATTCATTTATTAACTTTTCAGTCATCAAAAAGTAAATTTTTATGAAGAACAAATTGAATTTATCAATAATTCTCCTGGCAATAATCGGAATGGTTTCTTGTCAGGATGAAAAAACCGGGAAGGATTATTCCGAAACCGAGATCCAGGAAGCTTCGGCAGAATTAAATGCATATTTTGATGCCGAATTTGAAAAAGATCTTGCCGATTCCCCAATGATGCAAACCCAGTTGGGAAGAAAAACCGATTATGGGAAATGGGATGATTTTTCGACCCTTAAATACACCAGGGACCTCGAAAAGGCGAATGAACGCCTGATGTATCTTAAAGAAAATGTGGAGGAGGAAATCCTGAATGAAAGCACCAGATTGAGTTATAGGTTATATAAGCAGCAGCAGGAAAATGAAATTGCCGATTTTGAGTTCAGATTTTATAATTATCCCATTAATCAAATGCACGGGTATCAATCCGGGATACCGGCATTTCTTATCAATATGCACAGGATAGATTCTGTACCCGATGCAAAAGCCTATATTTCCAGGTTAAATGGATTGCCTAAAGTTTTTGACGAAATTGTAGAAGGATTAAAAATAAGGGAACAAAATGGGATTATGCCTCCCAAATTCGTTTTTGAAAGGGCGCTTGAAGATTCAAGAAATGTGATCAGGGGAAAACCCTTTACCAGTTCAAAGGAAAACAGTGCGCTCTTAAAGGATTTTAAAGCTAAAGTGGAAAAGCTGAATTTACCTGAGAAGGAGGAATTAAACCTGATAGCGGAAACTGAAAAAGCTTTGATCACATCGGTACAGTCGGCCTATGAAAAACTGATTGCCACCTTGGAAGATCAGCAGCAACGGGCAACCACAGACGATGGGGTTTGGAAATTTGCAAAGGGAGAAGAATTTTACAAAAATCGACTAAAAAGAATCACCACTACCGATTTATCCTCAGATGCTATCCACGAAATAGGGCTGAGTGAAGTTGCAAGGATTCACGGGGAGATGGAGGCCATCATGAAGAAAGTGGGATTTAAAGGTTCCCTTCAGGATTTCTTCGAATTTATGCGCACCGATAAGCAGTTTTATTATGAAAATACCCCTGAAGGAAAAGAAAAATATTTGGCTGAAGCAACCAATATTATCGATACTATGAAAACCAGGCTGGACGATTTGTTCCTGACAAAACCTAAGGCTGATATTGTAGTAAAAGCGGTGGAAGCTTTCAGGGAAAAAAGCGCGGGAAAGGCATTTTACCAGCAGCCTGCAATTGATGGTTCCAGACCCGGAACCTTTTATGCAAACCTCTATGATATGAGCGCTATGCCAACATATCAAATGGAAGCCCTTGCTTATCACGAAGGTATTCCCGGCCATCATATGCAAATTGCGATCGCCCAGGAATTGGACAGCATCCCTATGTTTAGAAAATTCGGTGGATATACGGCCTATGTTGAAGGCTGGGGACTTTACAGTGAGTTTGTTCCAAAGGAGATTGGGTTTTACAGTGATCCATATTCCGATTTTGGTCGTTTGGCAATGGAGCTTTGGAGATCCTGCCGATTGGTAGTAGATACCGGAATACATTCCAAAAAATGGACACGGGAAGAGGGAATTGAATATTACAAAGCAAATACCCCCAATGCCGAAAGCGATTGTATAAAAATGGTTGAACGCCATATCGTAATGCCCGGCCAGGCAACCGCGTATAAAATAGGAATGAATAAAATCATAGAATTACGGGAAGATGCGAAAATCCAGTTGGGAAAAGATTTTGATCTTCGCGAATTTCATGACGTGGTATTGTTAAACGGAGCAGTTCCCTTAAATATTTTGGAAGAAATGGTACAAGATTGGGTCGATTCCAAAAAAATGGCGATTTTATAGGCTATTCCTCAAGCAGCCAGAGTGCTGCATGAGGAAACAAGCTTGCCCAAAAAGCTTCATTATGTTGTCCGCCGGGAATCGTTTTAAAATTGATCTGATTCGGATTTAATCCTTTGGACAAGAGTTGTTGTTTTATATCACACATAAGCGGGGCCATGGTCTCGCTTTCTTTTTTTCCGGCCCGAAAATAAATTTTTATCGGATCCAATTTTTCTTTCGGAATTTCATCTGTAAAATCCATTATTTTATCTGAAAACCAAAAACTTGGCGAGAACACCAAAGCTTTGCCAAAAATCTCAGGATCTTTTAAAATGGCGAAATATGAAAATAATCCACCCAGAGAACTTCCGCCAATGAAGGTATTGGAAACATCAGTTTTTGTCCTGAATTTTTTATCTATCTCCGGTTTTAATGTTTCTGTAATGAATTTCAAATAATTTTCAGCATTGCCGCCATGATGTTCAGGATGTGGGAATGGTGTCAGTTCATCAATTCTCTTCTCATTTCCATGTTCAATTCCAATTACGATCAATTCCAAATGGAGGCTGTCCAAGGTTTCATCTATTCGCCATTCCCCCGAAAAAGAGGTAGATTTGTCGAATAAATTTTGGGCATCCTGTAAATAAAGCACAGGATAAAATTGTTGGGAATTCACATAATTTGAGGGCAAATACACCCATATTGTTTTATTGCAATCCAGTTGAGGTGATTCAACAATAAAAGTTGATACATTTCCGGAGGCGGTACTTTGCGCATTCCCGGAGGAACAAATGCTTAAAAAGATTAAAATGAGGGGGATAGATTTCAATTTTAGGATATTATGTTGAGGTTGAAATATAGTTAAAATCAGGCCCTTTTAATATCCAAGCCTAATTTTTTAGCCATTTTTAAAGCGATATCAATATCCCTTTGGTTGGTAACCGCTTGTTTTACATCGTCTAAAAGGGTTTTTATCTCAGTATCTATGCAGTCTAAATAGCCCTGTTTTTTTATATTTTGAGTTTTCAGGTATTTAAACATCAGCAATAATTTTTGAACCAGAATTATATCATGCTTACAATAAGTTCTGATGGAGGCCATAACATTGTAAAGCAAGTCTTCAAATTTAACCATGGATATCTTAATATAAGTCTTTTCATCATTGCTAATAATATCTACGTCTTTCTTCTTTAATCTTAAGGCCAAAAGTTCGGTAAGATAATCTATCCCATTTATCGCTGTGCCGGGATCATTTATTCCGGGTGACATAGCCTTTATAATTATTTCTGTGATCTGTTTAAAGGCCAGTACATAATTGTTTTCCACCAGTTCCCCACGGGCAAACTCGAAACTGGATAAAATCTTTTTTACAGTGGTTTCCTCAAGTTTTTTATTCGACTTAAAAAGCGGGAGTCCAATTAAAATAAATTGTCCTTTTACAGGAAGGATCCGCAATTTTACATCTTCCTTTTCACAGATATCAATCAGGACGGAAGTGGATATATCTTGTAAATAACCACTTTTTCCGGTGGGATATTCAAACCAATCTTTAGATGAAGGAAATTTAGAATTAGTTTCCGATTCCTTTTCGATTAAATTTTCCAGCAAGCTTCTGGCCGATTTATATATACGGTCCAGAATATTGTTGATTTGAATACTCTGTGAGATATTATGGATAAAATAAATGAAAGCATAAATACTAATTACAGTGCCTAAAATTCCAAGTAAAACCGAGAATCCCGGAATCTGATACTTATCCCCGGTTGGCTGAATGGAAAACAATATAAAAATACAATAGAGGGTTGTTGCCATGTAAATTCCCAAAATCACCTGGTGGTTTTTATCTGAGATCAGGCCGGGGAGCAGTCTTGGAGAATAATTGCTGGAAGCCTGGCTTAGCAGGAGCATAACCATAGAGAAACTAAATACGATCATGGAAATTAATCCAGATATCAGGGCGGTTAAAATAGCTATTGCGGTGTTGCCATTATTGACAACAAGTGTAGGTGCATGTTCCATTAAATATTTTGAAATTCCCCGATTTTCAAGATACATCATGAAAAAGGCGAAGAGGATCCCAAAAAGAGCAAAAACAGTGGGAAAGAAGGCTATTTTATTTTGCAAATTCTTAAAAATCTCCAGGGAACGATAGAATAATTGCTTCATAATAGTTTTAATCTGATTTAAAAATAAGCAATTCTGAAGTATCCTGATTATAGAAGGCTAATAAATAATAAAATTTTAGAACAAAGGACAGCTTTTGAGAAAGTGTTAAATAAGTAGGACAAAATGACATTTAACCTTAAATGGAATTCTTTTTGACACCTATTTTCAATAAGAGCCTTATTATTAACCTATTAAAAAAACGGAAATTATGAGTATGAATAAGAGAAATGAGCCTAACTGGCTACCATCTGCTATTGATAAGATGTTAAAAACAGATTGGTTGGGAGGAACCACTAATATCAATAATATTGGAACAAGAGTTCCTGCAGTAAATATTTTGGAAACAGAAGATAATTTTTTGATTGAGGTAGCGGTACCCGGCAAAGCGAAAAAAGATTTAATTATTGAACTGGAAAATGACATGATAAGTATTTCTTCTGAAGAAAAAGAAGAAAATAAAACCATCAATGAAAACCAAAGGTTTAACAGAACGGAATTCAACTTTAGCAATTTTAAAAGGGTCTTTGGTTTACATGAATCTGTAGACCGGGAAAAGATTTCGGCAAACTACAATAATGGAATTCTTGAAATTATTCTTCCTAAATTGGAAGAAGCCAAAGACCATCCCAAACGATTTATTAAAATCTCATAGATGAGTTCCCGGATTTATCGAAAAAGTGTCGATATCGGACACTTTTTTTATTTAAAAAGCACGACCCATCTCGTCCCGATACTTTGTATCATAAACCTGTTCCCGGATGAAATGGAGGTAATGTCATTTCCGGTAGAAATATCATATAAGGTATCGCCACTTAAAAAGTTAAAGGGCCTGTTTCCCATTCCCTGAAAAGCGGTTAAAATTAAAATCCTTCCTTTGTTTGTAGAAGCTTCAGGGATAGTTACACTGGAAACCTCGCTGTTAATCCTTAAAGTATAAACTTCTTCCGTAATAATAAAGGCGCCAACCGCGGCTCCGGTCGAAGAATAATTCATCATATTGGGAAATTTCCAACTTACATCGCCCGTATTATTGGTAACTAAAATTTGTTCGTTTTTACCCCTGGTTGCAGGTAAAATATATTCTTCAGCTGGAGTAAGTCCAATTCCAAGCCTTCCTGCAAAATAGCCGGCAAATACTTTTGCACTGCTATTACCTTCCGCTTTACTATATATCCCATAGATGGTTCCCAAACTCGTGGGACTCCCAATTATACTATAAATACCGTAATTATCGCTTTTTGCCCCGACAGTATTTCCTACGCGGTTATAAATCCCATAGATGTCATTGGTGCCAAGATTTTGATAAGTTTCGTTGAAAAACCCGTAATGGATTCCAATACCTAATCCACCGACATTATTTTTTATTCCATATTTATTTCCGTTGGTTGCACTGCGGTTGTCACTTATAATTCCATAAGACGTCAAATTATCTATTGTAGGATTGTTATTGTCCACTTCCAGGCCTTTTTTGATAGCGGAATCTGCCGGAGAATCCAGGGCGATTTGAAGCTTTGCTGTAATAGTCGGGGTTCCAATTCCAATATTTCCGGTCCTGTACATATTATCGGATATATTGTTGGGATTGATGCTGGTTCCGGGTTTGTAGAAATTGCCGAAACTATTTCCGCTAATGGTTTCCCATTTAGCTTCTGAAGCATTCCAAAAGTAAAATCCTGTTGGGTTTTGACCGGTTGCTTTTGATAAATAAACTATCATCGAGTGTTGATTTATTCCTGGGTTCACTGAAGGGAATTTTTCTATACGCGGAATTAAAAGTCCATCTATTACTGATGGATTCGCAGCAGAACCTGACACGATATCCAATTGAGCCTGCGGACTCGAAGTGCCAATTCCCACTTGTGAATAAGCGAAAAAGCTAAATAGGAATACTACTGAAAAAACATTATATCTCATTTGCGACAGGTTTATTTACTGTCACAGCATTTCGGAATAAATAGAAAAGGGTATTAAATGTATGGAATTATTTAATTGATATTTAGGGTATTAGGGAAATGTTTAACACTTCAAAAAAATAAGTTTCCAAAAACCTAGTTTACAAGCGCCTTGGTTTTGTCCTGCAGCATTTTTATTTCGTCCCGCAACCTGGCAGCGGTCATAAAATCCAGTTCTTTTGCAGCAGATTCCATCTCTTTTCGTTTTTCCCTAATTCGTTTTTCAAGTTGTGCTTTATTGAAATATGCCGTTTCTTTTTCGGCGGCTTTTAGGGTTGGGGCAGATTCGATTTCATACGGATCGAGTTTCTTTCTTACAAGTGCACTATCAAGGGATTTGTTAATAGCCGAAGGGGTAATGTTATGTTTTGTATTGTAGGCAATTTGCTTTTCCCGCCTGTAGTTGGTTTCATCAATTGTCAACTTCATAGAGTTGGTGATTTTATCGGCATATAGAATTGCCCTTCCTTCCAGGTGCCTGGCGGCACGTCCTATGGTTTGGGTAAGGGAACGGTGGCTGCGCAGGAATCCTTCCTTGTCGGCGTCCAGAATGGCTACCAGGGAGACTTCAGGCAGATCCAAACCTTCCCTTAAAAGGTTTACGCCAATAAGCACATCAAAAAGCCCCCTTCTGAGGTCATTCATAATTTCAACCCGCTCCAGGGTATCCACATCAGAATGTATATAACGGCAGCGCACATTGATGCGGGTGAGGTATTTTGTGAGTTCCTCTGCCATTCTCTTGGTAAGTGTAGTCACCAAAACGCGTTGATCTTTTTCTGCACGTAGGTGAATTTCTTCAATTAAATTGTCAATTTGGTTCAAACTGGGACGGACTTCAATAATGGGATCCAGTAACCCGGTAGGACGGATCAATTGTTCCACAATAATTCCTTCAGATTTTTGTAATTCATAATCGGCAGGGGTGGCACTGGCATAAATTACCTGATTTTGAAGTGCTTCAAATTCCTCAAATTTCAACGGACGGTTATCCATAGCAGCGGGCAGCCGGAAACCGTATTCAACCAAAGTTTCTTTTCTCGACCTGTCACCACCATACATGGCATGAACCTGTGATATGGTTACGTGACTTTCGTCTACGATCATTAAGAAATCATTGGGGAAATAATCCAATAGGCAGAATGGACGTGTTCCAGGTGATCTTCCGTCCAGATATCGGGAATAATTTTCAATTCCTGAGCAATAACCGAGTTCGCGGATCATTTCCAAATCGAAATTGGTGCGTTCTTCCAATCTTTTTGCTTCCAGATGTTTGCCGATTTCTTTAAAATAATCGACTTGTTTTACCAAATCGTCCTGAATTTGCCTGATCGCGCCTTGCAGGACATCGGGGGAAGTCACGAACATATTTGCAGGATAAATGGTCAGTTGATCATATTTTTCAAGAACTTCATTGGTCAAAGGATCAAAGGCTTCAATTTCTTCGATCTCATCTCCAAAAAAGTGGATCCTGAAGGCATTATCGGCATAACTCGGAAAAATATCCAAAGTGTCCCCTTTAATCCTGAAGTTCCCCCGGTTGAAATCGGCTTCGGTCCTGGAGTATAAACTTTGAACCAATTGATGCAGCAATTTTGTCCTGGAGAGCTGCATGTCTTTTTCAATGGAGATCACGTTCTTCTTGAATTCCACGGGGTTTCCAATTCCATATAAACAAGAAACCGAAGCAACTACAAGAATATCACGTCTTCCGCTCAATAGGGAAGAAGTCGTGCTCAACCTGAGTTTTTCCAATTCTTCATTTCTGGAAAGGTCTTTTTCAATATAAGTTCCGGAGGAAGGAATAAATGCTTCCGGCTGATAATAGTCGTAGTAACTCACAAAATATTCCACCGCATTATCCGGAAAAAAAGATTTGAATTCTGAATAGAGTTGTGCGGCCAGGGTTTTGTTATGGCAAAGAATAAGCGTTGGGCGCTGAATTTCTTCGATAACATTGGCCATTGTAAAGGTCTTTCCTGAGCCGGTAACTCCCAATAAGGTTTGATACTGGTCGTTTTTATTGATTCCGGAAACCAACTGCTCAATCGCCTGAGGCTGATCGCCGGTAGGTTTAAAATCTGATTTTATTGTGAATTTCATTCAGTAGGTTCTCTTAACATTTCGAAATTATGCAAATATAATGCCTATTCAAATGGGTTAAAAGGGATTGTTATCTTTTTAAGGAGAAGTGGCCTTTAAATTCCCTGCCGTTTTCAAGGATCACGTTAAACCAGTAGTCGTCCCCGGGCATATCTCTATTGTTAAATGTGCCGTCCCAGCCGTTGCCATTGGGATCGAGTTGTTTAAGGAGTTTGCCATACCTGTTAAAGATGTAAATACCTTTGATTTGATACTCAGGATCGGCAATTTTGAAAGGTTTCCAGGAATCGTGAAATCCGTCGTTATTTGGGGTAAAGAATGGAGGAAAACCAAAAACCAATATTCCCCGTTGATTTATTGCACAGTCATTCCGGTTTTTAACAAATATGATATGTGAGCCTGCCGAAACATTTCTAAAAACGGAAGATGTCTGATATTTCCCGTTGATATCGTCCATGGAATACAGGTTTTCTTCGTCATTGGAAGTGAACACAGTCAGTTCACTGCCTTCTGCACTAACTTCAACAACAATATCTGTGATTTCAGGAGTTAGAAGTTCATTTACCAGGAATTCAAAAATCCTATCACAACCGAATTCCTCATTCACTATTCGCAGGGAATAGCTTCCCTCCCCTGAAACTATTATTACAGGACTTGTTTCGCCGGTACTCCATTCAAAACTAAATTTCTGGGCCTCGTCTATGCTTATCTCCGGACCTAAATTCAGGGGAAATTCAGAAGCACATAAATTATATTCATTAAACGCCAAGACATTGGGAAAAGGGCTGACGATTAAATCCAGTTTTCCTGAACCGTAACATAATCCATCCCTTTCAGCAAGAATAAAAATAGTTTTTGATTTGGACATATAAGCTTCGGGTAATGGATTAAATCCTGATCCCAGATCATCTTCAGTCTCGTGAAAAGTAAGACTAATATTTGCGGGTAAATTTAATTCAGAAATAATGGAATTTTCAATAGTTTTAAGATTGAATTCAGCTTCCCCATTTCCAAGATCACAAGCTTTCGCGGGGGAAGGACTCAACTTTACCCCGATCTTGGTATTCAAAGTCACTTCAGCAATATCAAAACATTCAGATCCATATTGGCTCACTTTGGCATAAATCAATTGACCTGGAGCTTGATTTGTATAGATTTCCGAAATGGCATTCTCGTACAGACTGTCAACAACTGCTGCTGAGGAGGTTTCATAAAAATAAACTTGGGTATTCCGGTTTCCAAAAGTGATAGGGTCTTTTGCCAGCTGCAAATTGAACTCTGTAATTCCATCTGTAGGATCACTATCAAGGTCGCATTGAATCAACTCATACTCAGGCAATATTTCGGGAATTTCAACAATAGTGAGTTCTTTTCCCCATGGATTAAAAGCTTCACCGTTAATAATCCTTGTTAGGCTCACATCATAAGTCCCCGGTTGAGCATAAGTATGAACAGGTTCAACATCAGTGGAAAAACTTCCATCTCCAAAATCCCATTTTACCGAATCGTAAGGAACATCCGTTGAAATATAAAAATGGGTTTCATCTCCATGGCATAAAAACTCAAAATCAAAATTTTCCAGAAATAATGATTGGATAAAGGGAGGGAGACCTAACCTTACATATTTTGGTGAAATGTCTATTACATTATGCTCATAATTACAAGCATTTCCTGTTGCTTCGGGATTTTTTATTACTGAAAGCAAACTGTGGCTTTGTACAAAGAGCGGATATCCTGCCCTGTAAATTCTTCCGTCTATAGCCAATTGCAAGGCTCCGGCAACATTGGAGGAACTGTTGATGATAGCTTGAGAAGTACTTATATCAGGACTTTCAAGATCATACTGATATAAAAAACTATTTAGAACGACATCTCGTTCATTAGTGAAATTCGCGGTAACATATAATTTTGTAGTTTTCGGAGAAAACTCAACCCCGTAGGGATAACTTCCGGAAAGTAATAATTTTTCATTATTTATTTTACCTGTTGAATTGTCAAAATCATACAAAAACACTTTACCTGATTTCTTAGTCCCTGTAATGGGATCCCCTAAATTTGTTGAGCTATAAGCGACAGCGAGTTTTTTTCCGTTTGGGGAAATTTTGAGGTATCCAATTGCGGTTATATTAACTTTGTAATTATTTATGAGCGGGGGAACCAAATTCGGGGTGACAGAAATTACCGGGGTAGTTTCAACCCCGTTTTGAGTGACTTTAAAAGAATAAAATTTATTCGTTAATTGTGTTACTACCCAATAAGAAATACCATCGTTATGGGCTACTGCAGATATTTTCTCTGAACTTTTATATTCATTTTCCAGGGCATTATTTGGATCATAAGTTATTAGATGGAGGTTTTTTCGATTTGGGAGCACATCGCCTAAGCCAAAATTTAAGGACATATCCACTTCTGTATAATTCACTCCTTCTATTGGATCTTCATCTTTATCTTTAAAAGAATAATCGGGCCTGTCTACCGTAAAGATATAATATATACCTGGGGTTAATGGTTTTGGAACAATTATGGCTGACTGGGTGCTGGAATCATCTCCCTTTAATCCCATTCCATTTGGCATTAAGGAATGTTGCTTGTTATATACATTTCTCCCATCTGTATAAAAAAGCAGGTTCCCATTCTGGTCCGAAATTGTAGCGGAACCTTCCGAAGTTTGTAATTTTCCATTTTGAAGCGCAACCGGCAGTCCACTGTTAAAGGTTAATCCTGCCTGGTCCCCAAAATACCAATTGGCAGCTTCCCTTTGTGCCTGGGATCGTGTGCCAAAAAGCATCATGAAAATCATAAAAAGGGCAGGAATACTTCTCATTATAAAATAATTTAGTACTAAGATATTATAAATCGCGCTTTTTTAATAACGCATAGGATAAAAGTACAAAGATGAAAGTCCAGGCAATTACTATAAGTAATTGGTACCAATGCACACTGTAATCTTTATCCAGTTCCGATCCAATCTGTGTTGCAGCAGTTTGTATCACATTTAAACGGGAAAAAGGTTCTACCACCAAATTGCTCATAGAAGACAGTGGGAAGAACTGTACAATTTTTTCTGCCATATCACTTTCACTGAAAATCTTCCAGGAAAGGATTCCATTGGCAATATTTTCCAATATCCACCAGATAAACAGGAAACCTAAGGCAAATGCCGATCTTTTGATCAAAATTCCCAGGAACATGCAGAAAGCGAAAAATCCGGTGATTTTAACGAAATAGGCCAGTAAATATTCCATATCTGAAAATACGATGGAAAATTCGGTGTAATCAGAAAAAGAATAACCTAAAACCAAAGAAACACCAAACAGGAACAAGGTAGAGATCAGGGAAAAAAGCAGAATGGTAAAGAATTTGGAAAGCACAAATTCTTTTTTGCTCATTCCGTCTATCAAATTTTGCTTTAAGGTCCGATTGCTGTATTCATTGGACATCATCGAAACGATCACGATTGCCAGAAAAAGCTTTAAGAGCGCGGCGATGTAACTGTTGAAATGCCATATAAACGGGAAATTAAAAATTCCCTGATCAGCCAATCTGAAATGAACACTTCCCAAATCAAATTCGATGGAGGAAAACAAGGCAATAAAGCTTATGAGTATGAAGTAGGTGAGGGTCAGGATCTTTGCCGAACGGCTGTACCTTAATTTATGAAGTTCTATATCCAGTAATCTTAACATTAATTTGAGGTTTGATTGATTAATTGCAAAAATTGTTCTTCCAGGCTTTCTTTTCGTTTCACCAGATGTGACAATACCACGCCCTTTTCCAAAAGATAAGAATTCAATAGTTCGGTATCCATTGGTTCACTTAAAAATGCGGTGACCAGGCCTTCAGCAATATTTATTTTTCCAATTGAAGGATGCTCGCTTAACAAGGTGCGGAGTTTTTCCAGATCAGAAGATTTCAGTTCAAAAAATCCGTAATTTGCATTCATTTCATCCACCCGGCCGCTGTATAATTTTACGCCTTTCCTGATAATTACCACGTGAGAACACACTTTTTCCACTTCATCCAGTAAATGTGAAGCCAGTAAAATTGTGGTACCGGTGGTTGCAATTTGCCTTATTATTTCCCGAATCTGGTGAATTCCCTGCGGATCCAATCCATTTGTGGGTTCGTCAAGGATTAAAATTTCGGGATCGTTCAGCAGGGCAGAAGCAATGGCAAGACGCTGTTTCATTCCAAGGGAGAAGGTGCTGAATTTGCTGTCTTTCCTGTCCAATAAACCGACGATTTCCAGTTTTTCCGAAATTTTTTCAGACTTAACACCCTTGATCTTACACACCAGTGCCAGGTTTTGGGCCGCTGTCATATATGGATAAAAATTGGGGTGTTCTATAATGGCGCCCACCTTCTTTAATGCATTGTGGGTAGAAATGGAACCGTCAAACCATTGAAAATCGCCACTGCTGGGATTTACAACATTCAAAACCATTCCTAGGGTAGTGGATTTTCCGCTGCCGTTTGGGCCTAAAATTCCGTACACATTGCCCTTTTTTATGGTAAAAGAGAGCTGATCTACAGCGGTAAGGGATCCAAATTTTTTTGTGAGCTTGTTTAAAGTGAGAATTGTCTCCAAATTAATTCTTGTTTTAACATGGGACGTTGAAGTTAACATTTTGTTACATGATAAATGAAGCAAAAACTGTATTTTTGCAAAAATCCCCGTATGCAAGACAATTTAATGTCCCGTAAAAAACCTTCTTTTCCAATAAGTGAGCGGTTTAATACTTATTTAGCCAGATACAACCGGCATTCCAAGATTCCTGTTTTTTATGATGATTTATTGCGGTTTTCAGGATCCATTGTTGTGTACGATAAGCATGAAGAAGATACTTTGTGGGTGCGTTGTTATTATGCCGATTCTGAACGTACCGAAATAGACGAATCACTAAAGCATATTTATACAATCCTCCATTCCGATGGAAATGTAGATTCCCTGGAATTTTTGAATGTAGACGCCATTGATTACTGCACCTTTGGAAATTCAAAACCTTTCCGCATCCGTGTTCGAAATGTTTTGAATGATGTTACTACCTATTTCTACGTTAAAATTGCCGATGCCTCGCGAATTTATGGCCTGGAGATCGAACACATACTTTCCCCTCACCGAATCAATTTTTTGGTGTACAAGGACACTTTAATTGAAGAACATATAGCCGGAATTCCCGGCGATGTATTTATAGAAGAAGAACTGCCCAATTGTGACGAACACGCAAAAACCCAGATAGCCAAACAGTTTGTAAAGTTTAATGAACGTTGTATGTTGCGTTTATTGGGCGATATGCGCTCCTATAATTATGTGATAATTCCCACCCACGATTTTGATCGGGTGAATTATACCATTAGGGCAATAGATTTTGATCAGCAATGCTATGAAGGAAATTTAAAAGTTTACCGACCTCAATTCTTTAAGGAAAATTTTAAAATGGTGCAGTTGGTTTCGGAAAAACTTCAATTAAATTCCATTGAACAATACCGGAAGGAAGAGCGTTCCATCCTGGCAAAAAGAATGATAAACGCCAGGGGCAGGTTTAAGGAATTGATCAAATGCATGATCAATGACCATGTTTCTACCCCCGAAAATGTACGCGCATTGAGAAAAGACCTTTATATTTTTACAAATGATATGAGATTTAAAAGGGCGCGAACTATGGGACAGATCCTTCGAACTGCACTTGAATTCGTACAACGAAATTATGAAGATGTCAATACAAAGTTTCAGGAATAATTAGTTCCTTTTCTTTTTGTTGAAATAATTACAAACTTGTTCTACCAGACTATGCATACATCAACTTGCCTTTTGGCGGCGGGATATCTCCCTGCCATTTAATTTGGCTGTTTCAATCCACTCAATCAACACTTACGCATTGGCCAAGGCTTGTTGATAAGTCTCCCCATCTGCCTGACATCCGGCTAACTCCGGCACTTCAGCAATCAAAAATTTATCTTCTTTGCTCCAATATATAATGATCTCGTATTTATGACTATTTTTCATCTTTTTAAAGATAACCAACTTTTCCAAAGTTTCAAACTTTGGAAAAGCCCTGAAAGGGTGCGATAATTGGGGTGCGCTTATTTAATCATACCCTTTTTTATTTCGCCCTTTCAGGGCTTTCTTAAACCAACGTCTTTTATTAGATGGGCGTTGCCCATCGCTTATATATTTCGCCCCTTCAGGGCTATTTGACATTACTCATTAGCAGGGTTTGTGCGTCACACTTATACCAAATATTCCAGCAAATTCAAAGTTTAAATTGTATTAATTCTTTTCTTCTTTGTTGAAATATACAAGGTAATAGTACATCTGCTTTTCTTCATCCCAGCCTTTTTCTATGAATTTTTCGGCAGATTCCGGATTGATAAAGTCCAGTTTTATCTGAATATGAGTATCCAGGTTGATGGTGTTTTTAATTGATTTTCGTGCAGCGGTAACCGCGGTATTCGCAATGGGAAATTCGGTTAAATCCTCAATTTTGTATTTCGGTGCTTTTTCGGTTTTATAATTTTTGAATTCCGGGATCAAATCAGGATTGTCCAATACTGAATTCAGGAAGTTGGTCTCTTCAAAAGCATCGTTTTTTGCGAAGTAATCCACACTTCGGTTCATGAACATCACTTCTTCTTTTTTGTCTTCTGCAGGCAAAACCACATCTTTTGCGAAATTTTGACAGAATTTCAGGTATTTTTTGGTGTAAAAATTATTGTCGGCCAAAACATCTACGCCCAAAAAGTTTTCAAGCCAGTATTTTGTATCGTATTTATTGGAATCTACCGATAGGATCTTATAGCCTTCTTCCCTGTTTTTATTGAAAATCAGTGCGCCCTTGTCCAGTTTGTTAATATTGATCCCTTGCTGCACGATCATCTCCAGAATGCTGCCTTTTTCCTGAAACTGCAGGAAATCATTTTTTAATTCAGATTTAAAGATCCCAATCGCCGAAACTTTTTCATTGTCCAACAACATATTGTCAAAATACACCACGTACACTTCCCCGTTCTTTATATGCGGATGTTTGGATTGTTCAAACAAAAGGGTAGTGATCTTTTTGGAAACTTCGTGCACCGTTTCCGGGTTGTCAAATATCTGATTTGAAAGGTTAAAAAGTTCGTTGAACTCCAGATCTGTTTCGTTGAAAAACTGATAATAATTTTCTTCTTTTTCCCTAAATGCTTTTAAAAAATACTCTTTGATAAGAGGCATAATTTCATCGGTAAGTTCAAAAGCTTCGGCCGATAAAAATATATTTTCGTTTCTGCTTTTGTTACCAACCCTGTGAATGGAAAGGGATTCAATCTGGGCGTTATATAAGTTGATCATTGTAGACTTGAGATATTAGATTTGAGATTTGAGAAAAACAGTATTGAGATGTGAGTATTGAGTATTGAGAAAAAATAAAACATTACTATAAACTATAAACTATAAACGGTGAACGGAAAACGGTTATCTGATTGTCACCCTGAGCGCAGTCGAAGGCTTAGTTCCAAATATCGTCATAAGACTGCTCGTCGTCGTAATTGTCCAGATCAAAATCATTATCAAGATCATCTTCAAATTCATTTTTATCTGCGACGAATTCCTTATCGGGGGCTTCAAGCGGAATTTGTCCATGAACGAACATCAGGTTTGGGTAATCACGTCCTTCTTCTATTTCGGCAATTTCAGCCAATTCTATCAGGAATGTCCACATGCTAAGGAAATCGTATACGTAGATAAGTTTGGTTTGGGATTCTGAAACGATACTTTCCAGGGTAGTTTCATTCATCAACCTTACAGATTCCTCACCTTCGCTTAAATCGTATTGCAGGATTTCTTCCCCCTGGTTCCAGTCCTCATCACTGAGATAAAAGGATGCCATTTCACTTCCATCAAATCCAAAGGCATTGACAATGGAGTTATGAAAATCTTCTAAAGTGCTTTCTTCCAGGAGTTCTATATCCCTGAAAACATCTTCTTTGGTATCTAAAATAACTCTGAACCGGTAAACCATAACATTAAATATTTTGGAGTCAAAGGTAGTTTTTTATAAAAAATTTAGCATCATTATCTGCTAAATCTATGCAGGGTAAAAGTCATTGCCGCTAGAAGGAAAAATGCACCCACCTGATGCAAAATACCCAACCAAAGCGGAACAGCCAGCAACAGGGTGAATACGCCTAATACAAACTGAAATAGAACTAAAATGAGGAGCGCATTGATGCCGTACTGCTGAGAAGTTGTTAGCCTTAGATCTTTGGCTTTAAACCAAATAAAAGCGATGAGGCCAACTACAACATACGCCAAATACCGATGCACAAATTGTACGCCACTTTTTCCTTCAACAAAGTTTCTCCAAATCGGGCTTTGTTCAATATATACGGTTTCATGAATGAGTTTTCCTTCACTCATAAAGGGCCAGAAATTGTGGATTAATCCCGCATTCAAGCCTGCCACAAAAGCTCCCCAAATAATTTGAACCAGCAAAACGATCAATGTAAACCGCAACAGGTTTCTAAATTTGAAGTTTTTAATTTCCTTTTTAGGATAAAGCAGGTTTAATGCCACCCAAAATGTAAAAGCAAAAGTGATAAATGCGGTGGTAAGGTGCGCTGCCAATCTGTAATGACTTACATCTGGTCTGTCTATCAACCCGCTTTTTACCATATACCAACCTAAAAATCCCTGGAAACCGCCTAAGATCAGAAGAACATAAGAGTTTTTTAAGGTCTCTTTAGTGAGTTTTTTCCTGATCAAAAAATAAACGAAAGGAATGATAAAAACCACTCCCATAAGTCTTCCCAGCAGTCGGTGGAACCATTCCCAAAAATAAATGGACTGGTAGTCTTCTAAGGTGAAATTATAATGAATGTTTATTTTTTGATATTCGGGGTATTTCTTATATTCTTCAAAAGCGGCTTCCCAGGCAGTATGATTTAATGGCGGAAGTATTTCTGTCACCAAATGCCAGTCGGTCATGGAAAGTCCGGAATTTGTAAGCCGGGTGATCCCGCCGACAAGAACCATAAGAAACACGAGAAAACAACCGGTAAAAAGCCAAATTATAACGGGTTTTTGTCCTTTGATCATATCAATTATTTTTGAAGACTTTATTTGGCGGGTTGTAAACCCAGTTCTTTTCCTTTTTGCAGCATAAATTCCTTTGCCGCCTCATATTCGTTGGGGATTAATCCTTCTAAAATAGCCTCTTTGATCGCAGATTTTATAATTCCAATTTCTCTTGAAGGTTTTAGGTTAAAGATTTCCATAATCTCCTCGCCGGTAACCGGGGGCTGGAAATTTCGAATATGATCCCGCTCTTCGACTTCCTTTATTTTTTCACGGACTTTTTGAAAATTGTTGTGGTATTTCTTAAAGCGTTTTGGGTTTTTGGTCGTTATATCGGCTTCACATAAAGTCATTAGATCTTCAATATAATCACCGGCATCAAAGATCAATCTTCGTACTGCTGAATCTGTAACAGTTTCGTCTGCAATTACAATTGGCCGGGAACTCATCAACACCAATTTCTGGACGTATTTCATCTTTTCATTTAAGGGAAGGTGCATTTCCTTGAACAGTTTATACACCATTTTTGCACCTGTGAATTCGTGCCCATGAAAAGTCCATCCTAGCTTATCGTCAAATCTTTTTGTGGGGGCTTTTCCTATATCGTGTAACAAGGCAGCCCAGCGCAACCATAAATCATCGGTATTTTTTGAAATATTATCCACAACTTCCAGAGTATGCCAGAAATTGTCTTTATGCTTTTGCCCATCAACTTCTTCTATTCCTTCCAGTGCAGTTAATTGGGGCAATATGAGATGAAGCAAACCTGTACGGTGCAAAAGCGTAAATCCTACAGAAGGTTTCTCAGAAAGCAGGATTTTATTGAGTTCGTCTACAATGCGTTCCCTGGAAATTATCTTGATTCTATCCTTGTTCCTGTTGATGGCTTGCAGGGATTCGGTTTCAATTTTAAATCCCAATTGGGTTGCAAACCTTATGGCCCGAAGCATTCGCAAAGGATCATCAGAATAGGTGATGTCAGGACCTAAAGGGGTTTTTA
>Ga0307486_1000886_pt1 | contig 25061 bp, 33 predicted proteins | sample CBIW02metaG_FD_203663 | JGI IMG/M metagenome (GOLD analysis project Ga0307486, IMG submission 203663) | Sea-ice brine microbial communities from Beaufort Sea near Barrow, Alaska, United States - CBIW 0.2 | ecosystem: Environmental > Aquatic > Marine > Coastal | place: USA: Alaska | collected...
TAGCGACAACCGATCGTGCACTTCACATCGGTGAAGGTCACAAAAGCAAAAACCCTTCCCCGATGGGAAGGGGCCGTGGCCATGATGTTGAGTGCGCCCGGAGGGATTCGAACCCCCAACCTTCTGGTTAGTGGCCAGTGAGCACGGATCAACCGTCACCAGGCGCGCCGCCAGCATGGCTGTGCATCCTGTCGACCTCGACGGGATCCGCCGTAAGAAGACTGCGGTGACACGCATCCAACGCGGCCGCACCGTGAGGGACGCAGCATGAGTCTCACCGGAGAATGCAGCCCGCGCTTGCTGGACAGGCTTTGCCTCGACGCGATCACCTACGCACTCAACGCACCGACGCTCACAATTGTCCAAGACATCGAGGACTACACCGCTTACCGTCTCCTCGACCAGGCCGAGCGCTTTGGGGCAGTCGCTGCGGTCACTATCGCCAGAGCAAGCGCTTCAGCGTCACGCATGCGCAAGCAGGAACTGCTTGACCTCGCCATCATTTCGAAGCTGACCACCCTCCCGCGTTGTCCACAGGTCGGCGAGGTGTCGGCGTGAAAGGCCTGGCACGGGTTTATATTTTGCCTATGGCCCGCCCCGTTCCCGGGGCGTGGGGGGCAACGTTGGCCAACTGGACTGCGTACCTTCGCGCTGCCGGTCACCCCTCTACGACTATTCGCACGCGCCTGGATCATCTGTCGCGGCTGGCCCGGATTTCTGGTGTGGAGGATCCGTGGGAAATCACCACCAACGACTTGATCTCATGGACCGGCCAACAGGAGTGGGCGGCCGAGACACGGCGCAGCGTGCGCAACAGTCTGCTCGCGTTCTACCGGTGGGGCATCCTCGCCGGGCACGTGACCGCTTCTCCGGCAGAAGCACTCCCCCGGATCAAGGCGTCCGAACCACACCCGCGGCCGGTGCCCTACGGGGTGTACCTCGAGGCACTCGCCCGGTCCGATGCCCGCACCACCCTCATCCTGCGCACCGCGGCAGAGGCGGGACTACGCCGCACTGAGATCTCCAAGATCCACGAGCGCGACCTCATCCCCGACCTCGCCGGCTACTCACTGAACGTGCACGGCAAGGGCGGCAAGCAACGCATCGTCCCCCTGAACGACTCGCTCGCGCGTGCCATCCGCGAAGCGTGCCTCACCGGCCGCGGCTTCGCTTTCCCTGGAGATCGCGACGGACACCTGTCCGGTGAATACGTCGGCAAGCTCGCAACCCGGGCACTCCCCGGCGACTGGACCCTACACAAGCTGCGCCACTCCTTCGCGACAGACCTGCTCGGTATCGGCACCGACCTGCTCACCATCCAGCAGCTGCTCGGCCACGCGTCCGTGGCCACCACCCAGCGCTACACCCTGCCCCCCGACCACGCGAAGCGCGCCGCCATCATCGCCCTGCACCAGCGCCGGATCGCATAGCGCAATACCGAGAGTGACTGGACTAGCTGTAGCAGCCTGCGTCAGTCAGCTTCCCGTTGATGTAGTCCATGAGCTCTACGTTGCCGTGACCGGTGCGCTCACGGGTCGAGCCGTTGTTCTGATCGGCAACATCAAACTGCTCCTGCAGCGCGGCACAGTCCGAGTCATCGGCATACCCATCGATCTTCGACTTGAGCGTCGAGTCATAGTCGTCCCAGGCCACGGACGAATTGGGCACGTCAGACGAACCGCACCCCGCCACCAGTAGTGCAACTGCCACGACAACCCCTAAGCGCTTCATGAGGCCACCCTAGCGCAGCACGGTGGCCGACGTCAGAGTTGCTCCCCCTCACCGGCGCGACGTCATCGTCGATGCGCGACAAGAGAGCCCCGCTCTGTTCCGGCGAGGGTCCGGAACAGAGCGGGGCTCAGTCTTGGGTCAGTGCTACTCGATAGGGATCTTCGACTCCGCGGGGGCAGCCACGAGCGACTTCACCACCGCGAGGAACACCGTCAAACCAATCGCACTCAAAGTGTTGGCCCAGTCAAACGTGAGAGCGTTGAACACCCCATCTGCCGCAGCGGCAGCCACCGCAGAGATAGCGGTCGCGAGCGCGATCGCGAAGGTGCGGACGATGCGCCACGCCATGGCCTGCCAGTAGGGGACGTTGGTGCCGGCCGTCTCGGGCAGTGATGCTAGCGAGACGACGAGGGACCAGATAGCACCGCCGATGGCGACGCCGGCCGCGAGCGCCCAGTTGATGGCGTCGAAGCTGGTGACGATGATGACTGCGAGGACGGACTGTGCGGCCTGTGAGAGGGCGCGTTCGGCCGCGGCCTTCCACCAGGTAGTCGATGTGAGTTTCTCCTTGAGCATGGTGTCTCCCTAGTTCTTGATCTTGCCGTCGTTGATGGCACGCTGGAGCGCCTCGACGGTGGTGGACTTGCCGTTCTTGCCGGTACCCAGTCGGCCGTCAATGGCGCCGCGGTAGTCGCCGGTGCGGTGAAGCCACGTCTGCAGGCCCTCGATGTGGTTGGGGCCGATCTTGCCGTCACGCTTACCGAGGATCGACTTGCTCACCCCCTGGCTGACGAGGAAGTCGTACAGCGCGTAGATCAGCGGGGAGCCCTTAGAGGAGGTCGAGGCCTTCCACCCCCACGTGAGTGCGGGGTTGTCGTCGAGCCAATGCGAGGACTGGTTCCAGACCTCACCGTCGACGGGTGTACCCAGGTCGGACTGCAGCTCAATGATGGTGTCCGTGCCCCAGTACCCATCGGGCTTGGAGTAGTCGTCGACCTTGTCATGCTCCTCGGGCTTGGGCTTCGGCTTGGGCTGAACGTCGTGCGCGCCAGCGTAGGCAAAGATCATGTCGAGGAAGTCCTCCCACGAGATGTCTGCCTTGCTGCCACGCAGTTCACGCGGGCAATCCTTGCCCCATGGGGAGTAGTCCTCGTGCTGCTTGATGTCGGAGCGTTCCCAGCCGTACTCCACGACATCCATCGCGATCCGCTCTGCAGCATTGGAGATCATCTGCACGTAGTTGCCGTCGGAGTTGACGCACAGCTCATAGCTGATCGTCGACGTGTTGCCGGGGCCGCGGCCGTCGCCGGCGTGCCAGCACTGGCGCGAGTCGATGTAGGACTGGAACGCAGCCTCGTCATCAATGGTGACGTGCCACGACGCGACGCGCACGTTGCCCCTGGACTGAAGGTTCGCGTGAGCCTGCGCGTCTGCGCCCTTGTTGGTGTTCGCGGTCATGTGGGCGGTCGCACCGGTGCAGGGATTCACACCCGGGTAGTAGCGCTTCTTCGACGTGATCTGATTCACGATCTTGACAGGCATTATTCCTCCAGGGCATGGGTCGAGACCCGGCCACGTGTGCGGACGGGTTGGTGTGGTGGTGGATTAGACGCCGGTGGGTCGTGGCGGTGGGGGCGGTGGCATCTGCTGCCAGATGTGGTGCTCCAAAACGTCGATGTGGTCGCCCTGCTCGCGTTTGATCCGAGCATCGGCCTCACGTGCGGCCCATAGCACATCGCACCGACGTGACCACTCGGCGTCCCGGTCCTCGAGCGCTTTGATGCGGGCCCGGTCTGACTCGCGCTCCGCGAGTTGCGTGTTGCGGGTCGATGATTTCGCCACCGCCCACGATCCGGTGAGCGCTGTCACGAGTGTCACAATGGCGGTGACGATGACGGCGGCGAGATTGATATCCATCGGTCAGGGCCTCCTCGGCATCGGGGACTGGGGGGTAGGGCAAGAATGTGGGGCGGCAGGGGGCGTTAAATTGCTCACACCGTGTAGGAGATGGCCCCAACGTTCACGCCGGGGCTGGTGGTCGTGGTTAGCCGACCGGGTATGTGACGGTGCCGCGGATCGTGTTACCGCTTGCGTTCGCGTCTACGAAATAAATCGTAATAGCCCCGTTAATACTCACAATTGCCCGGTAGATTTCGGGGCCGTTAACCAAGAACCAAACGCCGCCAGAAACCGTATGCGCCCAACGAGAGTCTGCGTTCATCACGCCGGTGATCGTTCCCGCCGCCCGGATCGAGGCCGCCGTGAGGTTGACGTTGATGGTCGCCCAGCCGTCCTTGACGCGCACCGAGTTGCTGGAGTTCCAACCCCCAGGCGAGCCAGCCGGGGTAAACCAGCCCGTATCACTTGTGGCGACGTGCGTGTTCCATGTCGACCCGTCCACCGTCGACTGGAGTTGCTTTCCCGCCGCCTGCCCCTTGTTGTGGACATACAGCGGATTGTCGGCATTGACGGTGTAGCCCGCGACGGCGAGGTCGGACACCAGCGTCGCTCGGGCCGTGTTGTCGGCGACGTGCACGATGTCGTTGACCGACAGAGAGAGCGCCTTCACGATCGCTTCAATATCGACCGCGCTACCACCCGTGGGCACTATGTGATTGCGTGCATCTATCGCCATGTCAAACTCCTAATTCGCTGTCGTGTAGGTGATCTTGAGTGCCATGCCATCCGCCGCCGAGGTGCCCCGCACCGCGTTGTAGCCCGAACCGACCAAGCAGATGCCCTTCAGGGTGCCGTCCGCGAAGTCGGTATACAGGCCGCCTGGAATGGTCACCACGTCCTTGCCGGTTTTGCCCGGATCCCCAGTCACCGTGGAACCCGACGACGACGGCGACCCGCCAGGCTTCGACCCATGCGGGGAGCCTTGCACCTCAATGTTGGGGTAGGACCCGAGAGCCAAACCCGCACCACGCAACGTCAGCTTCATCGACGTGATCTCGATCGCGTTGAGGTTCTTGATCTGGTTGCCGTAGGCTGCCAAACCCTTGAGAGTGCCCGACCCGAAACTGGCACCCTGGTACAGGGTGGAACGGCCACCGTAACGGTTGGTGTTCCAGCGATCCCACGTCGAACCCGACCTATGTGTTCCCGACCACGAAGGGGTGATCGTTACCGTGCGCGTCACCGTCGACGGTGGCGGCGGCGGAGGGGGCGGCACATCTTCCACGTCCTCTGGCTCCGTAGGCACGGGATCGACCGGTGGGTTTGTCGCAAGACCCGCGATCAGATACGGGACACCATCAAACGGATTCACCAGTACCCACGTCGCGGCGGCCGTCGTGTAGGTCGGCCCCGTCACATAGGGCAGCACATACGCCACACCCTCATACGTGACCGTGGCAGTACGAGCCGACGTGTTTACTACGGAAGGGATCAGCGACGTGCGCGCCGGATACGACACCGGGAACACGGGTCCCGCACACCACTCAGCCGAGCCCCCACGGAGCGGGTTGCGCACCACAAACACGGTGCGACCCACGATGTAGCGCGCAGCCAGCGCACTCATCCACGAACCAGCACCACCATTGATCGCGACCTTCACACGGTTCGTGGCACGGTCGACCTCGACCACCACCCCGCTGACCACCATCGACGGGTCCGCGCCACGCACCAAACCACGCGGCAGCGCCTGTACCTCCCGCGCCACATCAAGTCGCGAGCGCTGGAAGTGGTGTGAGGCTGGCATTATCCGACACCCACGTCTACGCGCATTGGGTTGCCATCAGCGGTCAGGGGCATGTCGATTCCGACGATGTACCCACGCTCCTGGAACTGCCACAATTGGGTTGACGGCAGGTAGTCGGACAGCACTGCGACCGGGTCGTCGAGCTCGAGTCGAGGGTCTGGGACGATCTCGACGGGGATAGTTCGTGAGGGGCGAAGCGCCGATGCGCGGAGCTTGTCTGCTGCCTTCTGGGCTTGAGCGACGCTACCGATCAGCGGTGACGAATAGAAGGTCGGCACCTCACCGTAAACGTCAACAGCCATAGGCCCCGATGTTGTGGACGACACCGCTTGGATGGGTGCCTGCTGAGGGTCGTCGATCGCGCTCGATCTAGCCACCACCACGTTGTACGCACCCTCCCGGGTGTCGCTCATAGTCTTGCCGACCAGGGTGCCACCTTCACCGTCACGCAGCGTGGTGATCGGGGTGGCAACATCGGCCAGAGGCGGCAGCACGAGTAGCTGCCCGATGCCGTCCGCAAGGATCCGTGCAGGCCACGCGTTCGCGATGTCGTACAACGCGCCGAGGCGATCTTCAGCCCACTCGAAAGATCGTGGGCAGGGGCGATCAACCAACTCAGCGTCGAAGCCGGCGATGACACCGGGAGGGAGGAGGCGCCGGAACTCAGACTTGAGTGTGCCGCCCACACGTGGGGCAAGCGGGACGATGAGGCGAGCGTCATCCACGGGCTGGAGGACACCCTTCGCGGTGACCCTGATGGTGTCGCCAGCGTCCTTCGAGTCTTGAATCGCGAACATGCCAAGTCGGGTCTCATAGTCCATGCTGGCGAGCTGCGACCGCACTGTGACCTTCACCGCAAGTTGCTGACCAAAGCGCGCCAGTGGATGGTCCGGATCGTGACCCGGGTGGTAATCGGTCCCACCGTCGAAACGGGGAACCTCAACGGTGAGGATCTCCGGGACCCGCTGCGACCGCGACCACGTGATCCGGCCACCCACGATGGGGATGTCATCAGCGAGCAGGGTGCCGTTCTTCCACGACGCCATCTGCGGAGTCCACTGCACGAAGCCCGCGAGCAGTTCGTCTGGGGCACCGCTCCTCACAGCAGCACACCCCAGTCGTACACCCGCAAGTCATCGAGCGTGTAGCTACTGAAGAACGTCTTGAAGCCGTCGAGGTCACCACCCGTGAACGCAGTCTTGACGTCGTTGAGGTCGAACGCGACCAACGCCACACCAGGCTCCGGGTCTCCCAGCTGCTGAACCGGGAACGCCCAGTTGCGTAGCGTGCCCACAGCACCGACCAGCTTCGCCGTGCCCGAATACACGGCAAGGATCTCCACCGGAGGGATCCCCCGGTCAGTCACCCGGACCGAGTTACGGCGAATCACCGCACCGCCAGCCAAGATCAACTGCTCCAGTTTGAGCGAGTCCGCACCACCGACCTCAACGATCAACTTGCCTGCCGGAGCGAGACCAGCGTCAAAGCGGCCCGACATTGACGACCTCGCCGAGATAGCAAACACCGAGACGCGGCCCTCGAAGGTGCGCTCGTCATCCGTGGAGATCACCGCACACCCCACCACCAGAGTGCCGGCAAGGTTCTGCAACACACAGTCACCGTCATAGTCCACAGTGACTGGGTCCGCCTGGGTCACCACACCGCCGATCGTGACGGTGTACACGATCTCCCCATTGAACGGGGCACGGTTATCGACCAACACCAACGACGTGCCGTCGGACGTGCCCGTGCCACCCGGCACAGGCCACGACCTCACACCGTAAGTCCCGACCACGGTGAACACGTCACCGTCGCTCATGCCCGACGCCACGACCTGCACCGGGCGCGGGTCACTCGTCGTCAACACCGATGCCACAATCGCCACAGCCATCAGCGTGCCCCCGCCGTCATCATCGATACCCGGTTGCTGTCATGATCCTGCAGCGATGCATCGACCACACCTTGCATCGTCGCGATAAGTTGACCGTCACGATCCACAAATGTGAGGTTCACCGTGGAAGGCATCGCACCGGAGCCCGGAGCGGCCATCACGTTGGACCGGTATGGGCTGCCCATCGCGGCACCTGAGTATGACGACGCACCGAGTTGCCCACCGCCCGCAAACGAACCCATCGACAGGCCAGCGAACACCCCAGCGACGTCCATATTATTCATCGCCGTCATCGTGTTTGTGCCCCAGAAGTTGTGCGCCGCGGCCGTCTGCATGAACTCACCGTTGGACGCCGAGACGAGGACATCATCAGATGTACCTGTCCCGGGTCCAACGATCGGGCCGCCACCGGCATACTTCGTCGTGCCACCCTGGGTGCCCATCGCAATACGAAGGTTCTTGTTGCCAGTGGTCGAGCGCAGTTGGTCCTGGATCCTTTTGAGCGACTGGTAGGTGTCGGCATAACCCTTGAGCACAATTGTGGTGTCGACCTTGGTGGGGATCAACCCGTAGGCGTCCGCGAGCTTATTGGCTTCCTTCTTCGTGGCACCCATCCTTGTCGCGGTCTTGATGAACGCGTCACGTTGGGTGCTCATGTCTTCATTCATGCCCTTGACGGACGTGCCCGCATCGTTCTGAGCGTCACGGAAGGTCAGTGCAGACTCGGCGATGCCCCGCAACGCTGCATCGTTGTCGCGCCCCTTCTGCGTGTTCAGATCGAGCGTCCTACCGTTCTCCTTAACCGCGTCAGTCGCGTCATCCACGGACTGCTCATAGCTCGACAGAGCCGCGCGTGAGTCGAGCGCCACCCCCGCAATGTCGGCCTGAAGGGTGATCTGTTCCGAGAGCAAGTCATTGAAAGACTTGACCTTGTCGCCCGCGTCCTCCGTAGCGTCAGTGAGTTCCTCAGTCGAGTCCGTCTGCTCGTCTGTAGAGTCGGCCGCCAATCGAGTCTGGTTTTCCGCGTCCGCGAGCGCATCTGTGTAGGCGGGCAGAAAGTCCTTAACGTCCTCGTATTTGAACCCGAGGTTCTCAATTGCCGTCGCGGCCTCGTCGGCGTTACCGGACTGCACGAGCGATGACAGGCCCTCGTCGAGGGTGGCGAAGAGCTCCTCCGATTGGGTGCGAGATGTCGAGGTTGCCTGACCGAACGTCACGACGGAGGAGATCACGTTGTCTATTTGGTCTTCAACAGACGTGTCCTTAAGCACCGCATACGCGCGCTCAAGGCTGTCGACGTCGTTACCCGTAAACCAGTCTTTGAAGCCGCCTCGGTCGATCATCTTGCCGATTGACGTCTTTGTGATGTCGGCGCCCTCAGCGATGTCGAGTAGCGCTGATGTGACTTCGCTCGCACCCTCGACCGTCTCAGTGCCCCACTCTGGAATTTTTGACGATGCCACCATGACGGCCAGCGCCGCACCGACGGGCCCGATCACCTTGCCGAGTTTGCTGAAGCTCGTTGTGTTCGCTTTGTTTGCAGCGGTGTTTGCCGCCGTGATGGCCGTGTTCGCGGCTGTAGTGGCCGTAAGGGTGATTGATGCCGCGATCGCGGCATTCGTCGCTACGGTGTCGGCCGTCTTGAGTGGGATCGATCGACCAAGAACAGTGTTGCTCACGGTCTTCGCGGCAGTCCACGCCCACTCCGCGCCCGCCGCAATAGTCGTGGCCGTCGTCGAGATTGCCTGCCAGTTCGCTGCAACAGCGATCGCAGCCGAGAGCGTGCCCACCGCGATCGCGATCGCCACCGTCGCACCGTGATGATCATCCATCCAGTCCAACGCGGACAGCCCGGCACTCGTCAAAGTGAGCACGGCTGGCAGCAGTTGCTCGCCAAGCTCAGCCGTCATGTTCTCCGACGCGGCCGCGACGATCTTCTGCTGGTTGGCCAGATCGCCCGACGTGCGGGCAAAGTCACCCGTCGCATTCGACGCGTCCTTGTTGATCACAGCAAGCGTCGCCGCGACCTTCTCCTGAGCGGTGAGCTCAGACGCCACAGACTTGCCCGTGGTCGCGAGCGCCTCGCTCTCAATACGGGCGGCGCTGATGTTAGGGATGAGTAGTTTGAGGGAGTCGTACTCGCCACGCATTGCGCCCTGGATGCGGAGCAGTACGTCTTCGGTGGGGAGGTTGCGGAACGACCCGAGGTCGGCGGCGAGTTGCACGGTGCTCTGCGACAGTGATGCCGCCTCGTCACCAGAGAACTGCAGCTGCGTGAACATGTCGCCAAACGTGGCCGTCGCCTCGAGTGCGGCCTGCTTGGACAGGCCCACGGTGCGATCGGCGGTGTCGGCCCAGGTGATCATCTCGTCGGCCTGGTTGCCGAAGACGACGGAGGCCATGTTGGTGGTCTCGACAAGGTCACGGCCAGCGTCGATCGAGTTCTTTGCGAGGAAGCCGGCAGCGGCCGCGAGCGCTATGAACTGGGCGGTGCCAGCGATGCGCAGGCCCTTGAGGGCGCGCTCCTGGTTGTCGATCTTATCGGTCATCTTGTCGAACACCTTGGACGCGTTGTCCTTCGCCAGGATGTCAAACGTGATGTTGGCGGACCGTGATGCCATTGTCGTTCACCCCCTCGGTGTCATGCAGTTCGGTTGTGGAGTGCAGCCATTTGGGCGTCGAGGTCCTCGCAGAAGATGAGGAACTGCTCCAGGGTGAGTGACCACACGTCGTGTGGCGTCAGGTGGTACGTGCGAGCGAACGTGGGCAGCCGGCGCAAGACGGAGACAGCGACTGATTCCTCTTGCGCGACCGGTGGCCACGGAGCAGGTACGTCTAGTTCTCTGGTGCGGCGTCGACGGCCTGACCGGAATCCGTCGACGCCTCCTGAGGGTCTCCGTCGTCGCCTTCCGGTTCGTCAGCTCCGTGCTCGGCGAGCATTGCATGGTCGGCTTCGTCGTCAGCGATAGCCCTAAAGTCAGTGATCGACATCGCGCATACCTGCCGCCAGGTGACCGGGAACCCTGCCGTGCGCAGCGACGCGAACACTGTCAACTGGTTGCTGTGAATCTCATCCATTCCCGTGATCTCTGACGGCGGTCCGTCGTAGGGCTCGCCATTGCGCTCGGCCCGTTGCTCCAGCGATGCGAGGGTGGCGCGCATCACCAACCCCTGCAGGTCGGAGAGCCGCCACTTCAGTTGACGGAGTGCTTCCCCGAGGGCATCCATCGGCATGCCCAACGGGGCAACGATAGTGACCTTCGCGTCCGACCATGGAAGTGAGGTGTCTTGAGGGGTGAAGTGGTAGCGCATGGTGTCTCCGCGTCTATTCGAGGGGATGGGATTTGATGAGCTTTGCGGCGTCTTCAACGACCTGCATGATGGCCTCGCGGGCCTCAACAATGCCGGACTTGACGCCTGTAGAGAAGTACTGGTTACCGGCCTGCTCCACATAAGGCGCGTGCCCGAACGTGGGGTGACGCCACTTCTTCGAGTTCAACGCCTTGTTGATCCACGAGGGCTTAGCCGATGCGACACGCACCGATGCGCCACGGCCACTCCGAGGCGTCGTCACCCGCGTCGTGAGATTCGCGGCGGCCTGCTCCCGCAGACCCGTGTGGTAGCCGCGGGCTGACGCCTGCGACTCGATCGAGATGATGCGGGCGCCGGCCAACTTGTTCTTGTTGGCACCAGAGCGGACACCGCCACGGCGGTTCGCCATGGACTTGGTATACGTGGTCTTGGACACCACACCACCGACCGGGACACTCGCAAGGATCGCCCGCTGCCGGGCGATGATCGAGTCACCAGCCTCACGAAGCGCACGGCGGGTGCCCGTCGCCAACTTCGGGTTGATCTGCTTGAGGTCCTCAAGCAGGGGGCGCAGGTTGGTGCGTACCTCGAACGTCTGATCCGAGGACGCACCAGCCACGACAGGCTCCTAGACTGCGACGTCGGTCGACTGGTAGCAGATGTACACCGGCGCCGTCGACGCGGCCAGCGAGTCCAACCCCACGAAGTTCATGGTGGTCACGACGGGCTTGCCGCCGTTGTCCTGGGGCAGTGAGTCGTTGAACACGATGATCGGGATGTATACCTGCAGCATCGGCTTCGACGAAGCACCGATTGTCGACGGGTGCTCGAACGTGAGGAGCAACGACAGCCGCTCCTGGTTCAGCAGGGCGTCGCGCATGGTGGTGCCCTGCAGCTCAATGTCAAGCGAACCCGTGACGTCGAGCATGCCCTGCTCGCCCGTGCGACCCCGCTTGCCCGCACTGCCCAGGTGGTAGCCCTCGTTGTCGAGGTTGTTCGCCACCTTGACCTTGCCACCCTTAACGAACGCGACCGGGTCGCCGGCCGTGGAGGCCGGCGTCGTGGCGGTCGGCTTGGTCACTGTCGCGCCGATGTACACCTCGCCACCAACAAATGTCAGCGGTTCCGCACCCGCCGCATACGAGGGTGACGCGTAGGGCTCCGTCGTGACAACCTCACGTGAGAGCCAGTCCGTGACGAGCTTGACTATCGCACTGGAGAAGTCGATCTCGATCGAGTCACACACGGACCCGGGGAACGTGTATGCCTGCACCGAGCCGCCACCCACAGGGGGCAGTCCCTTCTGCAGCGTGAACGACTTTGCCGGTCCCGTGCTCGTGGGCGTGTGCACTTGGAGATGTACCCCCGTGTCGGTGGTCTCGGTAACCGTGGAGGTGCCCAGCGCGGCGTCGATCCACAGACCGAGGCCGCTCGTGCACGCTTCCAGCTGGATCTGTCCGCCGGCGTCGACCTTCTCCAGGACACGGCCCGCGGCACGCGCCATGCGAGTACCCACCCGCTGGCCTGCCGATTGGACATACGTGTTCTTGAAGTCCAGGCTCTCCCCGATGAACTCCGGGAACCTGTCAACGGTGACCGCAGTGCCGAAGGTGGACTCTTCCTTGATGCCGATCGATGAATCGAGAACGTTGGTCATGGTCTACTCTCCCTGTGCTGTCGGAGCGGGGTCGCTGCCGTCGTTGGTGGTGGAGGGCTGGTTGCCCTCCTCAGTGGTCGCGGAGAGGATGGGGATCCCGTCCTCGCCGATGGTGACGCCGGGGCCTTCCACCACCGCCGCATCCGGATTCCGAGGCTCCACGTCGGACTTCCTCGCGAGCGCGATCGCCTCTTTGCCTACCGGTGTCCAGATGCTTTGGCGGAGCAGGCGGGTGGCCTGGTCCTTGGTGACGGTGACGGTTGCTCCGGCCTTGATGACGCCTCCGAGCAGGGGGACGTCGAGGGCGCCTAGCGGTGACGTGTTCTTAATCTTGATCATGATGGCCTCCTAGCCGGTGACGCGCGATCGCGCGACGAATGTGCCTGAGAACTCCCACATGCGGCCCACGCCGCTGTCGGCCTGTGCGCGTCCGGGGATTGCTTGGAATGACTCGAGGCGGCACCACATGGCTATGCCTCCGAGGGTCGTGTCTCCGTTGGGTGCAGAGCGGCGGACGTGCTCGGCAATACGGGAGAGGTAACTGGCCGCGGCTGCGAAGGCGTCAGCATCGGCGTCCTGTTCGACGTCGACGGAGCCGGCGCGGACTGCGTAGGTGGAGATGTCGAGGGACAGGTCCCAGTCCTGGGTGCGTTGCGATGCGGAGTTCGGGGCGTCCTCGCGGATCCCGGCGAGCTCACCGATGAGCACGATGTCCTCGGCGGCTTCAGCGATCACTGTGCGGGTGACGTAGATGTAATCCTCATCCGCGAAGATAGCTTTCGCGGCGGCGAACATTGCGGCACGGAACGCGACGCCGGCGTCGATGGGATTCGTTGCGGGGCTCACGCTGCGCCTGCAACCCGGGGCAAGGTCTGGAGCCACTCGAGGGCCCGCTTGGGGATCGCGTAACCCATTGACGTGACGACGGTCTGCATGCCGTCATCCGTGACCGGCGTCGCCGACTGGCGGGTCTGCTGCCACGAGTGGGCGATGATCTCCAGGCATGCCATCTGGGCGGCCACGGGGATGACCGTCCCACCCACATTGTAGGTGACGGACACCTTGGACCCGCGCGGTACGTAGGCGTGGATGATGCCGGCCGGATCGTCCACTGTGTATGCGGACTCAGAGATCAACGAACCGTCGATCTGGAGCACCACGTCCGTCACGTCCTGGTGAGGGAGGACGATGGCCGGTTGGCCGTACATGCTCACCTCGACCCAGGTCTCCTGGGTCGTGAACAGCGGGCCGGTGTGCCACTCCACGACGGCGGACGCGGCCGCGATGTACAGCATGATCGCGTCGAACTTGTCGCCCGCTTTGTTGTTGCGTTGCTGCAGCCTCTCCATGGCACGCTCGCGTGACACGAGGAAGCGCGGGTCCGTGGGCCACACGTCCAGGATGTCCACGAACGTCTCCGTCGCGGTGATCCAGCGCAACACATAGCGTCCGGGCAGGGTCGGCGTCAGTGTGGCCGTGTGCGCTGCGCTGGCGTCCGTGACGATCAGTGCCGGGGCCAGCGTGGTGCCGTCCGGCTTGGTGACCGTGAGTGACGCCGTCTCCGAGTCTGGACCCGTCCACGCCACGCGTGCCGGAGCGTCTACATAGTTGACGACATCACTCACGGTTCACCACCTACTCAGTTGTTCGCACGGACGTGGGGTGTAGCTGCCACAGGGTGGCTAGGACTTCTTTAGGAGATTGATCTGCGTGTCGACCTGCTTGACACGCGCGTCGAGGCCACGCCGGACGTATCCGTCGCGTTCGGTGTTGAGAGCTGCGATCATCTGCTCGGCTGCCGAGGGGCCCTTCTGTCCCTTCTCAGCGTCCGCGCGTTTCTGCGCTGCCGACCGCTTGGCGGCCGTCGCAGCCTTCGACTCCTTGGGCTTCGACTCTGCGTCCGCCGGTGGTGCTGGCGTGGGAGCCGTGGCTGCTGCGGCGGCCGGCGCGGCGGCCGCCGCGGCGTTCGTCGCTGCGTTCGTCGCTGCAGGCTTCGGGTCCTCGGCCGGCGCGGTGCTCTTGGTGCTCTTGGTGCTCTTGGTTTCCGACATGATTTTCCTCACTGTTTAACTGCTGGTGGAGGGAGGGTGGCCCCGCGTGTGTCACGCGGGGCCACCCGATGACCGACTAGAACGTCGGCGTGACGAGACCAGTGCCACCGATGACGCGCACGGCGCCGGCGTACCGGGTGAAGCAGGTGGCCGCGTAGCCGTAGACCACGAAGTCGACAGTCAACTTCTTAGACTGCGTCTGCTCTGCACGGATCATCATCGGCGCCGAGGGGTCGAGCCACAGGTGTGCCTCGTTCTTGGCGTAGACCGCGACGACGTCCTCGTTCGTTCCCGTTCCCAGGTTCGAGGGGATGTTGCCGTCGGTGACGACCGGGTCATCCGACGGCAGGTAGCCGCGGACACCCTTGAGCGCACCAGTCGCGACACCCTGGCCCATCGCGCCGGTGTTGCGGCCGGCGATGAAGGGGTGGGTGTCGATGAACTGGTTCTGAAGCCAGCGCCACCGGTTGCGGCGCATGAGCACGCGGATGTTGTCATCCACGGCCTGGTCCTTGAGTGCATCCTCCACAGCGGAGATCCCGCCGAGGATCTTGCCGTAGAGCTCCACCGCGGTGGGTGAGGCGTCGGTGTAGGCCAACGCGGTGCCCGCAGCGATCAGACCGGTCGATGCCCGGTTGATGGCCTTGCGGTCCAGGTCCGTGTAGTACTCACGGATCAGGTCCTCGAGCATCGTGTCCACGGCCTGGGGTGCACGGTCGAGCACCTGGCGTGGTGCCGACTGGGATCCCGCGATGGTGAAGATCGGGACACTGATGAGCGCGTCATCGAAGTCCGTCTCCTCGACGGTGGCACCTTCCGATGCCTGCTCGTCGACGGTGGTGCCCGTCGACGTCTTCGGGATGTAGGCCACCAGTCCCGACTCGGGCAAGTCGTGCACCGTCATGTTGTCGGAGTTGGCGAGCTGCGCGCCCTCCTTCGCCTCGGGAGCGAAGAGGTCCGTCAGGTACTCCGGGACAGCGAACCCGGACACGTTGGCGGTGCCCGCGATGCGCTGGGAGACCGGGTTGCCGGCCGCGCTGCGGGCGTCGAGAACCTGCTTCGTCGACCGTTCGAGTCGCGATCGTGCCTCGGTGTTGCCGAGAAACGACTGCGTCAGGTCGCGCATGAACTCCTTGCCCTTGGGGTCCTTGTCTGCGCGATAGATGGACTCCTCGCGCAGGACCGTGGTCGTGGTCGAAGGCTCGCGCTCTTCGTTCGGCAGGTCAGCGCCGGCCGTGGTTTCCTGTGCGCGCTCTGCTGCTGCAGAGTCGGCCGCGATCTCGGCACTGAGGTCCGCAGCGCGGGACTCCATGCTTTCGATCTCGTCGTCGATGGCGCGCTTGGTCGAGAGTTGAGCCTCAACCTGGTCGGCGTCCGGGGCGTCCTGACCACGCAGCTCCTTGAGCTTCGTGACGGAGTCGGAACGCTCCTTGTACTTGGCGGCGACGTCGTTGCGCAACTTCGCCAGAATCTGCTTGGGATCCATGATGGGGGTCCTTTCGGATGTGGTGGTGGGGTGTGAATCCCTGCCAGACAGCCAGGACGCCAGGCGGATGCGCGGCGGCGCGGTCGTGCGGTCTTACTGGGTGCGTCGCTATGCGCGGCGCGGAGCGATGTCGGCCTCAGAGATGAGGTCGACACCACGCTTGAGGGTGGCTGCGAGCGCGGGCTCGCGGCCTTCTTCGGTCTGGTCAGATGCGAGACCAGAGCCGGCGGTGAACGGGTTGGCACCGTAGCCGACGATGGCGACGTCACCGCGGTGGAGGTCTACCTCTTGGATGTTGTACTGCAGGTAGTCTGGGGACCACTGGCCGCGGACGATGCGGAACGCGAACGACATCTCGTCGATGAGGCCGGCGCGCAGCTTGGGGACGATGTAAGCGACGTCAGGGTCGGACATCTGCAGTGTCGCTCGCACGCGGAGGCCGGATGTGTCCTCCTCGAGGGTGAGGTCCTCGGTGGTGGTGCGGGCCATGCGACGGATCTGGTCGTGGCCGACAACGAAGGGCACATCGAGGTCAGACTTCGCGAGCGTCTTGGAGAACGCGCTGGCGTCGACCACTTCGTCGTAGGGGCCGTACCAGTCCCACATCTCGTATGCGGTGTCGGTGATTGACGCGTAGCCGTCGAACTCGACGGTGCCGTCGGCGGCCGTGTCGGTGACGCGCAGCTGCGTGATGCGTGCCGAGACCCGGGCTGGTGCCGTGGGCGCTTCGGAGCATCGTCGCTGCGAGGGTCGGTCCGCAAGCGTGCGGACTTCGAGTGAGCGCTTGGTGGCCGCGTCGGCGCGGCGCTGCAGCTGAGCGGTGGTCATGGTGCTCCTTCGTTAGGCGTGAAGTCCGGTCCAGGTACCGGTAGTCCTGCGCCGATGCGGTTTGCGAGTGCGCGGAGTTCGTCGGAGGTGATGCCCTTGCCGACGGCGAGGTAGCCCTGCTGGAGGATCCTCGCGATATTCGAAGCCCGATCGTCCTCTGACAGTCCGGACTCCCCCATCTCGAGTGGTGGGAGGTTCTCCAGTTCGCGTGCCTCGTTGACGGTCTTGAGGCCAGCACCCACTTCGAGGATGAGTAACTTGCGTCGGGTGTCGGGGTCGAGGCGTAGCAGGCCATCGGTGTTGAGCTTCACGAACCCGCGCCCAGGCACCACACGGGACAGTGCCTTCTCGCGGCGGACGATCGCAGGACCAAAGTGCATGATGAGGAACTGCAGGTTGCGTTGGCTGATGTTCGCGTAGGTGATCGACTGGCCCGACACGGCGCCATCGATCATGTCCGCGGGTACGTCGAAGAAGCGGGCAACGTCGACGACGGTGTGGTCCATGAGGTCGAGGAAGCCGACGTCCTTGGCGCGGGCACCTTGGACGTCGATGGCCCACTCTTTGCCCACGACTGCCGGCTCACCGTTCTGCATTGACGCAGCAACACGTCGCTGCACCAGTGCCGCATCGGTCGCGTTCAACTCGCGGGTGGTGCTCCTCATGATCATGCTCGGCGTCGCACCACGGTCGAACCAGTCGAGGGTGAACTGCAAAGCGGAGGCGTAGGTGCTGATGGTGCGTGCCGCGAACGCGATCGGGGACAGACCCAACGGTGAACCGGCCTCGGTGTACTGGCGCTCATGCCAGATCTCGGCTGGGTTGTAGCTCTTGTTCTTGACGCGGTACTCGTCAATTCGGGAGCCCTTGCCCACCACCGAGACGTCTTCGGCGGCCACCAGGTGAATCTCGCGAGGTAGCCCGTTGCCGTCGCGCGCTGTGATGATACCGAACGCGTTGCCGTACCGGTCCAGATCGAGGCGTGTGGCGTAGAGCCACTCGACGATGTCCATCGGTTGGCCTTCGCCCCACGTGTCCGGCGTGACGAGAACTTCGGGGACGGTCGTCGGCACCTGCAGTCCCGAGCCGGTGTACCGGGTGTAGCAGTCGACGGGGAGTGTGGACTCCAATGAAGCGCGCAGTCGAAGCGCTGCCCACACTGCGGACGTCCGCATGGCGGCGACGGTGGAGACCTGCCCACCAGAAGAGCTGCCGCGGCGCGTCGGGATGCCCGCATCGGCTCCTGAGATGCGGCGCTGGGGGAAGAGGAACCCCACGGTTAGCCACCCATCCTGTAGCCGATGTACGCGAAGGACGCGCCACCGACGATGAAGCCGAGCGGGATCGCTATCAGCACGGCGCCGGCGGTCACGGCAGCGACTCCGATGAGGGTGATCACGGTGCCGAGGTTTGATTTCTTGAGCATCAGCAAGCCTCCTAGAGGACAGTTTCGGCGGGACTCTGACCACTGGGGGGGTCTTCGAGCCATTGATGGCGGGCAAGTGTGACGGCGTAGCACGGCGATATGTCGCCCATTCCGCGGCCGCGGAACCAGATGAAGCCGTTGCCGTAGGTCCGTTTAGCGACACCCGCGAACGCTTCGTTCTGGTCGGCGTCGTCGACGAACCACGCTTTGCGGTTGACGACATCCGCGAAGAGACCACCGCACGCTGCGGCGACGTCGCGGGATCCGAGGACTACGACGTCGAAGTCCGCCTCTTCGAGGTCCCGCTTCAGCGCCATTGCGGCACCGGTGCCGGCCAGCACTACGGTGTTGCCACCGCGATCTTCACGCAGCTGCTCGAGGTGGTCGACTACCCAGCCTGTGCCGAGTTCGTGAGCGACCAAAGAGAACGCGATGCGGCGTGACGGATCGACCGACTGGCCAGCCACTCCGATCGAGGAGTACTCGTGATCCGGGGCAATGTCCACTGACCATACGGGCGGCACGTCGAAGTCGATCGGTGAGGACGGTGCATCCCAGGCGCACTCTCGGTACGCGAGTACCGGGATGACGGGGTCGACCTTCTGACCACCAGACCAGATTCCACGATAGGGCCGGTCGAACTCTTCGAGGTTGGTGCGGTTCGCGTCCAGCTCGGTGCGGACATCGTCACTGCGGATGGTGTACCCCAGTGCCGGCATGAACAACGGCCACCGGGTGTCGTCCTGGCGATCGGCTTCGGGGTCTGGATCCGACCACTCGAAGTACGCGATGCGGGACTCCACGCCGGCCTCGATGATCGCGCGACCGTCCAGCACCATCGGATACCAGAAGCCAGACTCGGTCTTGTTGCCGGCAGCTGAGAAGGTCCAGATCTGCGCACCCGGTCGAGTGATCATCGTTGGCCGCACGTTCTGTGCTGCCGTGCCGTCGGCGTGCGCGAAGACCTCATCGGCGTGCCACTCGTCGAGCGTGCCACCGTGCGATGACGACTTCTTGACCGCGTCGATGAGCACCGTCGACTGGGTGGCGAAGCGGATCCGCTCGGCGCCCGTGCGGGCCACCCACCCCGGCTTGAGCCGGTTCGCACCAGGCTGCAGGACCGGGCGCAACCGCTCGAGGATCACCGAGTAGAAGTTCTCCTCAAGGCGCTCGAGCGCCTTGTTGCGGTCCTGCGCGGTGTACAGCGTCCGCGAGCGCGGCTCCGTGATAGCCCGGTGCGTGCTCTTCGAGACCATGATGGTGGTCTTGCCCGACTGGCGAGGCACCAAGGAGCGCACGTCGCGGTACCAGAAGTTGCCGCTGGCGGGGTCGATCTCGCACCCGACGTCGAGGACTAGGCGCTGCCAAGGCATGAGGTCCCAGCCGAGGAGCTTCGCGACACGTGCTACCTGCGGACCCAGAGTGTCCCGTTGGGGGTTGCGGGGTGTCCCCCACTGTGGTGCCGGCAGGTAAGGGAGCTTAGCCGGCACCTTCGGCGTCTCCGTTGCCGGTGATGGCGTTGACGATGTCCTCAATGCTTGGACCCTGGGCGCCAGGCACCGGGTTGGCGCGTGGTGGCTCGAGTCGCTTCAGTGCGTCGAGGATGCGGATCTGCATCGTGGAGATCAGGTCGAGCCGATCGATCTGGTCGGCGTTGTCGAGGATGAGGGCTGCCTGGCGTGCCATCGCAGAGACGGTGCGCTGAAACACGTAGGAGCCGTCGACTGCCGGCAGGTCCTCGATGAGTGCCTTCGAGATCTCACCGACCTCGAGGTTCTTGAGCAGTACCATCGCGGCCGGCGCTTCGGGCGTGGCCGGCAGCTGCACCTCGTCGGGCACGTCGACGACTGCCTTCTTCGAGGCGCGGTAGGCGCGCATGCGTGCCGTGTTCGCCCCCCGGCACGGGTCACACTTGCAGCCACGTCGATACCCGGGGAGCCCAGGCTCGAGACCGAGGATGTCGTGCCGGGTGCGGATGACGATGCGAGGCTTGGCCTCTTTCTTGGCTCGAGGCTTCGCCGCGGCCTTGGCCTTCGGTGTGGTCTTGTCTGAGGGTGACCGGCGCCGGCCAGAGGGCTTCGCCATGTCATCCTCCGATCACGTGTAATCCGGTTACCAGGGCTTTTGTAAGCAGACAGAAAAATGAACATTGGGCGATCCCGCGGTCCTGGCATCCGCTAAAAGCGCGGCGCCGATGCCGGGGTCACCGGTCGAGGGCGTTCATCCGTGGCCGGCCGAAGAGCTGCTCGCGCAGTGGCTTGACCACGTTGTGGTGGCGGCGGTTGCGCTTCGAGTTGCACGACCGGTGTGCCGGGCGGAGGTTCGACAGGGCATCGCTGCCACCCTCGACCACCATGATGATGTGGTCGGCAGTGGCGGCCCGTGGGTGCAACCACCATCGGTCGCGTTGGTCCTCCGCGAAGTCATCCGCGAAGAGCATGGTCTTGAAGCACAGGGCGCACAGCGGGCGCGGGGCCAGGATGAACTGCCGGTTGCGGAGGTACTCCTGGGACTTGCGGGCGGCAGGCATGGTGAACCTCCGCGTGTGCAGGTGGTGGGCCCTGGCCGCTGGACACCCCACCTGCAGTGGTACTCCCGGCGCGGACGTCTCCCATCACGCGCGACCAGCCACACACGCCCGTCACCCTGCAAGACGCCGGACATGCGAAAGGCCCGAACACCAGGTGATCGGGCCTTAGCGGGGGAAGCGTCTAGAGACACCTCACCCAGCAGTCACAATGGTACGCCTGAATCGGTGTCATCGTCCAGGGGTGCAGGGTCCGGCGTGTCGGACTCCGCCTCCTCGAGTTCCCTGCGTCGCTCGATCTCAGCGATCAGCAGCCCGATGTTCTCCTCATCCCACGCCTCACCACAGTCCTTGCACCACGCGATGCCCGTGACGGAGGTGGTGTCGAGGCGCACACGGATAGTGTCGACGTGGTCGCACAGTGGGCAGTGGATGTGTGGGGTCTGGGGTCGCTCCTCCAGGCCAGCCACGATCTTCGCTGCCACCCACCAGGTGCGCACCAGCTTCTGCGCCTCAGCGATCTCCTTGTCCGTCAGCGTCGGCATACGCGCCGACATCAGACGCAGGTTCGCCTCGAGCCCACCGTGCTGCGCCTTGCCCGTGCCCCGGAGGAACGTCGCACACTGCACCTCGATACGGATCTCCACGTCGATCGCATCCAAGGCAGCCGCCGGCCGCGACTCATAACCACCCGTCGAGTTCGATGCACCGTTTGTACCCTCTGAGGCGAGGCGGACTTGCTCCAGCAGCGGCGGCATCTGCACCGTGTGCCAACCACGGGGCGCATCCTCCCACCGGTCAACCACAGCATCGAACCTCCACCACGGCTCCGTCGTCTCGAACGCGTTCACAAACTGAGAGAGCCGATGCCGGATCTGCGACACCTTCCGCAGACGGTCGTACTCGTCAAGCTCAACAACCTCAGGGTGCTGAGGCGTAGCGGGCTTAGGCATCATGACCCTTCCCCAGCATCGGCGGGTGACTTGGGCTTGCCACGGCGAGACCTAGAGCGTGGCGGACGTCCAGGCACGGGCCCAGCCAGACCCGTACCGGCAAGACCAGGTAAGGCACTACCCGTCCCGTCCCGACCCGGGGGCGCCAGATCGGGGAGACCCCGAATCATTTGATCGGCGCCAGATACGCCGTCAGAGCCCCTAGGAGGGGGGTCTGGCGGTGGTGGGGTCGCGTTCGCCTTGCCGGGTCGCTGGCCAGTCGTCGCGTGCTCCGAGGCGGTCCGCTGGCCCGTGGGGGTCGCGTCCTCCGTCTCGGTCCGCTGGCGGCTGGTCGCGGTACCCGGCAAGGTCCGCTGACCGTTGATGTACTCGATGATCTCGTTCTTAGTGGGCCACTTGCCGAGAGCCTTCTTGACGTGGGCCTTGGTCTTAGTGCCGTACTGAGGGGCGCGTGGCGCTTCGGTCGCTTCAGCCATGGGGTCGTTCTGGCAACCGAAGCAGTACACGACGTACTCCTGCTGCCTCGTGGGCTGTTGGCCGATGTCGATGTGCTCCCAGGTGCCGCCGGCGGGGCTCTTGCGATCCGACCAGTTCACTGTGCGCCCACACGAACGACAGTTGTCGCCGTCGCGGAGCAACGCCATGATCGTGAGGCGAGGGTTCTTCGCGTCACGCTTGCGGATTCGGTTACGATCGATCTCGTCCTGCAGCAGCAGGTGGATGTAGTTCGGGTCGTTGACGAGGCAATACCCCGTGCCGTCCGGCACCCACACTTTGGCGGCCACAAGGCGCTCCATGAGCCAGTCCGCGTACTGCTTGGACCCGGCCATCTGCAGCACCATTGACCGCGTGACACGGCGGTCGGTGTCGTCGTGCTCCTTACCCCCCGACTCGCCAGCCAGGCGCACAGAGAAGCCCGCGACCTCATTGACGTGGCGGATGTCGCCGTCGTCGAGCTCGAGCGGGTACAGCGTGCGGGGGTCGTAGGCGAAAGTGTCGCCAACGCGGACAAAGCTCACAGTCGATTCCTGTTCTGTCTAGTCGGAGCAACCGGCGCACTCGGCCGTGTAGGGGTTGACGAGACCACCGCAGCTGGTGCACTTGATGGGCGCCGGCGGGTGGCAGCGACGGCACGGGCACGAGACTCGCTGGTCGTTTTCGTCAAAGGCGAAGCCCGCACACAGGTGGTGCTTGCCGTCCCGGCACTCCGGGCACATGCGGATCATGACTTCTCCTCTAGGTCGATCTCGGTGACTGCACGGCGACGTCGCTGCTCCTCGAGGAGGAAGTTCACCATGCTGCGTCCGATGCGCTCGGCTCGAGCCTGACTCCCCAACACGCTCTTGCTATGGCCGCGCAGGCCGACGGTCGCGCTCACCAACCAGCCAACGCGACGAGGCTCGATGCGGAGACGCCCCGCGGCGGGCAGCACGGCCGGCGGCTTTTCTCGGTTGGTCATTGGTTGCCCTTCTCGATGGCTTGTTCGTCAACTGGGATGTGTTGGGCCGCGATGGTCGCGACGGCGCGGATCACCTCGATGAAGATGTTCCACACCTCTTCGAGTTCGGCCAATTTGTCGCCGTTGACCATGTGCTTCGGGACGTCCACGTCCCCGTCGCGGACCCATGCGGTGAAGTCATTGCGGTAGAGGATGCGCCCACCGTTGCGGGCCTCATCCCAGACCGTGACGTCGTGGGGATAGACGAGGAACTCGCCAGAACGTCGAGGTGAGGCCATCACAATGAACGTGCCGGTCAAGCGAGCGCCGTCGACCCCCACGACGTGCCAGAACCGGGCCATGCTGTGTGCCTTGATGTCACTCATGAGTCACCGTCCGACGCGTCAACATCTGGTTTCACGAGCGTGATGTGCGTCTCGCCAGTGCGACGATCCAGGGACGCCTCTTGGAAGATCGCGCTGATCTCGTCGGCGAGGTAGAGGGCCAGGGTGCTCTGGCCCGTGCGCTCCTGCATGGCACGGCGCATGAGCCGCTCACCGCTGGCGGCGTCCTCGGGACGGATCTGCTCGACGCGAAGGATGCGCAAGGTGGGCTCCTCGTCGCCCGTGTCGACGTTCTGGGTGACCTTCGCTGTATCGACAACCGCGATCAAGACGTGACGACGGGTTGGATCCTCGACGAACTGGCCGACCAGGTGGCCGATGCCGTTGCGGTCTTCCTTGGGCAGTGAGCCAGAGAGCTTGGTCATGATCGGTCCTTCTGGTCGTCGCGCATGGGGACGTTGAGCACGGGCACCTTCACCGTGTCCGCGAGCGCTGGTGTGTGGGTGTGGATGGTTTTGAAGATGAGTGTGTTTGTGATGGCCAAGTCGACGGCCTTTGCTGTGAGTGCTGAGTGCTTGAGGACTCGAACTTGCCAGGGGTGCAGTGCGTGGGCGAGCACTGTGGTGAGTGCGATGCAGTGGATCCCTAGTGCGTTGGCAAGGTAGATCTCGATGCCGGCGCCCTTTGAGTTCTCCCACCCGTCGAGGTACACCAGTGCGTCGGCGTGTTGGATGAGTTCGACGAGGTCATGGCGCATGTACTCGACCCAGGTGTCGCACGTGGGGGCTTCAGCGGGGTTGACGACTTCGAAGCCGCGGTCGCGCAGCTGCTCGGCGGCGGCGTTGAAAGCGGGGTAGTTGTTGTCGGGCAGGCCCGTCATCGGTCCCGACAGGTAGATGGTAGTCATCGTGACTCCACCTCGAGTCCGTGGTCGCTGATCCACTGGTCGACGGCGCGCGAGAAAGACCGACTGAACGTCTCCACGAGTGCATCGGTGTTCTTTGCGGTCTCGCGCACCTTGGGGCACGGCTCGCTAGCGAGTGACTTCGCGATGGTTGCACCGCAGCCATGGCAGTCGGTGGTCGCGAGCGCGGTGTTGGGTGGGCGTCTCATGCTGCTACCTGCTCGGTGGTCTCGAGGAGTGCGTCGACGTCGAAGAGCAGCAGTGCCGCGTGGTGGGTGTCTAGGTATTGGACGGACTGGGGGGCGCGACGGATCCCGATCTGGGCGAGTGTCACGTCGCATTCGGCCACGTCTTCGAGCCACAGGGCCACGGGGTTAGGTGCGTCTTTGATGTACGCGATCGCGTCGTCACCGCCGGCGAGTTCTTGAACTCCGCGCGGATACCAGTCGCCCATGGGGGAGGTGGTCTTGATGCTTGCGATCGCGACGATGCGTTGGGTGGGTGCGGTCTCGTAGATCGCGATGTGTGTGGTGTCAGCGCGTAGGGGTCGGCGGCGCAGCTCGACGGTCTTGGTGCCGTCGAGGATGGCCTGTGACCAACGAGGGTGGAGGGGCAGCAGGGCGATCCTCATGGTGGCAGCGACACCACGTGCGGCATCGTGGCGGTGGGTGACGTCGGCAACCAACGCTTCGTGGGCGTCACGGAACGCGGCGAGAGTGTAGGTAGCGTAGCGGGCACCGAGCGGGCCGTGGTCCTCGAGCATCTCCCGGGCCAGCGTGTTCGCGAGGTCCTGCCAGGCGGTGCTGGGGG
>Ga0307486_1000887_pt1 | contig 25060 bp, 28 predicted proteins | sample CBIW02metaG_FD_203663 | JGI IMG/M metagenome (GOLD analysis project Ga0307486, IMG submission 203663) | Sea-ice brine microbial communities from Beaufort Sea near Barrow, Alaska, United States - CBIW 0.2 | ecosystem: Environmental > Aquatic > Marine > Coastal | place: USA: Alaska | collected...
CTACTCTGCGTCAACACTTCCCCCTGCCGCTGCCGGCGTTGACAGAAATCGCATTGTCGCGCCCCAGTCAGCCTTGCCAATCGCTGCTATTGATCAACGTGGGCCTGGACCCTCTACCGCTGACCAGCCAGAAGAATCTGCACCTTATTAGCAGCCATACCGACGCTCTGGGCTACTCGGGGCTGCGTGACAACCTCATTTTGAGTATTGATCAGGTCACCCTCAATAGCTGGAACGAGCTTCAGGTCAGCCGGTTCGAAGGCGAGCAGGCGTGCGTCCAGGCACTGTGCGACTACCTGAACAAAGCCCACGAACACCGGCACCATCCGGACCTGCAAGTGGCCTGTTTCTGCCGCAATCGCTCCAGCGCCATAGCCGAGCGGGTCGCGCAGCTGTTCAAGGACGCCACCCGACAATTGCTCACCGAGCCGCCATCACGCTTTTTGCTGCAGGTGCAAAACAGCTTCCAAATTCTCGAGCGCAAGGATGGACTGATCGCCGTTACCCGGCTGGCTGACCGGGACCGTCTGATGCGCTACCTGGGCACCGGACGTCATAATTACAGCACTCTGGCGCTGGACCGGTTCGCCTTGCAGGGTCAGGATACGGCGTTAATACTGGGCCAGTCGCGCGCTGGAGAGATCAAGGTGTTCTACCGCCTGCTTTCCGACCGCCAGGCAGAGATTAGCGTGCTGGACGAACTCGGCGCACTGTGGCGCACGCGGCAACCCTGCAGCAACGAACAGACACTGCTGCTACCCTTGCTCCGTTTTTTGCACAGTATTGGTCTGCGCAGACAGTTCAATCAGAGTCTGGAAGCCAGCCTGCGCGAAGAACCGTTATCGATCCATGCTATTCGCCCTGCAGCGGACGGCCAACCGTTACGACTTGAATCACAACGGGTACCAGACCACGGCATTGAAACAGACTATTACGCGGTGCAGGCGATTGCGGGACCGGGTGACGATCAGAGCCTGAAGGTCACCATCTTCTGCGGTCAAAAGGAGTTTTCCGAACTGGATCATGGGGCAAATCTGTTTGGCGCGGCGGCTGAACATATCCTGCAGCAGCGTACCCGAACGGAAAAATACCCCTGTTACATAACGGATCTGGATCTGTCCGCTATTGATCCAACCGGTAACATGCAGACAGTCAACTACCTGCGTTACCGTCAGCAACTCGAAGATGCGCTTAATACAGCGATGGGTATTGCGCGCAACTGACTATCTGCTAGCTGGCCGCTTTAGAGCTCGACTTGCATGACGCTGCTTGGCCAGCGCGGCAATCTGCCGTTGGCGCTCATCGCTGGCCATGGCCCACTCAAGGATCTCTGGCATCAGCCGTCCGCAACCTAGGCACTGTTCGCCATCAAGACAGCACTTGCGCACACAGGGTGATGGCTGACGTCCGGCGTTTGACACCTACTCTTCCTCCAAGTCCAGTTCCAGCTCTTCACCGGTCAACTCGGCAAGAATCTGGCTCAACACCCTTTCCAGAAGCTCGTCGTCGCAATCGTGCAGCCAGCCTTCGTCAGGGACGTAACCAAAATGGCGCGTCGCATCCGGTGCGGTCAGCCAGACTTCCCGCGACGCTGGCTGCCGTCCGACAACTAGGCGGGGGCCCTCGGCCAGGATCAATACCAGTGATCCTTCTACCAGTTCCATATCCAGATCCAGCCCACTGGCATCCAGCGCGTGCTCGATTCGATCCTGCAGCAGATCGACCTGCCTGTTGAAATCAGCTTCGTTCAGTTCATGCATGCGGTTCTCTTCTCTTTGCTTCCAGCGCCGGTTCGGATGCGTCAGACCGGGCGGCTGGGTATACTGCCGTATATTGCCTGTATTTCAACAAGGATTTAATCATGAAGCATTCAATTCTCGTGCTGCTCGCGCTACTCGTTCTGGCTGGCTGCGGTCAGAAAGGGGCTCTTTACATGCCGGCTGAGAAGTCAGAAGAGCCGCGCAACCAAGCCGAGGAAGCGATGATTCAGCAGCCTTCTGAGCGCTGAACGATCCGCTTACCCCCGTATACCTGAACACGAAGCCCATACCATGACAGCTTTTGATTACCGCGATGGCGAACTGTACGCCGAAGCCTTGCCGTTGTCCGATATTGCCAAGCAGTACGGCACTCCCTGTTACGTTTACTCTCGCCAGGCCATAGAGCAAGCCTGGCTAGCCTGGGATCAAGCACTGGCCGGGACACCACATCTGGTCTGTTTTGCCATAAAGGCCAACTCCAATCTGGCTGTGCTGAACATTCTTGCGCGCCTGGGCGCTGGTTTCGATATTGTCTCCGGTGGTGAACTGGAAAGGGTTCTGGCCGCCGGCGGAGAGCCTGCGCGCATTGTTTTTTCAGGCTTGGGCAAGACGGCCGAAGAAATGCGTCGGGCGCTTGAAGTCGGCATTCTTTGCTTCAATGTCGAATCCATCGCCGAGCTGGAGCGCCTGCAAACGGTCGCCGCTGAGCTGGGCGTCAAGGCGCCGGTATCACTTCGGGTCAATCCTGATGTAGACGCCATGACCCACCCGTACATTTCGACCGGCCTGAAGGAAAACAAGTTCGGTATCGATATTGCCAGCGCGCCGCAAGTGTACCGTCGCGCCGCCGAATTACCGAACATCGACGTGCGCGGTGTAGATTGCCATATCGGCTCACAGCTGACTGACGACACCCCCCTGATTGACGCTCTCGACCGCCTGCTGGCACTGGTCGATGAATTGGCCGAGCAGGGCATCAAGATCCATCACCTGGACCTGGGCGGCGGACTGGGCGTGACCTACCGAGACGAAACACCTCCATCACCGGCAGCGTATCTGGCCAAGGTAAAGGCACATCTCGGCGAGCGTGATTTGACGCTGCTATTCGAGCCCGGCCGTTCCATTGTCGCTAACGCCGGCGTGCTGCTTACTCAGGTCAATCTGCTCAAGCCAACCGAACACAAGAATTTTGCCATTATCGATGCCGCAATGAATGATCTGATCCGCCCTGCACTGTATAGCGCCTGGATGGGCATTGATGCGGTGCGACCCCGCGATGATGTGCCCGCTCTGGAATGGGACATCGTCGGCCCGGTCTGCGAGACCGGCGATTTTCTCGGCAAGGATCGCAGCCTTGCGCTTGCCGAAGGCGATCTGCTGGCCGTGCGTTCGGCAGGTGCCTACGGTTTTGTCATGAGCTCGAACTACAACACCCGACCGCGAGCGGCCGAGGTGATGGTCGATGGTAGCCAGTGTCACCAGATCCGCCGTCGTGAAACCCTCAGCGAGCTTTTCGCTGGGGAATCGCTGCTACCTGGGGTCTGACATGCTGCTGCGATTCACCAAGATGCACGGGCTAGGCAATGACTTCATGGTCATCGACCTGGTGACCCAGCATGCCCAGCTCACCCCCCGACTCATTAGGCTGTGGAGCGACCGGCATACCGGCATAGGGTTTGATCAGTTGCTAGTGGTAGAGCCGCCGGGCAATCCAGAGATGGATTTTCGTTATCGGATCTACAATGCAGACGGTAACGAAGTCGAACAGTGTGGCAATGGTGCGCGCTGCTTCGCCCGCTTCGTGGTGGACAAGCGGCTGACGGCCAAGTCCGATATCCAGGTAGAAACCGCCGGCGGACCTATTACCCTGAACATACAGGCGGATGGCCAGATAACGGTCGATATGGGCGCACCCAGGCTCTCGCCCGCCCAGATTCCATTCGCAGCCGAGACAGAATCAATTCTCTGCGAACTCAAGGTCGAGGACGAAACACTGCAGATATCTGCGCTATCAATGGGCAATCCGCACTGCATCACGCTGGTAGATGACGTGGATACCTACCCGGTCGAACGTCTAGGCCCGCTGATCGAACGTCACATCCGCTTTCCAAAGGGCGTCAATGCTGGCTTCATGCAATTGGTCGATCGTCACCATGCCCGCCTGCGCGTATTCGAACGCGGAGTCGGCGAAACCCGCGCTTGCGGCACCGGCGCCTGTGCCGCAGCGGTAGCAGGCATCCGCATGGGGCGTCTGGCCTCGCCGGTGCAGATCGAGCTGCCCGGTGGCAACCTGCAGATTGAATGGGCTGGTCCCGGTGAGCCGGTAATGATGACTGGCCCAGCCACCCGCGTTTACGAAGGACAGATACGTTTATGAGCGACAAGCCATTACATCCTGCGCACCAGCTTGATGCCCATACTGTTGCCGAGTACCTGCGGCTACATCCGGCTTTTTTCGCCGAATACGACGAGCTCTTGCCCGACCTGATCATTCCCCACCAATCAGGTCAGGCCGTATCGCTGGTCGAGCGTCAGGTAAAACTGCTTCGCGAGCGCAATATCGATGTGCGTCATCGCCTCGGCCAGCTGATGGACGTAGCGCGTGAAAATGACCGTCTGTTCGAAAAAAGTCGGCGATTGATACTCGATCTGCTGGAAGCCCAGAGTCTGGAGCAGGTTATTGCCAGCATTGAGGATAGCCTGCGCGATGACTTTCAGGTGCCCTTCGTCAGCCTGGTCCTGTTCAGCGAGGCACAGCGCTTCCCCAATGCCCGCTGTGTTAGCCATGCCAAGGCGCGCGAATCCATTGGGCATCTGCTCGATAGCGGCAAAACCCTCAGTGGCGTACTGCGCCCAGACGAACTGGCTTTCCTGTTCGGTGAGCAGGCCGACCAGGTCGCGTCCACCGCCATTGCGCCTATCCAGCATCAAGGACTGCATGGCGTGCTGGCATTGGGTAGTCGGGATGCCAACCACTACCGTAATGCTACCGGCACTCTGTTTCTGGGTTATATAGCAGACGCACTGGCCCGTGTGCTGCTGCGCCAGCGTCCCATCGCTGACGACGTCAGGGTGTAAGCAATGCCTGTCAGTGCACTGCAATCAGACCTGGAGGCCTTTCTCGCTCACCTGCAGCGCGAGCGGCAGCTATCCCCGCGCACCCTGCAGGCTTACCGGCATGACCTGGAAGGCCTGCGCGACTTCCTCGACACGCAAGACTGCCCGCGCTGGCAGACCGTCGACGCCACGCACCTGCGTCTGTTTGTTGCCAAACGCCATCAGGCGGGCCTTTCCGGCCGTAGTTTGCAACGCATGCTGAGTGCCGTGCGCAGCCTGTACCAGTTCCTGATTCGCGAACAACTGTGCAAGCATAATCCGGCGGTAGACCTGCGCGCACCGCGCTCACCGCGTAAACTGCCCCGCGCATTGGATGCGGATCTGGCTTCACAGCTTCTCGACGACAGCAGCGACGATGACTGGCTTGCCGTCCGCGATCACGCGATGCTGGAATTGTTCTATTCGTCCGGCTTGCGTTTGTCGGAGCTGGCCGGCCTGGATATCAGCGAGCTCGATCTGCCCCAGGGTGAAGTGCGGGTGCTGGGCAAAGGCAGCAAGACACGGCTGATTCCAGTGGGTCGTATGGCGCGTGAAGCCTTGCAGCGCTGGCTCAAGCTGCGCTTACTCACCAATACGCCAGAACAGGCCTTATTCATCGGCAAACAGGGGCGACGTCTTACACCCCGCGCGATTCAATTACGCGTGCGCCGCTGGGGCGTGATGCATATTGGCCAGAACCTGCATCCGCACATGCTGCGCCATTCCTTTGCCAGTCACGTGCTGGAGTCTTCCGGGGACCTGCGCGCAGTGCAGGAGCTCCTCGGCCATGCCGATATCAGCACCACACAGATCTATACCCACCTGGATTTCCAACACCTGGCCCAGGTATACGACAAGGCCCATCCGCGCGCCAAGCGCAAGACGAGTACCTGATGATCCAACTGCTGACGTTCGACCTCGACAACACCCTATGGGAAACCGAACCGGTGGTAATAGCCGCCGAGCAGACCCTGCTGCGTTGGTTTGACAAGCATGCTCCCCGGTTTACCCAACAACTCGATAGCACAGCACGCAAGGCACTGCGTCATGACGTACTGGCTGCCAATCCAGAGCTGCGTCATCGGGTGACCGCTTTTCGCCTAGCCATCATGGAACTAGGCCTGCGCCGTGCAGGCTATGACGCAGAGCAGGCGAAAGCGTTGACCCAGCAAGGCTTTGAGGTGTTTCTAGACGCACGCCATGCGTTGACGTTTTTTCCCCATGCCGAAGCACTCCTGGCAGAACTGAGCACGCGTTATCAGCTGGCAACCATCTCCAACGGCAATGCCGATGTGCGCAGGCTGGGGCTAGATCAATATTTCAGCGTGATCGTATCCGCAGACGAGGTCGGCCTGAGCAAGCCCGACCCGGCACCCTTTCTGCACGCACTGGAACGGGCCGGCGTCGAACCGGCGAACACGCTGCATATTGGTGATCATCCGGTGGATGATATCCAGGGGGCGCAGGACGTGGGCCTCCACACGCTCTGGTTCAACCGGCTGAAACTGGACTGGCCTGACCAGCCCAGACCCAACGGCGAGGTAAGTTGCCTGAGCGAAATACCTGCCTGGCTAGCCACCTACACGGTTTGAAATCAGTGAAGGCTTAGCCTATATGGGCCGGCTACCGTACTTGCCCTGGGGCTTTTTCGGCGGATCGGCAACCACATTGGCACCCACTTCCTGAACCTTGCCACCGCGAGCCATGAACTCTTCCATCTGCAGCGCCAGCATCTCACGCTCGCGCTCCTTGGCTTCGACCGACAGCCCCTCGAGCGGGTCGGCTTTTGGCGCCGCCTTTTTACGCGACTTGACTACTGGCGTGTCGCTGTCGTCGTCACCATCGCCGTCATCATCATGGTTATGGTCAGAGGTAGGCCGATCTTCGGCTTCATCCGAGTCGTCCACGTCACTGTCTTCATCGCGTTCCAGATCGTCATTATCTAAATCGTCGTCACTCATCCCAGCCACTCCACCGTAAAAAACACGCTATTTATAGCCTAACGGCAGGATTTGGCTAGGGGTAATTCGATGTTTTTTGTTTTATTACCCATATTCGGTCAACCCTCCAAGGCCTGCGCTCCCCGAGTCAGTCGCTGCAACTGCTCAAGATCGGTCTGTACACCGGAGGTCTCACGAATGCGGCCAAGAATTTCGCGCTTGAGCTGAATAAACTCGGGCTCGAGTTTCATATCCTGATGGCGCTCGGCGGGCAGGGGCACCTCGTAGATGCTGTCGATGCGTCCCGGCCGCGGAGCCATCAGTACAATTTTGCTACCCAGATAGATGGCTTCTTCGACATCATGAGTAACAAACAGAATCGTACTCTTTTCCAGTCGATGTACATGGCGAATGAGATCATGCATGACCTCGCGGGTCTGTGCGTCCAGCGCGCCAAAAGGCTCATCCATCAACATGATGTCGGGCCGCGGCATCAGCGCCCTGGCTATGGCCACGCGCTGCTGCATGCCACCTGATAACTGGCTGGGGTAAGCATCAGCAAAGGGTCGCAGACCCATCAGGCTGAGCAACGCATCGGCCCGTCCGCTTGCCGTTTCCACATCCGACTGGCTATAGACGGTATCGGATATCACTTTGAGCTGGCGACAAAAGCGAATGTTCTGCATTACTGTCAGCCATGGGTACAGGCTGTAATGCTGGAAGACCATTGCACGGTCCACTCCGGGACCATCAATGGGCTGGTCATGCAACAGGATCTCGCCGCTGCTATGGGTTTCAAGTCCAGCGAGGATACGCAACAGCGTGGACTTGCCACAGCCCGAGGCACCTACAAAAGTAATAAATTCGTTGGGGTGCACTTCCAGATTAACGTCCGTCAGCGCCTGAATCTGCTGTTCCCGTGTCTGAAATATCTTGCCTACGTCACGAATACGAATGCATGGCTCGTCCATGGGTACTACCTCTTCTGCCAATGGAATGCGCGGCGGCCGATCCAGCGGAATGCCTGGTCGGTGAGCAAGCCGATCAAGCCGATCAGCAGGATGCCAGCGAAAATCTTATCAGTGTGCATATAGCGCTGGGCGCGCAATATCGCGTAACCCAGCCCGGAGTTGGAGGCCACCAATTCTGCGACCACCAGATAGGTCCAGGCCCAGCCACAGGTTATACGCAGCGTATCGAGCAATGCCGGACGGGCTGAGGGAAGTACTACCAGCCGAATAATCTCGCTGCGGCTGGCGCCCATTGTTTGCGCGGCCTCGATCTGCGCCATAGGTACCCGACGCACGTCCTCGGCGGCCATAAGTGCCATTTGAAAAAACGTACCAATGAAAATGATCAGAATTTTCGAGCTCTCACCGATACCCACCCAGAGCATGACCAGCGGAATGAAGGCAACGGCCGGCATGTAACGGATAAAGTCGATCAAGGGCTCTAATGTCGCCTGCACCGGGCGATAGGTGCCTAGATACAGGCCCAGCGGCAAAGCGATCAATGCCGAGATCAAAAATCCAACCATCACCCGATACACGCTAATCGCGGTATCGTTGAGCAAACCCTCGTCGGTCCACCAATGCACGAATCGCTCGGCTACTGCTCCGGGCCCTGGCATAAATAGCGGATCAGCAAAACCCAATAGCGTGTACACCCACCAAGCCAAAAAGGGGGCAATCAAGCCCAAAGCCGCCAACACGGCGGAAGTCCGCCCACTCATCTCGCCACGGATAACCCACCAGCGCGGTCGGCTGACGCGGGCAGCGATCAGCCCTTTTTTTTCCGGAATCGGAGCTTGTGCAGTCATAGCGCGACCTCCTGTGCAGGTAGACTCAATAATGGGAACGGCGCACGCTGCCAGCCATTCAAGGGGGGATAACCACCCAGTGTCGCCAGACTCTTGATAGGCCAGTTCTCTATCTCAGCTTCCGGCGACTCCAGCAGCAGGCAGCTTCTGACTCGCCCCGGCAGGGTTGAGAGTGTGATCTCCCATGGCAAGCCTCCTCCTGCGATTCGACCGAACGAAAACTCACTGCCCAGCATGATCTCGGCCCGATCGGCGTCCAGCCCAGCTACTTGCGCTCTAAGTGGTATGCTTTTTTGCGTGGGCACAGGCCGATCGGCGACGAACATGAAAAAATCCCCCGCCAGTAACAGGCAAGCCTGACGCTGCGCATCCTCCGTCGCCGCCAACCAAACAGCCTGAGTAGCGCCAACTGACTCCGGCAGGCGCCGCCAGATTTCCAGATAGCTGCCATCCGGCGCTGCTTCATGGACTTCATCGGGACCGACGAACTCCATAATGCCGACGTCAGTGCCACTATCAGGATGGAAATCCAATAGCCGGTGCCACTGGCAGCGATTGCCCTGGACTTCGGTCAGACCGGCAAAGCCCCCTTGGCTGATCCGCTGATCAATCGTCTTCGGCGTCGGATCAGGCATGCGCATGTCGGCATGCAGCAATGTCGTCTGCAGCCAGAAAACACGGGTTGCGCAATCCTCCTGGCCATCAGCCGTGCGCAACAGCGTGCGCTGCCAGACACCGAGGTAGGCGTCAGGTACGTTATTCATGAGTGGTACTCCGGAAATCGTTTGAGGCCTCGCCAGAAGGCCATATCGTGATTGGGCCAAAGCTGCGCACCGGTCTCGGCAGCCAGCGCCTTGAGCTTGCGGATGCTGTCACAAGCCATATCCTCACGATCCCGCCAGCAGAGGCCAGGGGCGATTTCATCATCGATGTTTTCCTGCAGGTCAGCCGCATCACCTGCCAGAATAACCGGCGCGCCCTGTGGCAGCTGGATCATCAGTGACATGTGCCCTGCGGTGTGACCGGGCGTATTCAGCGCTCGCAAGCCAGGCAGCAGATCATATTCATCCTGTTGCAAACGCCAGCGCACGTTACCGGCGAAGTCGTCAGCAAAGTACGCGTCATCTGCCGGCTCGCGCGCTGCCTGTAATTCGTCTTCATGCACATGCACCTCGGCCCCGCAGACATCACAGAGTCCGCCGGCATGATCGAAGTGAAGGTGACTGAGAAAGACCAGGTCGATGTCCTGGGTTTGCAGCCCCATCCGCGCCAGATGTGCTCCCAGACGCTGCTCTTCATCCATCTGCGGCGCGCCCATCGGAAAGTCCTGCGGGTTGTACCATTGCTGCCGTGCCTGCGCGTCTTTGAGCTTGTGGTAATCACAGCCCACATCAAACAGTACGCGGCCCTGCCGGGTTTCGATCAGGTAGGCGAGAATCGGTGCTTCGATCGAGGTGCCCATACCGCGGCCGCGTGTCGAATAGGATTTGTCGTAACGATGGGTCGCCGTGAGCAGGGGCCAAAGCTTCAGTACATCAGTCATGGGACATCTCCAACCGTTTGATCAGTTCAGCACTGCTACATAACTCACCAAAAATGCCACCCTCGACGCTAATCATTTCGAGCGCAGCATCGTGTAATGGAGGATGGGGCGAACCGCAGGCATCACGCACAGTGAGGCAGCTGAAGCCAAGATCGATGGCTGCACGCAGTGTCGAGCTGACGCAGACCTCGGTAGTCACCCCGGTAATCAACAGACATTTGATACCCCGATTTCGCAGGAGCAATTCGAGGTCAGTATGTGCAAAGGCGCTGTACCCTGGCTTATCGATGACCGGCTCATTACTCATGGGCTGTAGTTCATCGATCAGACCGTGACCGTGCTCGCCGCGGATCAACAGTCTCCCCATCGGGCCTGCTTGGCCGATCGGTGCTCCACTGCGCTCGGCCCTCTCGCGTTTCCATTCAGGCAGATCAGTCAAATCCGCACGGTGGCCCTCGCGGGTGTGAACCACCAGCAATCCGGCTCGGCGTGACGCCGACAACAGCGCCTGTTGTGCCGGGATAGGAGTGCGCAGACGCTGAATATCAAGTCCAGCGCGGTCGGCATAACCACCGGGTGCACAAAAGTCACGCTGCATATCGATCAACAACAGCGCGCAGTGGGCAGGCTGCAATCCGCTGAGCATACTCACAACGCCAACGCGAATTCGTGGCGCACTGCGGCGGTGATGCCATCCACAATATCGCCGGCCATGCGCGCGCCCTTTGCCGCCGTTGAGCCTTTGGCCGATGACAGCACCCCCGAAGGCGGCACCCAATCGGTGCGAGTCGGGTACATGTCGTAAGGCGGAAAATCCGCCGGCAGATCATCCGGGATGTTATCCAGCGCCACCAGCTGCGGGTGATAATGCAGCATCAGCGAAGTCTCGATAACGGCAGCGTGCTCCAGGGCAAAACCCGGAAAACCGTCCGGGAAGATATCGGCCAGAGTCTGTTCGCGGCAGAAGTCCCAATGCTCCAGGCGCATCACTTCCATGTCACAGTCGCGACCCAATTCTCGCAGGGCCAGCTGAATACCTTCTGCAACGAACCACTGATTCTCGTAGTGTCCGAGCACCAGTACCAAGCGCTTGACCCCATGGCGGGCAAATTCGCGCACAGCATCCTGCACCAGCGCGGTCAGGGTGGCACCGTCCAGGCTGGTGGTGCCACAGAAGTGCTGACCGCCTCCGCACTTGGGTTGAGATTTGTAGCCATAGGCCAGCGCTGGCGCCACGATGCCATCGACGCGAGCGGCCACATCAGCACTGAGCGCAGTAGACAGGAGTGCATCGGTGCCAAGCGGCAGGTGTGGGCCATGTTGCTCAGTCGCTCCACAGGGTAGAAATATCACAGCACCGGCCTCGACGCGCCGCTGGTATTCCACCCAACTGATCTGATCCATATACAACGTGTCCATCAGGGCATACTCCTTGTCAATGTGGGTTGGGGACTATCCGGCCAGGCAGCTGGGAGTACACCAATGGCAATACCGCGACCGCAATCAGGCCATAGCTCGAGAGCACCATCGGCATACTACTCAGGCCCAGATCCGCGAAGGTGTACAGGGGCACCCAGCGGGCTCCCCATATGACTGTAGCCATGATTAAAATCAATTCCGGGCGCAGCATCAGCCACCCATCCAGGAGCCACCATTGGGACCCAGTATCTGTCCGGTAAAGAAACTCGCCGAAGACGACAACAGAAAGCCCACCGCGGCCGCTACCTCTTCGGGCTTGCCGAAGCGCTCTGCCGGGATTGCCAGCTCCTTGGCCAGCCACTCCTCGCTCATGTTGTCCGCTGATAGCATCGACGTTTCAATCGGCCCCGGCGCTACGCCGTTAACCCGAATATGCGGCGCGAACTCCCGTGCTAGCGCGCGGGTCAAACCGATGACCCCTGCCTTGGCTGTGCAATAGGCAACGTATTGCTCACGACCGAGAAAGCCCAGATCGGAACTGACATTGACGATGCTGCCGCTACCGGCAGACGTCATGCCTTCCAGAGCATGCCGGCAACAGCGATATACTCCATCCAGATCAACCGCCATGATGCGCCGCCAGTCCAGCTCATCTGTCTGCAGAAAAGGCTTTTCCAGAATGATGCCAGCGTTATTTACAAGACCCTGTAACGGACCCTCTGCGCAGACCCGCGTGAACATCGCGGCGACCGCATCAGGATTGGTTACGTCAGCTTCGACCGGCCATGCCTGACCACCTTCAGCTCGGATACCATCGACCAGCTCAGCGGCCTGCTCGGCTTGTCCGTGGTGGTTGATCCATATCTGCGCGCCTTGTTTGGCGAGCAGCAGCGCACAGGCGCGGCCGATGCCTGTGGTAGCGCCGGTGATCAAAATGCGCTGAGCATTGAGTTCATGGTTTGCCATCAGTGCATTACCTCCCCATGACTGACCACCAATGCTTGTCCGGTGATCGCTTGCGACAGAGGGCTGCCGAGAAACAGGAAGGTTCCAGCCAGTTGCGCCGGTGTCAGTAGTTCAGGAATCACCTGCCCCGCGAGGATCTGTGCCAGCTCCTGCTTCTCGCTGCGACCGCTGGCCTGAGCCATTGCTTGCAGGGAGGCCATTGCTGCGTCCGTTCCTACCCAGCCCGGACACACCGCATTAACGCGTATGCGTCGACTGCCCAGCTCCCAGGCCAGTGAGCGCGTCAAACCGATGACCGCGTGCTTGCTCGCGCAGTAGGCAGAAAAGCCGGCTACCGCACTCAGCCCCCAGATGGATGATTGGTTGATGATGCTGCCACCGTCACGCAACAACGGCAGCAATGCACGGGTGAGCCGAACCATGCTAACAACGTTATTGTCGAGCTGGGTCTGCCAGCGTTGGTTGGCCATGGGATCGTCATCCATCAGCGGCGTGGGTAACTCCATGCCTGCGTTATTGATCAGTACGTCGATCAACAGGTCTTCTGCGCGCATCCACTGGAAACAACTCAGGACCTCCGCATCATCGGCAAGATCCACACACAAGGACCTGATACGGTTGTGTTCTGCGCCGCTGTGCGCGACAAGCTGCCGGACGGTCTCGTCCAACACGACGGCGTTACGATCAAGCAGCACCAGTTGCGCGCCCTGGTTGGCAAAGGCCAGCGCAAGGGCCTTGCCGATACCGCTCGCTGCGCCACTGATCACCACGCACTGGCTGCTGTAGTCAAGGTTGTGCATGGATCAGACCGCTGTCAGGAAGGACACGCCCACGGCGCCATAAAACCCCTCGGCCCGCTTCGGACCGTCCCCGAAGTGACCATAGTCATCATCGGTGACTCTGCGCAGCCGGTGACGGTGGAAGCCACTGATCAGTTCTTTCATCGGCACAATCTGCCGGTAACCGTCGGTATACAGCTGCGCATGCAGCGCAGGAAGGCGGTACCAGGGCGCAACGGGCTTCTCGTGATGCGCGTTGTGATAACTGAAGTTGAGCACCAGCAAATTCAACACAGGCCAGCGCAGTGAGACCAGGTTGCTGAAGGTGTTTTGCTGTTCGTAGGCCCGGTCACGCAACTTGTCGTCGGGGATATCACCTTCCTCAAGTACCGCGAAGGCGTCATAGGTGTGCTGATAGGCATCGGTAAAACGCAGTACGGTGATCATCATCAGCCAGGCTACCGTGTACAGCACCAGTGCGGCCGGAGAGAGCCAGCCAAGCAGCGCAAAAGCCGCCACGCGAATCGCCAGCGTCGCTGCTACCGCAGGACGGCGCGCACGCTGTTTATCGCTGCTTTCGAGAAAGGGCAACAGAATTACATAGGTGTGCAGCAGCAGTTCAACAGCCGGAATGTAGGCCCACTCCAACACCAGAATGATCTTGCGAACCCAGACCGGCAGCCCATTGATAAATTGCTTGCTGTCAAAGGTAAGCACGTCGGCACGGTCAACGTGATGGCGCATGTGCTTGCGCCGCAGATCCTGAAACTCGGCATAACAGCCACCCGTCATCCAGCTGAACACCGCACCGGCGCGGGCGTTGTGTACCGGTTTGCTGAAAATGGTGCCGTGGGCAAACTCGTGCATCAAATAAGCACCGATGATCATCGCATGGGCAACGAGCAGCGTGCCGCCGGCTTTGAGCAACCAGGAATCTGCAAGCAGCAAGCCGATACCCAGACCGTAACCCACCAGACTGTAAGTCATGGCCAGCAGGTTGGGCACGGGGCCGTCGGTATAACGAAAAAGAGGCTTGGGATTGGACATGGGTCCTCCAATTGACCAGATCATCTTGGATGCTGCCGAAGTTCGGCAGCATCTGCTGTGCTCAGGTCAGAGTTATTCGTTCAGGGCGTCAACAAAGCTGGCGTCAAAGGTGTCACCAAAGTCGGGCGCTGCCGGGATTTGTTGATTCTTGACCAAGATATCGGCGATCACCGCACCACTGCCGTAAAACGACATGGTGGAGTCAGAAGGCTCGAAAATCTGCGCCATCTCATCCAAAGGGATGTTGTAGACGCCATCCATCTGCTCGGTTGCCTCGGGGCCACTCACACCCAGCACTTTGCCGATAATGATGGCAGACTCCTCAGGATTGGCTTTCATGTAGTCCAGACCGGCCTGGTAGCCTTTGATCATGGCGGTGATGGCTTTCTCTCTGTCAGCAATCACTTTCTCATCAAACGCCAGCACATCAGTGATCAGCCCGGGTGCTTCCTTGGAGGAATACACCACGTGGAAGCGCTCGCCGTTACCCATGCCGACTATCTGCGACACGTTGGGCTCGTAGGTTACCCCTACCGGCAGATTACCCGATGCCATGGCGCTGGGAATTGCCTCGGGCGTCATGTTGATGGGGCGAATATCCTTCTCGCTCATGCCGTTGACCTGCAGCGCGTAAGCGAGGAGGAAATCGGATGGCGAAAGCGGGTTATAGCCCACCTGCTTACCCTTGAAATCGGCAACTGAAGTGATCGATTTGTCTGCGACTATCGCATCACCACCATCGGAGAAGTCGATCGGCATGACAACTTTGTGACTCAACCCTTTGGCCACGGAACCCACGACCTGATCATAGGTAAGCATGCCACCGTCCACGGCACGACTGGCCATGGCGGACGGGATCAGCGCCGGATCATTGAAGAACTGTAACTCGACATCGAGACCGAACTGCTCATACAGATCAAGCTCATCTGCCACGTAGAACGGCCCATAGCCGGCCCAGACCACAGTACCTATGGTCAGCGTGTCATCTGCTTGAGCAGCAAAGGGAGCAATCAGAACGGCGGCGGCCAGACTGGCGCCAGCCACGGACTTGCGGATAGAACGGATCAAGGGGGTGGTCATGGTCAGACTCCTGCACGGTTGGAAAAAGTTCGGGGCGCGTCGGTATGACGATCTCCCGGGCTTTTATCCCGCCGTGTAGCTCTCATCCTGAGAGCCGGAAAACTCTCGGACCAGACATCTGTAAACAGACCGGAACCCTAGTTCGCCTTGGTGCTACTCCTGTGTGTGACGCGCCATGAGTACTCAGACTCATCCCGATTCATTACTAACCAATGCACGCTTAGTGCCAGCCTGCTAAAAATACGGTAAATATACTTTTAATTCAGTAACTTACAGATTTCGGAGAAATACAGACCAGGAATATCATAGAATCCCAGAGCCCGAAAATGCCCGGTCTGGGTGCAATTATGCTCAACGTGAAACGGGACGCTCCTAAAGCGAGCGTCCGTTATTGACCTGATCGGCCAGACGAAGGGTTTCGTGCTTTTGCATGTCATAGAGTTCCCGCATTACTTCGCCGGCTTCGGGGATAGGCGCGCGCTCGAGCAAGGAACGGTAGAGATCAATAATCTGATTATGAATATCGAATACTGTTTTGCTGATGCGTTCATAGTCCCAGTTGTTGAAATCTACTTTGAGATCATGCTTGGGCAGTAACTCTTCACTCAAGTGCTCGTAAAGCCAAGTGTTCAAGGCTTTGTCATCTGCGTGACCACCGACCTTACGTACAATATTAGCGAGCGTCTGCTCGTGCCCTGCCAGGTAGATCAACAGCCCTTTGGCTCGCTCGTCGCCGTTGACCTCGGCACCTTTGTGCATGCGATCAGCCAGCATGTCATGTACGCCCGCATTCCATTCAATCAGATCTTCAAAGGTCTCTGCCTTCATGTAGTGCTCCCTTCAAGTTAAGGATCCCAAGTAGGCATGTGACTGCGTCCAGAGCAGTTAGTTTAGCCACCAGCGTAGACAACAGCCGCTCTTCACGCTTATGTGTAAACGAAACAGGGCGCCCGAGGGCGCCCTGTTAATTACAGCTATTACGTTACACCCGTTTCAATTCTTGCTGCTGGTGAACTCAGGATACGCTTCCATCCCGCACTCTGACAGATCCACCCCACCGTACTCTTCCTCTTCGGTGACACGGATACCCATGACCGCCTTGAGGATAGCCCAGAGAATCAGGCTGGTGACGAAGACCCAGAGGAAGATGGTGACGATACCCAGTAACTGGCCACCGATCGTTGCATCTGCGTTGGTCAGAAGAACCGCCAGTACACCCCAGATACCCACAACACCATGGACCGAGATTGCGCCGACCGGATCGTCAATCTTGATCTTGTCCAGTGCGAGAATCGAGAACACAACCAGAACACCACCGACTGCACCAATCAACGTAGCCTGAAAACCGCCGGGCGACAGTGGGTCAGCAGTGATTGCAACCAGACCAGCCAGCGCACCGTTAAGCGCCATGGTGAGGTCGGCTTTGCCGAACAGGATACGGGCAACAATCAGAGCTGCGATCAGACCACCGGCAGCGGATGCGTTGGTGTTAACAAACACCTGAGCAACCGCGTTGGCATCTTCAATGTTGGATACGATCAACTGCGAACCGCCGTTGAAACCGAACCAGCCCAACCAAAGGATGAAGGTACCCAAGGTAGCCAGAGGCAGATTGGCACCGGGGATCGCATTGATCTGTCCGGCAGAGCCATACTTGCCCTTACGAGGACCCAGAACCAGTACGCCAGCCAATGCTGCAGAGGCGCCTGCAAGGTGAACAATGCCCGAGCCGGCAAAATCGCTGAAGCCTGCTTCGGAGAGGAAACCACCACCCCAGCTCCAGTAGCCCTGGATTGGATAGATAAAGCCGGTCATGACTACCGCGAAGGTAAGAAATGCGAACAGCTTCATACGTTCGGCAACAGCACCCGATACGATAGACATCGCGGTAGCGACGAACACGACCTGGAAGAAGAAGTCTGCGCGCGAGGAGTAGTAGGGCGCGTCATCACCACCAGCCAATACATCGGCAGGGGTGTTTTCGGCACCAATCAGCACGCCCAAGTTAGGCATGATGCCGCCCTCGTCGCCTGAATACATAATGTAATAGCCCACCACCAGATACATAACGCTGGCAATCGCATACAGCGTGATGTTCTTGGTAAGAATCTCGGTGGTGTTCTTTGCACGTACCAGACCAGCCTCGAGCATGGCGAAACCAGCCGCCATCCACATAACCAGTGCGCCGCAGATCAAAAAATAAAACGTATCAAGTGCATACTTGATTTGTACGATGTCTTCCATAATAAGCCCCCCAAATAGGCTTGGTTACTGCATTCAGTGGACGAACGGAGCCGTCAGACTGCGTCTGTGCCTGTCTCTCCGGTACGAATACGGACAGCCTGTTCCAGATTGACTACGAAAATCTTGCCGTCGCCGATCTTGCCGGTGTTAGCCGCCTTGGTAATGGCTTCAATGACGCGGTCGAGCATATCGTCACCAATGGCCACATCGATTTTCACCTTGGGCAAAAAATCGACTACGTATTCAGCGCCGCGATACAGCTCGGTATGACCTTTCTGCCGGCCAAAACCCTTGACCTCAGTTACTGTGATGCCCTGTACGCCGATCTCCGATAGCGCTTCGCGCACATCGTCCAGCTTGAAAGGCTTGATAACAGCCGTTACTAATTTCATTGTAATTCTCCCGATTGATGGACTGCCCTGGGGGACAGGACCAGTCTATGCCGAGTTAGAGGCTTTTAGAAACGGACAATGCACAGATCCGATGCAGCAACCCGACATGCCGGCAATAACGTGCTGGACAACAGCCACTTTAGCCACAGTCAAATGCTCCATGTTTCAGTGCTCCTTTTACCGCTTTTAACAGAGTCACGCTGGCTTGAGGTGTGATGCCCAGTTAAGGTTATCTCGCCTGTTTCACCTGTATGGTGCGTTGCAGAAATCCTGCCAGTTTTACTTTTTTCATTAAAATCATTAGCTTAGTTATTCTTTACAGTGCCGAAGCAATTGGCCAGCCCCCGCATGCGCACCATATCGGTGCGCATGCTATTCAGGGTGTACCTATATCGCGCATGAATTGATCACGGCCGCCGCAGGACGAAAGTCGGTCTGGATGATAAACTGAACACTTTGTCGCCGGCCGGGCGTAGTAGGCCAGCTCCACCGATACAGGGCAGGATTGAAACCATGTTGCACAAAGTCTTGATCGATGCCGTCAGCAGCCAGGCTACCCGCCTGCTGATGAGCGAAAAGAGCTTGCCTGCTCCGGACGTCGAGAAACACCTCAAGTCGCTTTTACAAAGCGCGTTGGCAAAACTGGACGTAGTCAGCCGGGATGAATTTGAAACCCAGCAAGTCGTATTACAACGCACCCGTGAGCGTCTGGAGGCCCTGGAACGGCGTGTTACCGAAATGGAGCAGCGCCCGCAACCACCGTCTGCCTGATCGTCGAAAGACATGATTGCGCCTGTGCCAATCGCAGGCTAATCAACAGTGCGGACCGATCAAGGAGTGATCATGTCCCTGGCTATCGTCCACAGCCGTGCAAAGTTGGGTATCTCGGCGCCACCAGTCACGGTTGAAGTGCATCTGGCCAACGGCATGCCCAGTCTGACCCTGGTCGGCTTGCCTGAAACAGCGGTACGCGAAAGCAAGGACCGGGTACGCAGCGCTCTGCAGAACGCCCGTCTGGACTTTCCGAGCCTGAAACGCATCACCATCAATCTCGCCCCTGCCGATCTGCCCAAGGAAGGCGGACGTTTCGATCTGGCGATCGCGCTGGGCATGCTGGCTGCGAGTGGGCAGATACCCGCCGATTGCCTTGCACACTGCGAATGTCTGGGTGAGCTGGCGCTGTCCGGAGACTTGCGGCCAGTTCAGGGTGTGCTCCCCGCAGCCCTAGCGTGCCGAGACGCCGGACGCACTCTTGTGCTGCCTCGCGCCAACGCCGCAGAAGCAGCCCTGGTCAGGGGTGTCAATATCATCGCTGCTGATCACCTGCTTGAGCTCTGCGAGCATCTGCGCGGTGAAAGGGAAATTGTCCCGATACCGTCCGACAGCATCCCCGAAGCCGAACAAGGCCTGGCTGACCTGGCTGAAGTGCAAGGCCAGGCTCAAGCCAAGCGGGCGCTGATTGTTGCCGCTAGTGGTGGCCACAACCTTCTGCTCTTTGGCCCACCCGGAACCGGCAAAACGCTCCTTGCCAGCCGTCTGCCAGGGATTCTCCCGCCTCTCAGCGAAGACGAAGCGCTGGAAGTAGCTGCGGTACAATCGGTATGTAATCAGGGACCGCTGCAGCGTTGGCCGCTGCGCCCCTTTCGAGCGCCCCATCATGGTGCATCAGCCGCAGCGCTGGTCGGTGGTGGTAGCCAGCCGCGTCCGGGTGAAATCAGTCAGGCGCATAACGGGGTGCTATTTCTGGATGAATTCCCCGAGTTTGATCGCAAGGTGCTGGAGATGTTGCGCGAACCCATGGAGTCGGGTGTTATCCACATTGCCCGGGCAAGGGAGACGCTCAGTTTTCCTGCACGCTTTCAGCTCATCGCCGCAATGAATCCGTGCCCATGCGGGTACCAGGGCGATCCTTCCGGACGCTGCCGCTGCACACCGGAGCAGATACAACGCTATCGCAGTAAACTGTCAGGCCCCCTGCTTGATCGCATCGACCTGCATCTGGCCATGCATAACGAGCCTTTCAGTATGGCCGGCAAAACGCGAGGCGTCCCCGACAGTCAGACAGCCCGAACTCAGGTGCAAAAGGCCAGAGCCCTTCAGCAAGATCGGCAGGGTTGTCTCAATGCCCATATCGATCTGGCTGGCCTGCGCGACCACTGCGTGCTGGAAGAAGAGGATGCCCAGTGGCTGGAAAAGGCGATTGAGCGACTGGGTCTGTCTCACCGCGCTAGCCACAGAGCCTTGAAGGTAGCCCGAACGCTGGCTGATCTTGAGCCTGCGGCAACGCTTGCGCGGCGACACTTGGCCGAGGCTTTACAATACCGCCAACTGGATCGACGTGCCGAAGTTTAGGAGGTGCCGAACTTTGTTTCTTCACGGCCCATGTTATAAGCGTCCATGAAATAGCAGAGCTCGTCGAACGGCAAAGCCGGACTGATAAAGAAGCCCTGAACCTGGTCACAGCCCAGCGCCCGCAACTGAGCCAACTGTTGCCGGTGCTCAACGCCTTCGGCGACCACTTCCAGATCCAGACTGTGACCCAGCTCGATCATCGCGCCTACCAGTTGCTTATCCGAAGGGGTATCGGTAATGCCCTTGACGAAACTGCGATCGATCTTGAGCAAATCGATCGGCAGTCGCTGCAGATGCATAAAAGATGAAAAGCCAGTACCAAAGTCGTCCAGTGAGAAACGCACACCCAGACCGGTCATGCCCTTCATGGTCTCCAGCACCTGATCGGGGTTCTGCATCACCGCCGTTTCAGTTAGCTCGAACTCCAACCAACGTGGGTCGATGCTGGTCTTCTCCAGCAGCCGCTTTACGGTTGGCAGTAGCTGGCTGTCCTGGAACTGGCGAAAGGACACATTGACCGCCACATGAATCGGCGGCTGGCGGCGGCTGTGCAGCCTGGCTAAATCGTGGCAGGCCCTGGCTATAACCCAATAACCCATAGGCACAATAAGACCGGTTTCCTCCGCCAGCGGGATGAATTCGTTCGGCCCAAGCAGACCTCGCTCCGGGTGGCGCCAGCGTATCAGCCCCTCCAGGCCCACAATCCTGCCAGAGGCCAGGTTCACTCGCGGCTGGTAATGCAGCTCCATCTGGTTGCGACGCAGCGCCTGACGCAAGGAAGTTTCGAATTCGATCAGGCTATTAGCCTGCAAGTTGATTCGGTCATCATAAAAGTGGTAATTACAGCCGCGCTGACTCTTGGCCTGCAGCATTGCCATATTGGCATGCAACGTCAGACTATCGACCGTCTGCCCGCCTTCGGGGTATGTCGCAATACCGACACTGCAGCCAAGCAAAAGACTCTCTTGCTCGACCAAAAAAGGCTCAGCTAGTTCGCTGACCAACTTCTGGGCAATTTGCAGCAAGTTGCTTGCGCGGGAATAATCTTCAATGATGATGGCAAATTCGTCACTGCCCATGCGGCCTACGGTATCTGTATTGCGCAGGATACCTCGCAGACGCACCACTACTTCTTTAATGATGCTGTCACCCGCGCCGTGACCCAGCGTCTCGTTGACATGACGAAAATTATCCAGATCGACGAACATCAACGCCAAAGGTTGATTGGTCCGCAGCGCCCGTCGCATTCCTTGCTTCAGTCGATCCTGCACCATATAACGATTGCATACACCGGTTAGGGGGTCGTAACTGGAGGCCCTATCGAGAGCGGATTTAAGCGCCTGGCGCTCGATGGCATATTGGAAGCAGCGGATAAATTCGCTCGCACTGGACTGATCCCACAGGCTATCGTGAAGGGCTTCAGGGGATCGATCAAACTCAGGCTCAACCACTAAATGAATAATGGGAATGCCGGATTCACAAGCGTCACCCAGGAAGTCGGTTCGAGTCAGAATAGCTTCGATATCGCCATGGCTTATCAACGCTTGCGCAGCAGCCCAGCTCTCAACAGGCACGAGATCAAAAGGACAGTTTTTCACGGATAACAGTCGACGACAAAGCTGCATCGAGGCACCCTCATCCCTGTCGAGCAGAATCACTCGCTGCCTTTGGCGCTCGGCAATCACGCTTTTTCCCCCAAAGTGTCCATATAAATTAGGTATATAGAGCATTACACTTAAAGTAAGTTATACCTAAAGAATGATCAACTACAAAGGCTAAATTTTCGCATTACTCTGCTATATGGCGTATTTCGCGTACTATTCACGCCCTTTCGCACAGGAGTTCATCGCTGGTGGCCAAGCTCAACCCTCGTCAACTGGAAGCCGTCAACTATATCAGCGGCCCTCTGTTGGTCCTGGCTGGTGCTGGTAGCGGCAAGACCAGTGTGATTACGCGCAAGATCGCCTATCTGGTGCGCGACTGCGGGATCAAGGCTCAGAACATCGTTGCCCTGACCTTTACCAACAAGGCGGCACGGGAGATGAAGGAGCGCGTCAGCCTGCTGATAAAGGGCAACGAAGCGCGGGGGCTGACTGTTTCCACCTTTCATAACCTCGGCCTGAACATTATCCGCAAGGAGCACAAGCGCCTCGGTTACAAGCCCGGCTTCTCGATCTTTGATCAGCAGGACGCCCAGGCACTCATCACTGACCTAATGCACCGCGATTACGGCGCAGATGAAGGTACCGAAGGCATTCAGGCGCAGATCTCCAACTGGAAAAACGACCTGATCAGCCCCGATCAAGCGCTGGCGCAGGCCAAGACGCCAAAGGAGCAGACAGCAGCCAGTGTCTACATGCATTACAACCGCACCTTGAAAGCGTATAACGCAGTCGACTTCGACGACTTGATTCTGGTCCCGGTGGCGCTCTTCCAGGAGCACCCCGATGTTCTTGAAAAATGGCAGTTTCGCATTCGCCATATGCTCGTCGATGAATATCAGGACACCAACGCCAGCCAATATCTGCTGGTCAAAATGCTGGTCGGCCAACAGGCACGCTTTACCGTGGTTGGCGACGATGATCAGTCTATCTATGCCTGGCGCGGCGCCCGGCCGGAAAATCTGGCGCAGCTCAAGGAGGACTTCCCCGCACTCAAAGTGGTCATGCTCGAGCAAAACTACCGATCAACCAGCCGCATCCTCAAAGCCGCGAACACCCTGATTGCGAACAATCCGCATGTGTTTGAAAAGAAGCTCTGGAGCGAACTGGGCTTTGGCGATCCAATCCGTGTGATTCGCTGTCGCAATGAGGAAATGGAATGCGAGCGTGTGGCTACCGACATCCAGACCCAGCACCTCAAACACAAACGCGCCTGGAAGGATTTCGCTATTCTTTATCGTGGCAACTATCAGTCACGCCTACTAGAGCTCAAGCTACAACACCACCAGATCCCCTATCACCTCTCCGGCGGCACCAGCTTTTTCAGTCGTCAGGAAGTGAAGGATCTGATGGCCTATTTTCGTCTACTGGTGAACCCCGATGACGATAACGCACTGCTGCGGGTAATCAACGTACCGCGCCGTGAGATCGGTCCCGCCACGCTGGAGAAACTCGGCACCTATGCGACGCAGCGAAACGTAAGTCTGTTCCGTGCCTGTAGCGAAATGGGTCTGGCCGAACACCTGGAGCCCCGCTATTGCGAGCGGTTACAGCGTTTCGGCAAATGGCTCGACGGGGTACGCAAAAAATGCAGCGAAGGGGATCCAATCGACGCTCTGCGTGCCATGGTGAATGATCTCGATTATGAGAACTGGCTACGCCAGAACTGCTCCAGCGACGATGTTGCAGCCAAGCGCATGGGTAACGTCTGGTTTCTCGTCGAGGCACTGAAAAACACCATCGAGCGCGATGAAACCGGCAAAACCGATATAGAAGATGCCATCGCCAAACTGGTGCTGCGCGATATGCTCGAGCGCCACGAGGAAGAAGAAGATACCGACCGCGTGCAACTGATGACTTTACATGCCTCTAAAGGTTTGGAGTATCCGTACGTATTCATTATCGGTATGGAAGAAGAGATTCTTCCCCACCGCTCCAGCATTGAAGCAGACAATGTCGAAGAAGAGCGTCGCCTCGCTTACGTAGGGATCACCCGCGCGCAACGTACCTTGTCCTTCACCTATGCGGCAAAACGCCGGCAATTTGGCGAGATCATCGACTGTCTTCCCAGCCGCTTTCTCGACGAGCTACCTTCCGAAGATCTGGAATGGGAAGGCACCAACGACGCCCCACCCGAACAGAAACAGGCCAGGGGCAACTCAGCCTTGTCAGACATCCGCAGCATGCTTGGACCGAAATCCTGAGCAGCCTATTACGCTCACAAAAAAGCCACCCGAAGGTGGCTTTTTTGTACTTTCAGTTGCCTGTTAGAGGCCTGACATATGCTGCACAGCAGCCTGAATCTCTTCACGCGAGCAGTCCGCGCAAGTGCCATTAGCTGGCATGGCACCCACACCATTAATCGCAGAGGTTACCAGATCGTCAAGGCTGCCAGCAGCAGCCAGACGCGCTTCCCATGCAGCGGTATCACCGGTCTTGGGCGAACCCAGGATGCCTATGCTGTGGCAAGCTGTGCAAAACTGACCATAGACTGCATCGCCGGTGCGCGCCGCGCCACCCGCAGCGGCAGAGGCCACAGCAGTCGGCATAGTACCCACATCGGCACACGGGTCCCCCGCAACACACACCTGACCGACGGGCTTGATGCGCTCAGCGATACTGTCATTGATTGAAACGGCAAAAGCCCCACCCGCGACCAGAACCAGCAGAGCCGCCGAGGCAGCCAGAAGTTTTTTCAAAGTCATCACCTAACATCCTCATCATGGCGTGTTATTTCGAGCCCGAGTGCAATGCCCGAACAATGAAGCGAGTATACCGGCAAACCTCCAGCCAACAAAATAGCAACTGTAACCCGCGACAACGGGTCACGGGACAGTGAAAGCAGGGTGAAAGCCGCAGGCATGGACGCCGACCCAATCAATGGGTATTATTGCGCCCCTGAAATGCACCCGTAGCTCAGCTGGATAGAGTACCGCCCTCCGAAGGCAATACTCACCCACTT
>Ga0307486_1000889_pt1 | contig 25022 bp, 24 predicted proteins | sample CBIW02metaG_FD_203663 | JGI IMG/M metagenome (GOLD analysis project Ga0307486, IMG submission 203663) | Sea-ice brine microbial communities from Beaufort Sea near Barrow, Alaska, United States - CBIW 0.2 | ecosystem: Environmental > Aquatic > Marine > Coastal | place: USA: Alaska | collected...
TCTTCCCATTCCGAACAGAGAAGTTAAGCCCGTTAGCGCAGATGGTACTGCTTATTGTGGGAGAGTATGTCGTCGCCTTGTTTTTGAAAGAGCCTTACAGCAATGTAAGGCTCTTTTTTTGTTTATAATCGAAACCCCTTGATCTATGTGATCAAGGGGTTTTATTGTTTTACAGGGTTCGTAAATCTAAAAATTTAGGCTTCAGGATGCATTATCCATTGCCCCTGACTTTAGTCAAGGGATAAGGAATTTAAAAAAATTGGGCTTTAGCTCCTATATTTTGATGGTGTAAATTCAGTAAAAGATATAAGTGTAGCGAAAGTTGGCGGGATGTGGCTAAAGCCCCTTGAGATCGTGATCTTTCATTCCAGGAAATGGATGGAATTGTCTGTATCGGGAACAATTGTTGTGGACTAAGCAAAAATTAAGGGCTTCTTTTTTCCTTGCTACTTTTCCCAAATCGAAATTATCTCTCAGAAACTTTTACATTACAAGCTGAATTAAATTGATGGAAACCAATTCCCCACAACTTTTGGGAATGATCCTAAATGCCTTAAAGACAAATCCCGCGTGAGGGATAGGAGCAAGCTACCATGTAGCGCGGATAGCCCGGCCCGAAGGGCACGCCATTAAAAAAAAATTATGTCTAAAGAATGCAAATATTATTGATCAAATAAAGATTTGACAAGGGTATTTATCCCTTTAAACATGAGGAACATTGATGCTATACAGGCAAGGATACCAAAAATAAGAACGGGAATATAAAAAGGATTTTCTTGATTGTTAAAAGCACTATAGAGAACCGACGGACCGAGAAAAGCCAGGGGTAAAGACATCCCCATATATTTTAATCCTTTACTGAGTAATGTTTTATCTGTGTGTTTCATTTTTTGATCATTATTACATTAGCTTCATATCAATTTTAAAAGTCCAGTAAATTTGTAGTTATTGGATTGTATATTCTAAAAAATCTGTCTCAGAAAGTCTAAAATATCCAAAGGCAAAATTATCCGGATTGGTGGTATTTATAATATTTCCACGAACAGTGGTTGGTTGGGTTTGAAATGGTCCTCCATTCCCTGCGCCAGCCTGTGATCTTAAAATAAATAAATATTCATAATATCTTTGGGAAATTCCCTGGATTTCGAAAGCTACTTCTTCTCCAGAAATTAAATCTTCATTTGAAAAATAAGCAAATGTCTGGTTTCCATCAGTAAACTGATCATCATATATTTGAATGGATAAATCTCCATAGAAAAAACGAAACAAATAATAGTTTTTAATGTTTGGCGGATCAGTAAAATAGGCTTTAAATTCAATATCTTTTCCACCAAATCCGCCATTGTCGGTTTGTTCGATATATTCAAGATGTGATACTGGAAGCAGAGTTTCTCTAGCGCTATATATATCACCCTTATATTTGATTTTCAATTCGTAAACTTTATTAAGTTGAGGGACAAAGTGATTATTTCTAAAAATGCCTGGTTCTATTTCTTCAAATGCAAATTCTATTCCGGTTTCGGAATATATGGATACACTCGCCCCTTCAGCAGGCGGGATATGATCATCAAAGAAAGGTGCAGTTGTAGTTAGTTGAATCAATTGGACATTACCCATAGTATTTTTCCTCCACAAAATTGAGGCTTCTATCACCAATTTTGGTTCCGATTCCTCCAAATCTACTTGTACTACTTCTTCACAGGAGAATAGGCTATTAAGGCAAGCGAGAAATAATATAATTTTGAAGTAGTACATAGTCTAAAATTTAAAATTATAAGTTGCCGAGGGAATAATTCCAAATAAAGATAATCTAACAGCTTCATTGATGTTGGTATCCTCATTATTTCTAAAATTTAATGAGACTGCATTTTTCCGGTTATAAACATTATAAATACCGAAATTCCAGGATGAAGTAAAATTTGAATTAGATTTTCTTTTTGGGCTGTACGTTGCAGATATATCCAACCGATGATAACTTGGTAGTCTATTGCTATTTCTGGCTGAATATACTGGAATTGTTAAATTCTCGATTTTGTATTGACCGGTGGGATAGGTAGTGGGAAGACCAGTCTGAAAAATGAAATTTGTATTTAATAACCATCTTTTGTTTAGCCGATAACTTGCAGTTAAAGAAATATCATGTGTCTTGTCATATCCTGTATTGTACCAATCACCGTTATTGATACCTGATTCTAATGCTGTTCTTCCTTCAGTTTTTTGCTCAGATTTAGATAGGGTATATGCTATCCATCCGGTAAAATTACCGGTATTTTTTCTGAAAAGCAGCTCCATTCCATACGCCCTTGATTTTCCGTGAAGAATTACCCTTTCGATAGCATTATTTGCGACCAAATTTGCACCATCTATATAATCCAATCTGTTTTTTACTTTCTTATAAAATCCTTCTATTTCGAGTTTATAACTTTCCCTTTTCAAATTTTGAAAATAACCAAATGAAATCTGATCCAGCAGCTGTGGTTTGATATATTTTCCACTAGGTGTCCATACATCCAAAGGTGTAGGTGAGTTTGTGTTGGAAATTAACTGAAGATATTGGCTTAGGCGGTTGTAACTAAACTTAATGGACTTAAAATCATTAAAACTGTAGGAGACTGATAATCGGGGCTCCCAATTCAGAAATGTTTTTTCAATCTCATTTTTTGGAAGAATCCTTTGTCCGATTGGTACGGCTTCCTTATAAATTCCAAAATTCGGGTCGAAAATTACAGGTATATTGTTTTGATATAAACTTAGTGAATCCTGACCTAAACGAAAAAATGAGCTGAATCTTATACCATAGGTTGCAGAAAAGCTTTCAGATAATTTATGAGTTACTGAAAGGTAAAGTGCATTTTCCAAGGCATATTTTTTTGTGAGTTTGAAAGAATTAATACCGGAAGTGGGGGTGCTCGGTTCAATTTCTCCTGGATTAAACATATAATAAGTGGATTGAATGCCGTAATCGATACTTATATGCTCATTCAGTAGTTGGTTGAAATCATATTTTAAGTTCAGATTTTTAATTCCGCTATTCCAGTTAAACTCTACAAAATCAAGGGTTAAGCCATAGTAATAATCACTGTAAATCACTGAGAGGTTTGTAAATATATTATCGGTTAGCACGTGGTTCCAGCGCAAATTAAAAACAGAATTTCCATAGCTATTTTTAAAACTTTCACTAATATTAAAAATATCCCTCCCAAAATATCCTGAAAATAAAAGTCTGTTGTGATCATCTAATTGATAACTCAGTTTCGTATTTAAATCATAGAAATAAGCGGAATTGGGATTGTCTATAATATTAAGGAACAAATGCGCATAGGAACTGCGGGCACCAATTAAAAATGATCCTTTATCTTCCACAATTGGTCCTTCCGCTAATAATCTACTGGAAATTAAGCCAATTCCCCCATTTACTTGAAAGTTTTTACTGTTACCGTCTTTTTGATAGATATCAAGAACTGATGAAACCCTACCTCCATATTTTGCAGGAATTCCACCTTTGTATAATTTTAAATTTTTAATTGCATCGGGATTAAAAACAGAAAATAGGCCAAATAAGTGGGATGCATTAAATATGGTGGCTTCATCCAGTAGAATAAGATTTTGACCAACTGCACCTCCACGAACGTTAAAACCAGAGGAACCTTCACCAGCATTGGAAATACCTGGAAGGAGCAATAAGGATTTTACTATATCTACTTCTCCAAAAACCACTGGAAGGTTTTTAATCGTATTAATTTCCAGTTTTGTTACGCTCATCTCAGGGGACCTGATATTAAGCCTTTCAAAATTTTCGGTAATCACTACTTCTTCCAGAATTTCTGAGCTTTCAGTTAGACTAAAATTTAGGCTTTTTGATTTTTCAATATTAATTTCGGTAGAAAGAGTTTGATATCCAAGATAACTAACTAAGATCTGATATTTGCCCTTCGGTATTTTTATAGAGTAAAATCCATATTCGTTAGTAATGGTTCCTGTTTCAAGATCAGGAAAAATAATGTTAACCCCGTAGAGGGTTTCATTGTTATCAGCATCCCTGACAACCCCATTAAGTGAAAGTTTTTCCTGAGCAGACAGATAGGAAAAAAGCAGAATTAAGATTGAGGAAAGTATTTTCTTCAAAGGGGAAATTTTATTCAAATATAAGATTTATGGACTTAACATATAGTAGATATTGATGTCCTGTAGATAAAATTTCCATTATTTTGGTTATTCAATTTATATAAATGAAACCTCATATTTGGGAACTTCTTATATTTATTGATCCATTTAGTATTCGGTTAAAATTAGAATAAAAAAAAAGCAAGCAAAATACATATCTGGCTTGCTTTTTTCGTTTTTAAATAAAGTTTAATGACCCAAAATTTTATTTAAAGTATTACTGGGACGCATGGCTTTGTTTACAAGATCTTCATTAGGATAATAATAACCTCCAATGTCTACTTGTTTTCCCTGAGCATCCAACAAATCTTGTAAAATTTTGTTCTCATTAGAAGCCAATTTTTCTGCAAGTTCAGAGAAATGTTCCTTTAACTCTGAATCTTTACTTTGTTTTGCCAATGCTTGTGCCCAATATAAGGCAATATAAAAATGGCTTCCACGATTGTCAATTTCATTTACTTTTCGGGATGGCGATCTGTTTTCTTTTAAGAATACTTCGGTTGCATCATCCAGAGCTGCAGATAGGATCAAGGCTTTTGGATTATTATATTCCCCCCCTAGATGCTCTAAAGAAGCAGCAAGAGCCATAAATTCACCTAAGGAATCCCATCTTAAATGTCCTTCTTTGAGAAATTGATGAACGTGTTTTGGAGCGGAACCTCCAGCTCCTGTTTCAAATAATCCGCCCCCACCCATAAGGGGAACTATAGATAGCATTTTTGAGCTGGTCCCAACTTCCAGAATAGGAAATAAATCTGTTAAATAATCTCGAAGAATATTTCCTGTTACAGATATTGTGTCTTCACCAGCTTTTACTCGTTGCAAAGTATAATTGATTGCATTCACCGGGGACATTATTTCTATTTCCAATCCGGTAGTATCAAGTTCTGCCAGATATTTATTTACTTTTTTGATCATTTCCGAATCGTGACTCCTGTTTTTGTCCAACCAGAATACAGTTGGCATCCCGGATGCTTTAGCTCTGTTTACGGCTAATTTCACCCAGTCTTGAATTGGGGCATCTTTGGCCTGACACATTCTCCAAATATCTCCTTCTTCCACCTTGTGTTCCAAAAGTATATTTCCATTAGCATTAATCACCTGAACAGTTCCAGAATTTTCAATTACGAATGTTTTATCGTGAGAACCATATTCCTCCGCTTTTTGTGCCATGAATCCTACGTTAGGCACTGTTCCCATCGTTGTTGGGTCAAAGGCCCCATTTTTCTTACAAAAATCAATTGTAGCCTGATATATTCCCGCATAACTGCTATCTGGAATAACCGCTTTGGTATCTTGTAAGTTTCCTTCTGAATTATACATTTTCCCTGAAGTCCTTATCATGGCTGGCATAGATGCATCAATAATTACATCACTTGGTACATTAAGATTCGTGATTCCCTTATCGGAATCTACCATAGCCAGTTTGGGGCCGCTGATGAAGGCTGCTTTAATTTCGGCTTCAATTTCTGCCCTTTGTTCTGAGGCTAATTTTGGTAAGGCATTAATGAGATCTGCAAATCCATTGTTTACGTTTACTCCAATCTCGTCAAGAACTTGAGAATGTTTTGCAAAAACATCTTTAAAGAAAGCCCGCACGGCCTGTCCAAATATTATTGGATCTGATATCTTCATCATTGTAGCCTTCAAGTGTAATGAGAAAAGTACATCTTTCTCCCTGGCATCATCAATTTGTTCTTCCAGGAATTTGGCTAAAGCTTTTTTGCTCATCACAGAAGCATCGATAATTTCTCCTTTCAGAACTTTAAGGTTCTCTTTGAGTATTTTTTTATTTCCTGAGGTATCTGTCAGTTCAATTTTTAAGATATCTTCATTGTCAAGAGTAAGGGATTCTTCATTTGAATAAAAATCCCCTTCTTTCATTGTTGCAACGTGTGTTTTTGAATTAGAATCCCAGGCTCCCATGGAATGAGGATTTTCTTTGGCGAAATTTTTTATAGCTTTCGGTGCTCTTCTATCGGAATTTCCTTCCCTAAGCACTGGGTTTACAGCGCTACCTTTAATCTTATCGTATTTTTGCTTGATTAGCTTTTCCTTTTCGTCTTTCGGCTCAGTTGGATAATCAGGTAATTTGAATCCTTTAGACTGCAATTCTTTAATTGCGGCTTCCAATTGAGGTTCAGATGCACTTATATTTGGCAACTTAATGATATTCGCCTCAGGTTTATTTACCAATTCAGCTAGTTCATGTAAAGCGTCCGGTACCTTTTGTTCTGGAGTTAAGAATTCAGACATATTAACCAAAATCCTTGCTGCTAATGAAATATCTTTGGGCACAATTTCAATATTTGAAGTTTCAGTAAAGGTCTTTACAATTGGCAAAAATGAATGTGTAGCCAGCATCGGGGCTTCATCGGTTTTCGTATAAACAATTTTAGCTTGTTGTGACATATAATAAATTTATTTACCTCTTAGTTTTGACTGGAATTTTAAATAAAATCCTGTCAAAACTATGGTCAATTATTAAAACAGTTGCGATTTATTAATAAAATGTTAAAAAAACATTTAACCACGCGAAGATACCATTTTTAGCGATTTTTTAATGGTTTGAAAGCCAGTAAAATTAAGGAAGTGAATTATTTTTAAACAAAAAAGCCATTTCAAAATACCTTATATCTTGGAATGGCTTCTAACGAAATAAAGCTTTGCTTCCGGCTTTACTAAAATCGGAATTAAGTTAATTTTAAGAACTTAATTTAAGCGATATTTCACTTGATATAATTTGTACACGAACGCGCCCAAATCATATCTTAATGTTTTTACCGTTTTTCATGCATTCTGACTAAAATACATATGATTAAGGATAAAAACTTTTGCAAAGAACTTTCTTTACTATATTTAAATCTACAGAAATCCTGTTGTCATTCCACTAGGACTTAAATACATCTTCAATTTACGATATTTATTTTGATTTAAAAGCATTTAATCATTTAACTTTCAGTGGTTTTTGAAGAATTTGAAGGATCTTGCTAATGAAAATCTTCCTTGATTTCCCAATTTATAAGACTTGAGTTTTTGTAAAGAAAATAAGAAATAAAATAAGCCCCAAAATTGGGGCTTATTAATTTTTTAAGAAGATAGTAATTATCTTCTTTGCTCTTTAATACGAGCTTTTTTACCTGTAAGACCTCTAAAGTAATAAATACGGGCTCTTCTTACAGCTCCACGCTTATTAATTTCAACTTTTTGAAGTGCGGGCATATTAATTGGAAAAATACGCTCAACACCTACAGTACCACTCATTTTTCTAATGGTAAAGGTTTTTGAAAGTCCTGTCCCCTTAACCTGAATAACTACACCTCTATAAAATTGGGTACGAGTTTTAGCCCCTTCCTTAATTTCATAATAAACAGTAATAGTATCCCCTGCTGAAAATTCAGGAAAATCTTTTTTTGTAACGAATTCGTCTTGAACGAATTTAATTAACGATTCCATAAGCTATATTTTAAATAAATGCCAAAGCAACATTCACGGTTTTCGCCAGAGGTTGATTTAGGGGTGCAAAATTATGAAATTTAATAGTATAAACGCACTTAAAAATCAATTAATCATCTTTTAATAGATCAGGTCTCAGTTTTTTTGTCCTTATATAAGATTGTTCTTCCCGCCAGTCCTCAATTTTCGGAAAATTTCCTGAAGTTAAAACCTCGGGAACTTTCCAGCCTTTATATTCTGCAGGCCTTGTATAGACTGGTGGTGCGAGTAAATCATCCTGAAAGGAATCTGTCAAGGCAGAAGTTTCATTACCCAAAACTCCCGGGATCAGCCTTATAATTGCATCACAAACTACCGCTGCAGCAAGTTCGCCTCCGGAAAGCACATAATCTCCAATAGAGATTTCCCTTGTTATAAAATGTTCACGCACTCTTTGATCCACTCCTTTGTAATGACCACATAGAATAAGTATATTTTCTTTTAAAGATAAGGTGTTGGCTATCTTCTGATTTAGACGTTCTCCATCAGGGGACATATAAATTATTTCATCATATTCCCGTTCAGATTTAAGCTTAGTAATGCATTTATCAATTGGTTCAATCATCATTACCATTCCGGCGCCTCCACCAAACTGATAGTCGTCTATCTGTTTGTAATTATCGGTAACGTAATCCCGTAGATTGTGTAAATGGATTTCAACCAAGCCTTTATCAATTGCGCGTTTTAAAATGGAAACATCAAAGGGACTGGTTAATATATCTGGAACTACGGTAATAATATCAATTCGCATTTTAATAAAAATTTACTTTTTAATGATCGGGATTGTCAGAGTAAGTTTTTCATATCCACTTTTGCCTCTTATTTGTCGCTAGCTCTGTTTCTTTCATCTTGTAGGAGTCTGCCTAAGCGCTGCTCCTTCTCTAAAGCTTTTGCGCGGTAAACTTCAAATTCGTTTTCTGTTTGAAGAAGGTTCTTTTTGGCTTCTGTGGTTTGTATATTTCCCTTTTTAAATCGGTATATAAAAAAGAGCAATGCAATGATTAAGGCTGCAACAATCCCCCACATAAGTGCCATATAACTACCTTTACTAAAAGGCATTCCCAGAAATGTAATAGCATCCTTTTCTGCAGTAACATCTGCTAAATTTTGTTTTGTTGTTTCTAATCCAGCTTTTAATTCTGAAATTTCATCCTTTTGTTGATCGATTGTGTTTTCTTGGGTGGTAATCTCATTTTTTAGAAAAGCAATAAACTCGATGGTGTTTTTCTTTAAAGAAATCAAATCGTTATAATCTACTACTTTATAACCTTGATAATCGTTAGATTTTTCTATTAAGGTCGTGAATCCATCCATAATGGGGGTTTCATCGCTATTAAGATCTTGAGAGTAAATCTTAGTAGCAAAAGAAAAAAATATAAATGTTAGAAGTAATGCTTTGTTCATTTGGGGTGTAATTTGGTTATATTATTTAGAAACGTACAGGTAAAAAACTTATTGCAAAAATTGTTTTTATATGCACTTTATTTTATAAAAGTTTCAAATGCAAAAATAAAACATTGATTCTATTTCTAACCATCTTTTATTTCAAATTGTTCAAAATAGATAATTTCATCCTTCTCAAGGAATAAGGGAAAATGACAAAACCCACCTCAGGAGGCGGGTTTTAATTGAAATATTTTTTGCAATCTTTAATAAAGTTACATCCCTTTACCTTAGTAGTATGCTTGAAAGGCTTTGTCCGGTTTGGATTAGTCCGAATTGATAAAAATATGGTATTTAGTTTTTGGTGTGAAAATGAATTTTACCTCCAGATAAAGGTTTGTTCTTCACCTTCCTGATTTAAAAAAGTGACGCTTAAGGGTTCGGATTTATTTTTGGAATTGAAAATATTCTTTACATCCTCTATATTAAAGACTTTCTTACCGTTAATTTTTGAAATAATTACTCCCAACAAATCTTGATATTGCTTTTCAGCTTTTGTTGTTCCTACAATTTTTACCCCATTTTTAGTTTTAGATTCCTTGAGATCAATTTCTGAAGCATTAGTTATCTCTAATCCAATTGGTTCGATAATGAAAGTTTCATATTTGGTTAACTTCACTTCTACTTCACGCTCCTTATCCTTCCTAAAAAGACTAACGACTACGGTTTCACCAGGTCTTTTAGAGTTGATATAACCAGTTAAATCAGACATTTTTCTGATCTCTATATTGTCGATTTGTTTTATGACATCACCTATTTTGATTCCTGCCTTCGAAGCTCCACTTTCTGAATCAACGGCAGCAACAAAAACTCCCTGACTGGTGTTAATATCAAATTGCTGTGCAATTGCCTGATTAAGATCACTTCCTCTTATTCCTAAAATACCTTGCTGGACATCGCCATATTCCATTATGTCTTCTACGATTTTTCGGGCGTTGTTGGATGGAATGGCAAAACTATATCCAATATAACTTCCTGTTTGTGAGGTGATAGCGGAATTTATTCCTATGAGTTCCCCATTGATATTGACCAATGCACCACCGCTGTTTCCGGGGTTTATTGCAGCATCAGTCTGAATAAATGATTGTGGAGAGCTATCATTTAAATTGATATCCCGGGCCTTAGCACTCACAATTCCAGCAGTTACTGTAGAAGTTAAGTTAAATGGATTTCCAACAGCCAATACCCATTCTCCCAGTTTTATGTTATTTGAATTTCCAAAGACAAGAAAGTCCAAATCGGTGGCATCTATTTTTATTAATGCAATATCCGCCTTAACATCTGTTCCAATTACTTCAGCTGTATAATTCTTGTTGTTATTTAATGTCACCTGAATTTCACTTGCACCGGTAATTACATGATTATTTGTAATGATATAACCATCTGAAGAAATAATAACTCCTGAACCTACACCTTGTAGAATCTTTTCATTATTCTGACTATAATAATAATATTCCCAAATGCTGTTAGGCTTATTAAAAACTGCGACATTTTGCACGTTTACAACCGCGTGTACGGTCTTTTCTGCGGCTGCCGTAAAATCGACGTTGGTACCATATAAATTCGCGTCATAAGAAACAGGTAAAAGTCCCGATTTGCCTGTCGTGAAAGTTTGATTCTGAAGTAATGGATGGTTTTCTTCAAAAAATAATTTGTAGGAACCTAATGTAAGAATGCCCCCAAGCATTGAAATAAGTAATAAAGCGGCAAAATTTTTCATTTTATTTTTACATTTTTAGGAAGATGTTATTCTAAATTTAAAGTTTTCAAAATTCTTCTGCTAATCTTTAACGGGCTATTAACAATGTGGAAATTGTAACATTGTTGTACCTTTGGATTGTTTAAAATAAAGCAATGAAACTTACTTTTTATAAATATCACGGAACAGGTAATGATTTTATAATGGTTGATAACCGTATGGCATCTTTCCCCAAAAATGATACCAATTTAATTCACAAATTATGTCATCGCCGTTTTGGAATTGGAGCAGATGGCCTTATTTTATTGGAACAACCAGTAAATCATGAGGAAGATTTCAAAATGGTATATTATAATTCCGATGGAAATCAAAGCAGTATGTGTGGCAATGGAGGTAGATGTTTGGTAGCCTTCGCCAAATTTCTTAAAGTCTTTGACAATTCAGCTGTGTTTAGTGCCATCGATGGGCAACATAAAGGCTTGATTGAAGATGGGATTGTCAGTTTAAAAATGCAGGATATCTCCTCTGAAAATTTGAATAAAAATGAATTATTTTTAGATACAGGCTCGCCTCATCACATTTTGTTTTCTGATGAAGTTGGTGATGTCGATGTCAAAAGAGAAGGTGCAATCATTCGCTATTCAGATAAATATGAGACTAATGGAGGTACAAATGTAGATTTTGTTCAACAAACCGGAGAAGATTCCTTTTTGGTGCGCACCTATGAACGCGGAGTAGAGGATGAAACTTATTCTTGCGGTACCGGGGTAACAGCTGTAGCTCTAGCTGTTCATGCCGTGGGCAAAACATCGGCTACCACTGTAAATCTTGAAACCCCCGGAGGAAAACTAAAGGTCTCTTTTGAAAAAGAAGGGAAGAACTATGTGAATATTTGGCTTACCGGGCCCACAAAAAATGTTTTTAAGGGAGAAATGGAATGCTGACTTTAAGAGGAAAAAAAGTTTATCTAAGAGCATTGGAGCCTGAAGATCTTGATTTCGTATTGGAAGTGGAAAATTCTGAAAAATTTTGGGAAATAAGCGCTACCAGAGTTCCATATTCTAGGTATCTGATCAAAAAATATTTACAAAATTCCCACAGAGATATCTATGAAGTCAAGCAATTGCGATTAATGATTTGCGATCTGGAAAACAACCCGATAGGTCTTATAGATGTTTTTGATCTTGAACCAAAGGACCGAAGGGCGGCCTTGGGAATTTTAATTGTAAATGAAGCCGAAAGAGGAAAGGGATATGGCGCTGAAGTGCTTACCTTAATATGTAATTACTGTTTTACACACCTTGAACTGCATCAGGTTTATGCCAATGTCACCCAGGAAAATCTTGCAAGTATTAGGCTTTTTGAAAGAAATAAATTTGAAAAGGTTGGGGTCAAAAAAGACTGGATATTAACAGGAGGAAAATTTAAAAACGAGATATTATATCAACTGATTAATAATGTATATTAAAAAGATTCTTTTGGTTATTGCCCTTTTAGGCCTTGTGGCGCTGGGTGTTTTTAGCTATATAATTTACAATAATATTTTTTCTCCAAATACTGTATTTGAAAATGAGACTACTGCAGTCTTTATTCCCACTGGAGCAACCTATCAGAGCCTTCTGGATAGCTTAAAACCAATTTTAAAAGATACGGATGCCTTTGCGCTCGTTGCTGAAAAAATGGATTTTCCATCGAAAGTAAAAGCCGGGAAATTTGTTCTTACTAAAAACATGAGCAATTATCAAATTGTAAAGGTTCTAAGAAGTGGAAGTGTTCCTGTGAAAGTGATTTTTAACAATCAGGAACGCATAGAAAATCTGGCAGGAAGGATTGCAACCCAAATTGAAGCAGATAGCTCTGGTTTAATTAAAGCGATGAAGGATCCCGAATTTCTTGCAAAAAACAATTTTACGGAAGCAAATGCTCTTTCCATTTATGTTCCAAATCAATATGAGTTTTATTGGAATACTTCTGCGGAAGAATATCGGGAAAGAATGTTAAAAGAATATAGGCGATTTTGGACAGCTGAGCGATTAAAAAAGGCAAAGAAAATCGGTCTAAGTCCTTCCGAAGTATCCGTAATAGCTTCAATAGTTCAAAAAGAAACAGCGAAAACTGATGAGCGTCCGAGAGTAGCAGGGGTATATTTGAACCGATTTAAAAATGGGTGGAAACTGGACGCCGATCCCACGGTGATTTACGCAGTAAAACTTCAAAATAAAAATTTTGACACTGTGATCAAACGGGTGCTTTATAAAGATTTGACGATAAATTCTCCTTATAATACATATTTGTACAAGGAATTACCTCCTGGGCCTATTACGATGCCAGATATTTCTTCTATTGATGCAGTTCTTAATTATGAGGTCCACAAATATTTCTTTTTTGTAGCAGACATAGAAAATTTCGGCTATCACAAATTCGCTGAAACTTTAGCCCAGCACAACCGCAATAAGCAAGCATATATTCGTTGGATAAACAAACAGGGAATTAATAGGTAAATCAATCAGTTCCTTCTTAAAAGAAGCCTATAATTTATACTTTTTTAACTATTTAACCTGATTAAAACAACTTTAAATTCTTTAGTAATTATTTAACGGACTGCAAATCAAATTATTAAAAATTGTTGTATCTTTGCACGTCGAAATTGAAAGGGGTCTCTTTGTTTTTCCTCTTTCAGAATCAATAAATTATGAGAAGGAAAATTGTAAAATTTTCAGTTCTGCCCGTCGTAGCAGGTTTTGTATTTTTGAGTTTTTCAACTAAAAAAGTTGCGAATTTAGATATATATTCTACCAATGTTAATGACACTTTTGAATATACCGTTACTTCCAAAGAAGAAAACGCCTTAATAGAAGAACCTGAAATAAAGATTATTCCTGAATTAGGAAAAGCCTATATTGGTTTTAAGGAAGCGGTAGCTTTTAAAGAATCCCGTGGGGATTATAATACCGTGAATGAATATGGGTATATGGGTAAATATCAATTTGGAAAAGGAACTTTGAAATTAATTGGAATCTACGATGCTAAACTATTCTTAAATTCTCCCGAACTTCAGGAGGCTGCATTTTATGCCAATGCCTCTAGGAACAAGTGGATTTTAATAAGAGATATTGCCAGATTTGAAGGTAAAACGATCAATGGAATCAAAATCACAGAATCAGGAATTCTTGCCGCCGCTCATTTGGCCGGACCAGGAAGTGTGAAAAAATACCTGAGAAGTTGGGGAGCAAATTCTTTTAGCGATGCTTTTGGGACCACCATTGGATATTATATAAAGAGATTTGCCGGTTTTGACACCTCATTTGTACAACCTGAAAGAAAAGCAAAAGCCATTATTAACGAGGCTTAAAGTTCTTTTTGGATCACAAAAATAGTAGGTCTTTTATGTAGGTCTATTTTGGTTTTCCCCCATTCGTAAATGGATTTGGTCACAATAATCTCCGAAGACAAAGTTATATCGCAGGCAATACATAGTTGTGTTGCAGGATTAAGAACTTGTTTTAAATCTTCCAGTAAATTATTATTTCTATAAGGCGTTTCAATAAAAATTTGTGCTTGATTTTTATCTGAAGAAATTCGCTCCAGGCTCTTTAACTCATGCTTCCTGTCTTTTTTATCTATTGGGAGATACCCGTGAAAAGTAAAACTCTGCCCATTCATTCCACTTCCCATCATTGCAAGCAGAATTGAAGAAGGTCCTACCATTGGGATAACCCGAATTCCCATTTGGTGTGCAAGTTTCACTATTTCTGCTCCCGGATCAGCTATTCCCGGACATCCTGCTTCACTTAAAAGGCCAACGTCAATACCTTCTTTACAAGGATCTAAAAAGGAAGATAGTATTGTCTTTTCAGTATATTTATTGAGAATGCTCAGTTTTAATAGTGGCTGACTTTTTTCAGGAACAACCTGTTTTATAGATTTTCTGGCAGTCTTTTCATTTTCAACTATGTAGTAATCTACTTTTTCAATTATTTGGGTAATTGAATTGGGGAGTACTTCTATCGGATTGGATTCACCTAAGGTGGTAGGAATTAAATATAATTTACCGGTATGTTGAAATGCTGAATGAGACATGGAGATTTAAAAATCTGGTTTAATTCGAAAAATAAAAAATTAGCTTTCTTCAATTAGTTTAGATGCAATTATCTTACAGGCCTCCTCTAACATCTTATATACCTTTTCAAAACCAGGTTCACCTCCTTGGTAAGGATCAGGAACATCGACATTTTCACCCGGAAAAACTTCGTTTAAAATAAGATGCACCTTCTTTTTATCTTCCTCATTTCTCGCGAGGGAGGTAACATCCGCAAAGTTGAAATTGTCCATTACATAAATAAGGTCAAATCTGTCAAAATCTTCAGTATTAAATTGCCTTCCACGCTGGTTAGAGATATCCAATCCATAACGTTTTGCAACCGCAATAGAACGGGGATCCGGTATATTGTCTATATTATAATCCCCGGTGCCGGCGGAGTCCACGTGAACTTTTTCTGGATTAACCTTGGATTTTAGAATTCCTTCGGCCAAAGGTGATCGGCAAATATTACCCAGACACACCATTAAAACGTTGGTTTTCATAAATATAATATTAGAATATTATAAGGTTAGTTTTTTGTTGAGGTCTTCAACAAATTTTTTGAATTGTTTATCAGTAGCAGCAAGATTATTCACTGTTTTGCAAGCATGAAGAACCGTTGCATGATCTCGCTTTCCTATTTGACTTCCAATACTGGCCAGTGAGGCCTTTGTGAATTTTTTAGCGAAAAACATTGCCAATTGCCTGGCTTGAACAATGTGCCTTTTTCGGGTTTTAGACTGCAGTGTTTCCACATCCATCTGGAAATAATCACTCACAATTTTTTGAATGTAATCTATAGATACTTCCCTTTTGGTGTTTTTAACGTAGTTATCTACTATCTTTTTTGCCAGTTCCAGAGTGATATCTTTTTTGTTAAAAGATGAGTGGGCGATAAGTGAAATAATTGCCCCTTCAAGTTCCCTGATATTGGTTTTAATATTATTCGCTAAGAACTCCACGATATCTATAGGCATTTCTACCCCATCTCTGTATAATTTACTTTTTATAATGGAAACGCGGGTTTCAAAATCAGGGTTTTGAAGTTCAGCAGAAAGTCCCCATTTAAACCTTGATAACAAACGTTGCTCTATATCCTGCATATCAACGGGAGCTTTATCGCTTGTTAAAATTACCTGTTTTCCATTTTGATGAAGATGGTTGAATATATGAAAGAACACATCTTGGGTACCAACTTTTCCAGAAAGTAGTTGGATGTCGTCCACAATGAGGATATCAATAATCTGATAAAAGTGAATAAAATCATTCCGGTTATTCTTCTTTACAGATTCTATATATTGTTGCGTAAATTTTTCAGCCGATATATAAAGGACGGTTTTTTCAGGATGTTTATCTTTAATTTCAACTCCAATTGCATGACCTAAGTGTGTTTTTCCTAATCCAACGCCTCCAAATATAAGCAATGGATTAAAGGAAGTGCCACCTGGTTTATTGGCAACTGCCAGTCCCGCCGATCTCGCCAAACGATTTGAATCGCCTTCGAGGAAATTCTCGAAGTTGTAATTTGGGTTAAGTTGAGACTCTATTTTTATATTCCTGATTCCGGGAATAATAAAAGGATTTCTCAATTCTGCACTTTTGCTTTTCACGGGAACATCTACTTCCTGTGAAACCATATGGCTTCGTTGGGTACTTGGAATTTTCTCTGTAAATGGAAGTTTGTTCCCGTAGGTATTTTCCATTCTAATCACATATACTAATTTGGCTTTTTCGCCTAACTCCTTGGTAAGAGAAACCTTCAACAATTTAACGTAATGTTCTTCCAGCCATTCGTAAAAAAACTTGGACGGAACTTGTATGCTCAACGCACAATCTGTAAGTTTTACTGCTTGTATCGGCTCGAACCAGGTTTTGTAGGCTTGGGGGGTTATATTATCTTTGATAAAAGCTAGACAGCTATTCCAAACTGATTGCGCAGTTTTTGACATGCTATAAATTTGATTTTGTATTGGTTAGTAGTTGGCCCTAATGTTGTTGGAAAAAAATTCCCTAACAAATTTCGGAAGAACAAATATGTGAACAAAATACCTAATAAAAAAGTCATTTTGCTCTTGACTTTTAAGAAAATTTTATGCATACTTCTCTCTGGCAATGAATGTACAAAAACCAATTTAAAAAAACTGATTTATTTCATATGAAAAGACAACAAACCTATGTTAAAGTCCGATATTCCGAAACCGATCAAATGGGAGTGGTGCATCACGGCAACTATGCGCAATATCTTGAAATTGCACGGTTAGAATGGCTTGAGCAATTTGGAATTTCCTATAGATTGATGGAAGAACAGGGTGTTATGCTTCCAGTTTATGAAATGAAACTTAAATTTCTGAAGCCTGCAAAATTTGATGATGTTTTGAGGATTGAAACTAATTTAAAAAGTGTTCCCGGGGTTAAAATTGAATTTGAATATTCTGTTTATAATGAGAAAAACGAACTAATGACCACCGCCAACACGGTTCTTGTCTTTATGAATTCATTAACAAAACGACCCATTCGATGTCCTGCGTATATTTTAGAAAAACTTCAGAATTAATCTTCTATATTTTTTATTTCAACTTTATAAATCGATTCGAATTTTTTAAAGATTTCTTCGGCAATTTTTTTTCTTACTGAAATTTGGATCTTACAAGTCAATTCAAACTCTTGTTTAATAATATGTAAATTATGTTCTTTGATAATCCGCATCACCAAATTCATCTCGGGATAATCAAATTTAATCTCAAAAACCTGGTCGATGGTTCTTTTGACAATTTTGCTATTTTCCAAGGCCATTTGGGCAGAAGTTTTATAGGCATTTATCAGGCCGCCAACACCTAATTTTATGCCACCATAATGCCTAACTATAACTATCAAAATATTAGTAACATCGAATGACTGGATTTGTCCGTAAATGGGCATTCCAGCCGAGTTTGAAGGTTCTCCATCATCATTCGCCCTAAACTGGTGATGTTCTTTGCCAATTTGCCAGGCATAACACCAATGTCTTGCCTGATGATGTTTTTTCTTCAATTCTTCAATATGAACTTTAGCTTCCTCCTCATTAGTTATTGGGAAAGCATACCCGAAAAACTTGGAATTTTTATCTTTGAAGAGAACTTCTTCCGAAGCTTTTGAAATACATTTATAAGTATCTTTCAAATCGAATTAATTTAAGCGTTGGCAACCAGCAAAATACTGATAATGGCCAATGCGATTCCAATCCAGTTTTTTGGAATTAACTTTTCCTTGAACAACGCAATTCCCAGAACCGTTGAAACCAAAACAATTGCAACATTATTGATGGTAAAAATGGTGGAACTTTCAAATCCATTGCTCCTTAAAGCCATCACCAGAAAATATATCGAAAAAAAGTTTGGAATTCCCAATGCAATCCCGCCTAAAATATTTTTGACGGTGATTTTTAAATTACCCATAAAAGCCTGAATAATTAAAATTACTATTCCAATGATTCCTGCGACAAAAAAAATGGCTGAGGAAAAAAGAGCCACATCGGTTTTGTTTACATAAGTGGATTCCAAAAATTTTAGACTAGTATCAATAAGTCCGCTTCCCAAAAAAACCAAAACCGGGAATATCAGGTTTTCCTTTTTTATTGCGATCCCTTTCCTGCTTTTAATGGAGGTCAAATAAACGGCGGCCAAAGCGAGAACAATCCCTATAATTTTTAAAATGCCAGAGCTCTCTTTGAAATATAATATGCCAAATAAAACAGGAATGGCAACGGACATTTTTGAAGCTACAGAAACTACTGAAAGCCCACTGCGCTGAGTTGTGATTGCAGCAAGATAAAAAACACAAATAAATAATATTCCCAACATTAATGTTCCGGGAAACCAAGGTTTTAGTAGGACTTGGGCAAGGTCAGTTTCTTGAAGAAAAACAAAATAACCTACAGTACAGGCTATAAAATAATTGAATACAATTGCCTGGAAAGTGTTTAAGCCAAATTTTTTAAATAATTTAAATAGTACAAAAATGAAACTCGATGATAAAATACTGAGCAAGAGATAAATCAAAACAATTTCTTATTAGAAGTGAAAAGGTCAATAATATCTTCCTTCGACGGATCAATATTCCAGGTGTGAATTCCAAGAGCCGATGCCGCTTCAGTATTCAGTTTGGTATCATCTATAAAAAGGCACTCCTCAGGTTTGAGATCGTGTTTATCAAGAACAAATTTATAGATGGCTGAATCTGGCTTCCTGAAATTTATTTCGTGTGAAAAATAAAACGCGTCAAAACAAGCGACAAATTCTTCATAAAAAGGGATGTTTTCTTTAACCCAATTAATGTGTAATTCATTGGTATTGCTCAAAAGTATCAATTTATAATATCCTTTTTCTGAAAGTAATTTTAGAAAGTTATATCGATATTTTGGAAAATCAATTAAAATTGCATTCCAACAGGCTATAATTTGAGGTTTGGTTAAAGAGGTAAGAGATTTTAAATAAGTTGCTAAAAAAGCATCAGAAGAGATCAACCCCTTTTCATAATCCATGTTTATCTGAACAAGTTCTTCAGATAAATCCTCAATATTTAATTTTTGCATTTCTCTAATCGTTGCCGATTTGTCTAAATTGATAAAGACGTCGCCAAAATCAAAAATAAGTGTTCTAATCATTTGTGTAAATTTTTAACTGATCTCCATCGATCATTATATCTGATTTTAATGTTCCTTTCAACTTTGGAGCTTCCAGGCCATTTTTAAACTGAATTTTTCCGCTAAATACCCTTGCTTCATCCCAAAGTCCTGCGTCAATAAAAGTTTGGAGTGTTTTGGTTCCGCCTTCAATTATTAGCGATTGCAATTCATGTTGATACAGGATTTGGCAGATTTGAAGAGCTAATTCCTTTTCAAAATCTATTGTTTCTATCTCTAGTAATTCACAATGTGACTTCCTTAATTCAATGGTGTTGAGATTTGCTGTTGTATTTCCGCAAATTAAAATGGTCTGAATACTGCCGTCAAATAATGCGGAAACTTTGATGATTCGTAAATGTTGATCAATAACGATGCGTACCGGATTTGGACCATCCCATAATCGGGTATTCAATTTTGGATTATCGGCCACGGCTGTATTTGTTCCCACCAAAATGGACTGCTCTTCGCTACGCCATTTATGTACAAGTTGACTTGAATATTTATTGGTGATCCAAACTGGCTCCCTTTTGGAGTTGGTTTCAGCAGGAAGGGGAGCAATAAATCCATCTTCACTTTGAGCCCATTTTAGGATGATATAAGGTCTTTTACGCTCGTGAAAAGCGAAAAACCTTTTGTTTAGTTCTTTGCATTCAATTTCCAAAAACCCAAGAATCACCTCGCAACCAGACTCAAATAGTTTTTTAATTCCCCTTCCGGCAACTTTGGCAAACGGATCCATTGTTCCTATCACCACTTTTTTAATGCCGCTGGCAACTATAAAATCGCTGCAAGGCGGAGTCTTTCCGTAATGACTGCAGGGTTCCAGGCTTACATAAATAGTCGCTTTTTTGAGCAGGGATTTATTTTTAACCGAATTAATCGCAATTACCTCGGCGTGAGGTTCTCCTGCTTTGCGGTGCCAGCCTTCACCAATAATTTTGTCATTATACACCAACACACTACCAACCATTGGGTTTGGATAGGTGGTTCCCAGCCCGTTTTGGGCAAGTTGAATGCAGCGTTTTATATATTTTTCGTGTACCTTCACTTCGCAAAAATAAGATATATTAACAAGAATGAACAGTTTTAAGATTCGGGAAATTCAACCGGAAGACAACCAGGGAGTTGCATCGCTTATCAGAAAAGTATTAGTTGAAATGGGAGTGCCCAAAGTGGGAACCGCGTATGAAGACAAATCCTTGGAGGATATGCACGGTACTTATTGTCATTCCCGCATGAAATACTTTGTGGTGGAAGAAAACGGAAAACTCATTGGCAGCGCTGGAATTGCTCCTTTAACTGGAGCCGATGACGATATATGCGAGCTTCAAAAAATGTACTTTTTGCCCGAAGCGCGGGCCAGGGGAATTGGTGCAGAAATGATGAAATTCTGTTTAGATTACGCTAAATCTGAAGGTTTTAAACTCTGCTATCTTGAAACCCTTCCCTATATGGAAAACGCGCGCAAACTTTACGCCCGTTCCGGATTTCAATCTTTGGAGAAACCTATGGGGGATACCGGGCATTACAATTGTAGTATGTGGATGTTGAAAGATTTGGAATAGTAGTGAGAAGTTAGATATGAGTATTGAGAAATATGGGGTGAAGAGGCAAGAATCAGGAATCAGGAATCAAGAATCAAGAGGGAAGAGAAAAGAAAATAGAGAAAAGAAAATGGAGGGAAAAAAATAGAAGATATTATAGAGAAGGAAAAATATTCGTGCATTCGTGGCTAAAAAGTGTGATTAATAGGCAAGAAAGAAGGTCAGGATTCAAATCCATTTATACAAACCATTGCGGAGAATCTTTACGCTTTTTGCGTTAATGGATATTTTTGCAGAACAAAACATAACTACCAATTTTGTTGCTATCCCAATTAAAAATAAAATTTATAACTCTTCTGAAGGACGAATATCCAGCTCAGGAAGTGAGTTCTTTTTTCAATTTATTAATCGAATTTTATCTGGGAATGAATCGATTGGATTTTGCGTTAAAACCCGGGAAAGAGATTTCTTTAGAGGAAGAAAATAAATTAGAATCTGCAATCCACAGGTTGTCACTGCATGAACCTATTCAATACATCATCGGGGAAACCGAATTTTTCGGATTACAATTCAAGGTCGATAAAAATGTGCTTATCCCCCGGCCCGAAACAGAAGAATTGGTGCAATGGATCCTGGAGGATATAGGGGAATCAAAGAATCCCTCAAATTTAAAGATCCTCGATATTGGCACCGGTAGCGGGTGTATAGCAGTAAGTCTGGCTAAAAATCTTCCAAATGCGGAAATTTTTGCTTTGGATATTTCAGAAAAAGCCTTAAAAACAGCCAGAGAAAATGCCGGTTTAAATAAGGTAAACGTCAATTTTATTCAGGCTGATATTTTAAACCTAGAAGCCTTAACTGGAAAATTTGATGTTATTGTATCAAATCCGCCTTATGTGAGGGAACTGGAAAAAGTTGAAATGCATCTAAATGTACTTGAAAATGAGCCAGAACTGGCCCTTTATGTAAAGGATACTGATCCTTTGATCTTTTACAGAAAAATAACGAAATTAGCCCATGCGGGCCTCCAAAAAGACGGAGATTTATATTTTGAGATCAATCAATATTTGGCAAACGAGACCGAAGAAATTTTAAAAAAATCAGGGTTTAAAACTGGGTTAAAAAAAGATATTTTCGGAAATTACAGGATGCTTAGAGGAAGAAGGATATCAAATAATTGAATTTTAAAAAGATAAATTTTGATGAAACAGCAATTACAAGATCACAACATACAAAGCATAGCCGTTTTTTGTGCCAGTAACGACGGGATTGACCCCAAAATTTTTGAAGAAGCTTATTTGGTTGGTGAGTTTTTGGCCAGTAACAAGATCGAATTGGTTTTTGGCGGAAGCAAACTTGGCCTTATGGGGCAGGTTGCCAAAGGAGCATTGGACAACAATGGGAAGGTCACTGGTGTGATCCCGGAATTCCTGAAATCCAAAGAAGTAGTGCATACAGGTTTAACTAGTTTGATCACAACTCAGGATATGCATGAACGCAAGCTAAAAATGCACGATCTAAGCGATGCATTTATCGCGCTGCCGGGCGGATTTGGCACATTGGAAGAGCTGTTTGAAATTTTGACCTGGGGACAACTTGGGTTGCATAAAAAACCCATCGGCATATTAAACAGCAACCATTATTACGACGATTTGCTGGAGTTATTGCAAAAAATGCTTCAAAAGGGATTGCTGAAAGAATCAAATATGAATTTGTTGTTGGTATCTTATAAAATTGAAGATCTTATCCTGAAAATGCTCGAATTCAAACCTCTTCCTGTGCCGAAATGGATGAATAAAGATCAGACTTAAAAGTTTGAATATGAAAATTGAAAAACTCGAAATAGCTTCCGCTGATATAGGAAAGCAATTGCATTTTTACAGGGATCTGCTCGAACTTGAAATTCGGGATCAGGATGAAAGATTTTTTGAAATTGTGCTGGGTTATTCAATTTTAAAATTTTGGCAGGATACTAATTTTACTCCTTACCATATTGCCATTCATATTCCCGATAGGCAAGAGGAAATTGCCTTAAGATGGTTAAAATCACGGGTTTCAATTCTAAAAAATGACCAGGAAGAAATCGTAGATTTTAGCGGCTGGGATGCAAAATCCGTCTATTTTTATGACGAAGACAAAAATATCATGGAATTTATTGCCCGTGGCAATCTCAACAAACCTGCCTCGGAGGATTTTTCTGAAAAAAGTCTTCTGGGAATTGCTGAGATAGGTTTGGCAACGAATAATATCGAGGAAAAATTTAATTTTCTCCAACAAAAGTGTGGACTTGAGATTTTCGATGGAAATTTCGAGAAATTCTGTGCCATCGGTGATCATCAGGGTTTGCTTATCACCATCAACAAGAACTTAAAGGATTGGTTTCCTAACGGAGATGAAGCTTTTTCATCAGATTTCAGAATAGAATTCAGCCATAAAGGATCCAATTATGATCTTGATTTTATAAATGATTGCCTTAAATTGGCCAAAAAATAAATATTTCTGCCTGGTTTTCTAAACCTTGTGGGTCTTATATAAAACCACAGTTTGAATGAATGTCGAAGAAAGAATAAAACAGCTTAGAGAGGAACTCCATCAGCATAACTATAGTTATTACGCTTTAGACAAGCCCGTGATCAGTGATTATGATTTTGATATGATGTTGAAGGAGTTGCAGGAATTAGAGAATGAAAACCCTGAGTTTTTTGACTCGAATTCTCCCACACAAAGAGTGGGAGGTACCGTGACCAAAAATTTTAAAACTGTGGTACACGATTATCCGATGTATTCTCTTGCCAATTCATATTCAAAGGAAGAATTAGAAGATTGGGAGAAGCGCATCAAAAAGTTGGTGGATGGGAAAGTGGAATATGTTTGCGAGTTAAAATATGACGGAGCTTCGATAAGTTTGAGTTATGAAAATGGCCAGTATCAAAAGGCAGTCACACGTGGAGATGGTGCAAAAGGCGATGATATCACGAATAATGTAAAAACGATCCCTACCGTTCCCTTACACCTAAAAGGCGATTTTCCTGAAAAATTTGTTGTTAGCGGGGAAATTGTGCTTCCTTATGAAGGTTTTGTAAAAATGAATGCAGAAAGGGTAGAAGCAGGGGAAGAGCCTTATTCAAATCCGAGAAATACCGCCGCCGGAAGTTTAAAATTACAGGATAGCGCTGAGGTAGCAAAACGGCCTTTGGATTGCCTGATTTATAATGTGAAGAGCGGATCTTTGAAGACCGAAACACAATTTGAAAACCTGGAAGAGGCTAGAAATTGGGGTTTTAGGGTGCCTAAGGAAACCAAGTTGGTGAACAATATTGATGAGGTTTTAAACTATGTGAACTATTGGGAAGAACACAGGCACGATTTATTATATGAAATTGATGGAGTTGTAATAAAGGTAAATAATTTACATCAACAGGATGAGTTGGGATATACTGCTAAATCCCCACGTTGGGCTATGGCTTATAAATTCAAGGCCGAGCAGGAATCTTCCAAATTACTTAAAATAACATATCAGGTGGGTCGAACCGGCGCGATTACTCCTGTGGCAAATCTGGAGCCTGTACAACTCGCGGGAACAATTGTCAAAAGGGCATCCCTTCACAATGCCGACCAAATAGAAAAACTGGATATTCGGGAAGGAGATACTGTATTTGTTGAAAAAGGCGGGGAGATAATTCCAAAGATCATCGGGGTAGATTTTACAAAGCGCGACCCGGAAACTAAAAAAACAGAATATATTGCCCATTGTCCCGAATGTGGGACAGAACTGATCAGAAAAGAAGGAGAAGCGCATCATTATTGTCCTAATTATTATGGTTGTCTGCCGCAGGTTGTTGGAAGGATCCAGCATTTTGTGTCCAGAAAAGCACTGGATATTGAAGGATTGGGTGGGGAAACGGTAAGCCTGCTTGTAAAAGCCGGGTTGAT
>Ga0307486_1000891_pt1 | contig 24990 bp, 18 predicted proteins | sample CBIW02metaG_FD_203663 | JGI IMG/M metagenome (GOLD analysis project Ga0307486, IMG submission 203663) | Sea-ice brine microbial communities from Beaufort Sea near Barrow, Alaska, United States - CBIW 0.2 | ecosystem: Environmental > Aquatic > Marine > Coastal | place: USA: Alaska | collected...
CAAACTAATCTCTTTGTGACTTTCAGGCCCTATCGCGCGGCCAATCGTGCACCACCAACACTGATTATAGTTCGAGGATTGTTTTACATACTGGCTGGAAAGCCCCACTCTAGACTTGATGCGTTCTATGTTAAGCTGTTTTATCTGTACCTTCAGTACACGATTCGTCAACAACCATGCACTCATAAATATTAAGCCGGCCACCATTAATAAGAGAAAAGGAAAAGACATTTCTTTAAAACCTCATTTTCAGCATCTGTCTTAAAATCAGTGTGCCGGTCAATATCAATATCAACGAAACGACAAATAACTTGAATCCAGTTGGGTCATATAGAAAAAATTGCATAGACTCTTTATCAAAGAAATATTTATAAACAACATAAACAATGGGAGCCCCACCAATAAACCAAGCCGTAAAGCGAGACTCAGCGGTGAGTGTTTTGATTTTTGCTTGAAAGCTGACTCTTCTACGCATTAATTTAGCTAATTCACCTAAAATCAGCGAAAGTTGCCCACCTGTTTCACGTTGGATAATCAGGGTGATGACAAAAAATTGAGCTTCTGGTAAATCAACACGACGCTGAAATTCTCGCAAGACATCGCGCATACTTATCCCGATCGTCAACTGCTTATTCACCTCTTTCATTTCTTGCGCCAAAGCCCCCTGCATATCTTCACCGACAGCGGCCAAAGCACCATCTATCCCGTAACCAGACTGTAACGAACGGACAATGGAATCTAACATTTCTGGAAATTGTTGACGTAAAGCAGCCTGGCGCTGACGAATTTTAAAATAGACAAAAGCACTGGGTAAGAGGGGCAAGATAATACTGAGTAAAATCAACTTATCATTTAAAACATTAAATTTTGTCGAAAGAATAAAAGCGCTCATAAACAGTAAGATTGCTTGAGCAGTAACCACCTTGATAATGGCATGTTTATTATTTAAGCCTGCTTTTTTGAATTTACTGATAAACCAGACAAACCAACTCTTCTCTTTTTGCTGCATCAAATGATCTTGAATTGTTTTTTGTTCAAGATTATTGAGACCAATACGCAACATTAAACGGCGCACTGCTAGCTGTTGTTGCTGTTGTTTTTTTAAAGACACCACAAAGCTGAGGATGGCAAAAGGCAACATAATGGCGAATGCAACAATAAAGAATCCAAAATCCATCAGTTCACTTCCTGACTAAAGTTAAACAGTTCAGATGGCAAGCTATAACCAACAGCTTCACATTTTTTACCGCACCCTGGACGTAACCCTGTTGCTCTAAAAACGCCTTTTATGCTGCCAGAGCTTTTATCTAATTTATGTTCAAAAACATAAATTTCTTGCAGCACGATGTTTTCTTCTTCAACACCGACCACCTCGGTAATGGATTCAACTCGTCGGTGACCATCTTTACCACGGTTGACATAAATAATCAGATCAATTGCACTCGCAATCTGTTTACGAATAGAGGCAGCGGGTATGTCCACACCACTTAAATTAATCATTAATTCCAATCGTGAAATGCTATCGCGTGGACTGTTGGCATGTAAGGTGGCAAGTGAACCGTCGTGCCCGGTATTCATAGCCTGCAACATATCCAAAACTTCACCACCACGCACCTCACCCAATACAATTCTGTCTGGACGCATACGCAAGGCATTTTTTAAAAGCTCACGTTGTGTAACTTCACCAATGCCTTCTGCATTAGGTGGACGAGTTTCTAAACGTACTACATGGGCTTGTTGCATTCTGAGTTCGGCACTGTCTTCAATAGTGACCGTCCGTTCATTTTCTGGTATCAACCCCGAAAGCATATTGAGAGTAGTGGTTTTCCCTGATCCTGTACCGCCGCAGACCAGTATATTCAAGCCCGCTTTTACAGCATAATCTAAAAATTGAAACATCTGCTCTGTCATAGTCCCATAAGCAATCAAATCTTTTGCGCGTAAATGTTGTTCTGGGAAACGTCGAATAGAGACACTAATGCCATCAACGGATAAGGGAGGAATAATAATATTGATTCGTGATCCATCGGGTAAACGTGAATCCACTAAAGGTGAAGATTCATCCACTCGACGCCCAGTGGAATAAAGCATTCTATCGACTTTATTACGCAAATGTTCTTCACTGATAAAACGGACGTCCGTCAATTCAAGCTGACCAGCACGTTCCACATAAATATTGTCATAGCCATTGATGAGTATATCTGAGACAGTTGGGTCTGCGAGGAGAGGTTCAATCGGGCCTAAACCATAAATTTCATCCAGTAATTCTACCCCCAATTGACGTACTTCAATTTCTGATAAGGGATACCCCATATCGCTCGCAATTTCACGTACCAACATCTCTAAACGGGGTCTTAACTCTTGACGTGTTTCTTTGCTGTCTGCTTCATAAAAGGCCTCATCTTCGGCGGCCTTCTTTTGACAGCGACTTTTAATTTCCTGAAAAGTAATATCTTGTGCCATGCTCGATTCGTTTAGCGCCGTCCGTGCACTTGGAGCAATCACCTTCTTAACGGATTCAGATATATCTAAAGCAGTCGTGGCTTGGTGCTTTTGTTCTACTTGTCTTAATCGATCGCGAATACTCATTTAAGACACCACAGCCTTTTGGTCCATGTCAGAGACAGAAGAGGGTGAAGGCTTCACTTCAGACTTTTTAGACTTAAACAACGTATTGAAAAAATCAAACCTATTTGATTTTTGTGCTTTCACCTTCACCACCTCTAACTGCACGCTGCCGTTATGCAGCATATTGGCAATATTCAACAGCTGACTGTTTACAGTCGATTCAGGCTTGTATTCTTTGAGCAGTTGCCCTTCTCTTAAAGATTCGTTGAATCCTAAATAATCATTATCAACTCGTGCAACAGTCTCAATATTTAAAGAATCAATCACCTCTTCAAGCATTTCATCGCAGCCACTGGTGCTTCGATTTACAATGAGTTTAAGGGATTCTTTGATATAACCTAGTTTCTGACTAATCTGAATAGCGGTATTCACCGCGCGTAAAGAGGATAAGGAAGGTTCCGCCACTAATACAATACTGTCCGACTCATCTAAACAGCTTAAGGTTAAGTCTGACAAATCACTCGCGCAGTCAATCACAACATGATCATAATAACGTCGTAAAGACTGAATAATTGTTTTAATGAGTTCACCATTAAGATTGTCTAACTCGCCAACCTCTCCTGGTAAAGACAACACGTATAAACCTGACTCATGACGACTTAACGATTTGTAAATCAAATTTTCATCGAAACGATTAAGGTTATAGACAAAATCCGTTAGGGTGTATAGTTGTTTGGATTCCATATTTAAATAAAGTGCCGTGTCACCTAAAGGCATATTTAAATCCACCAATACTGTACGCCCTTCAGTCAAATCATTCAGATGGGAAGCGATATTAGTGGCTAAAGCTGTGCAACCCACTCCCCCTTTTAAGCTGAATAAAGAAGAGACATTCCCATTTTTGCCTTTTTGTCTGCGGTCTTGCATATGCAAAATAGAGAGAATGTGAAACACTTCACTAGGACACTCAATAAACCCTTGAACACCTTGATGACTTGCTTCGATAATAAAATCAGCATCTTTATCTTTTAGCAAAACATAAATCGAAACCCCTTTTGCCAAGGTCAGTACTTCGTTAATTCTTTGCAGCGTGATTTGCGCTTCACCATTATGCTCTAATAAAACCAAACTCACATTATCCGACCATACATGTGGGATCTCCTCCTGAGCTTCCATCACATATTTAGATAAAATGGAGACACGTACGGCTTCTTGTAAGTCAGCATCCGACCCAAAATAAAGCGCTTGTTTCAAGGCAATAGAGCTTGTCGATAATCCTGTACTCATTAAGGCTTCTCCAATCCGATCTGAACAGACAGTTCAGGAAGCGCGCTCTCCCCAGGAGGTAACAACTTAGCCAACTTCCCGCTAAAGAATCCCTCAGCAGCGCTTGGTCGATCTATATTTTCTCCTGGAAGCGTGATTTTTGATGTTGGTTCAATGGGATCAACAAAGGTAGGGGTAACTAAAATCGCTAACTCTGACTGATCCTTTTCATAACTGGTTGAACGGAATAAAGTACCAATGATCGGAATATCCCCTAGGAGGGGGATTTTAGAGACGGAACTACGGAAGTTATCTTGAATCAGTCCGCCGATGACAAAACTTTGCCCTGCCGCGAGAGTGACCGTGGTGGTCGCTTTACGTGAACGGAACCCGGGTACAACAATAGAACCCGTCTGAGAGCCGGAACTTTCGTCGATACTACTGATTTCTGGTGCAACCGTCATTTGAATTTCGCCTGACTCGGTAATAATAGGACTAAAACGTAAACGTACACCAAACTCTTTATAAGAAACGGTAATCGTCTGGGCATTTTGAGCAACTGGAATGGGCACTTCTCCTCCCACAAGAAATTCAGCGGTTTCACCTGATTGAACAATCAACTCAGGCTTCGCTAAAATACGTGCCAGATGATTGCCTTCTAAAATAGAGAGTACCCCAAACAAATTACTGTTTAGAGGATTTATCCCTAATTGAAAGCCATCTGCATGTGGAAAATTAATAGCAGCACCTGTTCCTGGCGCGACACTCGCAACATTCAATAAAAAGTTTGCAGTCGAACCTAAATTTCCTGGCGGAAAAATGCCATATTGATCCGTTTTATCTCGTGCTGCAAAACCACTTCTAAATGGATTACCTTTGACAACCTCTGCAACACGAACCGATAATTTGATCTGTTGAGGACCGGTCACATTAATCATATTTATGACACTTAAACCTAATGCGGAGATGACCGAGTTAATACGCTTTTTTTGCGCTTTATTCTGTACTTCACCTGATAACAACACCAGATAGTTCCCCGCCAATGGTTGCGAACTTAAGCTTCCTACTGAACTCTCACTCTGCAGCATTTGTTTATCTTGACGGGCTGATTGTTTGAGATTAGCGTCTCCATCTATCTGATTACCAATTTGATCAACTTCACGCCGAATAGCGCCTTCCGCATTGATCCAAATATTTTTAAGTTCAAACTTAACCGTGCCTTGCGGGTTTAAGCCTTTCAGTAATTGCGCTAATGTTTGTTCGATCTCTTCACGGCGCGACTGATCTGGAGCCACATTCAAGACCACCTTATGGTCAATATTTGGTGAGTTTCGATAGGTGATAATGAGCTGCGTTCTGCCGGCTTCTTTACCTGTTACTAACAGCTCATTTTTACTTAGGACTTTTACAGTTGCCAATTCGGGATTGGCAATTAAAGCTCTTTTTAAGCCTTTATCGAACTTAATAATCTGACTATCTGTTTCTGTCAAGTTATAGGTTTTAGCGAGTTCTGCCTGAGCACCTAAAGACACTCCGATCAATGTCAAACCTAATATCAATGCTTTCTTATTCATAAGAGTCGCCTGCGGTACCTTATCTACTATTGTATTTTGAAAAAAATTCATCTAGTTCTCACTTCTTGAACGCGGCCACCTTGCATTATCTGTATGACATCGCGATCTTTTTTGGCTTTATAGATAGGTGGGCGCTGTTTACTGCGCTCCATCACTTTGACATTCACACCATCGGTTTCAATCAACTCCACATCTGCTGGCCCACGTAGAATAAGGTGGAAAGCACCTATATTCAGCGCCAAGGCTAACTTTTCGGCTTGTCGCATATTGACATTAAGAGCCACCATAGAGGTTTTAACAAAAGCTTCACCTTGTTGATTTTTTTGAGAGTCTTGCACGACTTCCTGACTCATTTGCCCCATGCGGTTAGTCTGGCCAATAGAGAGTACCTCAATATTTTGTAGAATCGTGCGACTGATCATGCGTTTACCGTCTGTGCTTTCAAACACACTGATCACATCAACATGATCGTTCGGATTTAGCATGCCTAACAAACCGGTTTCAGCTGAAACGGAAATACGCATTGCGCGCATGCCTTTTTCAAGTAATGCCTCAACACCGCTTACTTTGACGTCCTGAAACCCAATTTTTTGATCCATCAACCACTCGCCAGCATACATATCCTGTTTGGCGACATGTCCAATTGCGGCTTTAGGTTGTGTTAGAACCCCTGTTGCTAGTACTCCTTCAACGGGCACCATTAAAACTTTAACGTCATCCACTTCGATTTTTTCACCGCGGTAAATATCACGACTTGCCACCATGACCGAACGTAAATCTGGCTTTTCAATGACAGTTACGGTTTTAACTTCAGTTTTACTCTCTGCCTCCGCGACTCGATTCTCGACATACCCATAAACTAATCCAATTGCGAGTATGGCTGATAGAAAAGCGACGCCATACAGCACGACATCACTGCGTTGAATTTTCATAAAACACTCATTTTATTTGGAGGAAATAACTTCGAAAAAAGCTATTATTTGAAAGAAATACTAAATAAAAGGGGTCGACATACGGTCATACACAACTGTCTTTTATGCTGACAATGGTATTGACATTAATGGGCAACAGCACTTCAAAAAACTCTGGTAATACCAAAGAGTTCGCGACACCTGTAAAATTAATGATATACACATTAAATCCTGAAACTACACTCTTTGTAATTGTTGCAGTGGCGGGTTTACTGTTTAAAAAAGTAATATTTTTAGTCGCTAAACTGCTCTTTACTATCTGAGCAATCGCAGCATTATTACCCTCGGGCAAAACGACTTGATTCGCGACGCAAGATGCATAAAGCGGTGTAAATCCCAACACGCCCCCGGCATCTAAACTACTCACGGCTGAAACTTCACTCAATATGCTGGTATGCATATCCGTTAGCACGTCATTTACGGCAAAGCTATTTAATGCATAAGCCACTAGCTCAACTATAAATAACATTACGCCTAATACTAAGGGGAGTACATAGGCTGTTTCAATCATCACAGCCCCATGTTGAGACTTTAATTTAAGTCTACTCTCCTGCATCAATTAAGTGCCAATTGCTGCAGTGACTTTTGCTGAAATTGCTGAACCAACTGTTCCACCTGTTGCTCCCCCAAATAACACAAATCCGATCGCTACAACTCCAGCAACCACTAAAGCGTACTCAATCATGGATGCACCTTGCTGTTTCTTAACCTGTTTAGCTTTAATCAGTTTTTGTACTTTCGCTTCATTTAACATGGGAAAATCCTCATTTAGGTTTATTGATGTGCCATTTGGCTTGAATGTATTTAATGCGATAAAGAACTTAACTACAATAGAATTTATGAGGTTTCATAAACAAATCTTTTGATTAGGGGATCAGTAAAACTTCTAACCTTTTAAAGCATGATAAATACACATTTAACATATTGATATTAAAGGATATTGTTTTATAATTCCATACATATATTTAATTTATATAAGAAAATACTAATATTTATTTTATTTAAAAATTTGTGTATAAATGACACACATTCGCCAGAACACTTCCTTAGACCGCCCCCTAAAAAAACTCTTCTATTAACACAAAGACTCGTTTTTTGGAGTGTCATATATAAATAATGAGCCTTGAACTTCTAAGATATTCCCTTCAACGTTTCAATTCATTTTATAGTGTATAAAACACTCAACACTCATGTATCATCCATCTTAAATTAACTACGACTAGCCAATTTCAATATGAAAATTAGTACTGCTAACCTTTTTTATTTACCCTTTATTGTTATTCTGCTGATATGGTCACTTAGCCCCAATATTCATTTTTTAGATGAATTTAACCGCTATGATGAAAAACGTCTTTTTCAGATATTCATCATTGTGTTAGTAGGCATTTGCACTCTACTGCTCAGTGATGTTCGCAATGCCCTATATACGACACTTAAAACCATTCCCACTGCTTCTAGGTGGGCTATATCTATTTTTTTTCTTATCGGCATTCTGTCGGCCATATTTTCTGAGTCACCAAGACATTCCTTTCTGGACATTAGCCTGCTACTGCTGCTTTTTTTATCCTCGCTCTACATTGCGTCTGTTGTCATTAAGAGCCCCATAACAGCAAGTGAATGGTTAATGGCGGCTTTTGTTTTTGCCATTTCACTGCACTTTGGGGTCTTTATCAGTCAATTTATTATGATGCTGCAAGGCGCTTTGGAGCCAAGTTTTGCGGGATTGTTCACGGGGTTTATTAACCCTCGATTTGGGAATCAATGGCAAGGAATGGTTCTGCCAATTATTATTGGAACGGCTATTTATTACCAAAAATACTCCGTTAAAATTTTCTACATCACCCTATTTCTTGCTGCATTTATGTGGATGAATATACTTTTTTCTTCTGGCCGCGGGGTGGTACTCGCTACAATTTTGGGGGTTCTCCTAACAGGAATTTTATTTAAATCCCATCGTAAAGCATGGTGGAAACTAAACCTATCGGTACTGGCCAGTGGCATCATGCTTTATGCCCTTGTTATATTTATGATTTACCTTTCCACTGATACCTTCATACTTGCCAACCAACATTTAATTGACAGCTCTTCCTCGGGTCGATTCAGTCTTTGGCTGTCAGCACTGCAATTAACGTCCTTAAACCCGTGGATTGGCATAGGTCCCATGCAATTTGCACAACTCGATCAAAATGAAATCGCTGCTCACCCACACAATATTGTTCTGCAACTCCTTGCGGAATGGGGAGTGATCGCGACGATTTTAGTAGTGGCCATTACCCTGTATGGTTTTATTAAATGGATTCGTTTTGGCACTGTACAAATAAATACCCATCCTAAATCAACTATTTTGTATAGCGCTTTAACATCTGCTTTTATCACAGCAAACTTCCATGCGTTAGTCAGTGGTGTATGGGTCATGCCATTAAGTCAACTCACTTTAATCATCATCATTGGTTGGATGTATGGGCTTTACATGCAAATGAATACAAAAATAACGACACATTCTAAACCGATCTTTTTCCTGGCTGTCATTCTACTGACATTAGTTGTTTTTATTTATGGGCTCTATCCTGAACTAAGCAACCTAACAAACTGGCTTCAAACGAGCTTTGAAGCCACTGGCTCTTCCTACCTTCACCCCCGCTTTTGGTCTCAGGGCACTATTTTATAAAAGACAGTCCTTGCAAACTTGAGTGAATACAATACTTAAGACCCCAGCGTTCTTTCCAAAACGCTTGCATCAATATTCAACCAACTGAAAATAGTCTGGTAATATTAATTCACAACAAGGCTTAATCAGACTAGGTCATTTTTTTTGCCGCCGAGTTTCCTTCGGGCATAAAAAAAGCCAAGACGAGCTTGGCTTTTATACGATAAAACTGAATAAGAATTAACTCTTAACTAAAGCCGCCGCGGCCTCTTCTTGCTGTTTAACACCACCATGCCAGCGCCAAATATAATAAAGCGATGGAATTACCAGCAATGTGAGTACTGTAGAAGAGAGCGTACCGAAGATAAGCGCGACCGCCAACCCTCCAAATACCGGATCTGTAACCATAATCATTGAACCGAACATAATGGCTAAGGCGGTCAATAGAATCGGACGGAAACGTACTTTACCCGCTTCAATAACGGACTCCTTGAGTGATCGACCTTCTTTTTCATATTCTAATATGAAGTCAATTAATAGCAATGAGTTACGCACCACTATCCCTGCGAGAGCGATGACTCCAATCATGGATGTCGCGGTAAAGGCTTGATCGGTTAACCAGTGACCAGGGAAAACCCCAATCATCGTCAAAGGAATCGCTCCCATTACAATCGTGGGTATCATGAATGACTTGTAATATCCTACCAGGATTAGATAGATAAAGATTAACGCGACAATAAACGCACTGCCCATATCACGGAACACGTCTAATGTCAGACGCATTTCGCCACCCCAAAGAATCGTGTAATCCATTACATCATCAGGTGTCGCCGCAACAAACCCTAGGTTCGCAGTATGGAATGTCACACCTGTTTCAGGTAATTTCACGCCATCTAACATTTTATCCAATGACAGCACAGCATAAACAGGACTGGATTTCAGCAGTTCGCCGCCAATCATGACCATTTTATGCTGATCTCTTGCCAATATGGGTTTTGCATGCATCACTTTTTCGATATCAGCAACGGATGAAAGCGGAACGGATTCACCGCTACGTGACTGAACTCGCAAAGACAATAATTGCTCCACAACGGTTCTTGCTGAACGCGGTAGACGTACAATGATATTCACAGGTTCACGAACATTGTTTAAATGCATATAACCCAATTCATAACCATTGATATAATCTCGCAACATCTTGGCGACCTGAGCAGGTGCCACGCCTAACAAGTTAGCTTGTTCGCGATCGATATTGACTTCAAACGTTTCAGTATCAGACGTTACCGAATCATCAACGTTAATCAGACCGTAGATTTGATTAAAAGACTTTCCAACCTCCAACGCGGCTTCACGTAATTTATCATAATCAGGCCCATATAATTCCGCCATAATTTGAGTAGTCACGGGTGGACCAGGAGGTGTTTCATACAGTTTAATATTCGCGGTTGGAAAGACTTTTCTAAGCTCTGCCAATTCAGAATCCAAGTTCATAACAATGTCATGCGAAGATACATTACGATGATGTTTGTCGACTAGATTCACACGAATCTGAGCAAAATTAGCGCCTTGTTTAATTAAATCACCACGTACCAAGCCCGCAAAATCGATCGGTGCATGCATCCCTAAATAAACACTATAATCCGTGACATTTTGAGTCAAAGATAATCGCTCACCCACAAGACGAACCACTCGATCCGTTGCTTCTAGTGCTGTCCCCTCAGGCATGTCTACTTGAACGAGAAAAGTACTGGTATTATCATAAGGCAACATTTTAACTTCAACCCCTGCAGAGTGCAGAGGCCCATTCATGTCATCACCACGCATAAACTGCAATGCTGGTTGTAACATGGACCCTATTAAGGCAATCAAAACGACACCTAAAAAGAGGTTACGTTTAGTACGGCTGTCGATTAAGGGGGTAATCGAAGTCACATACAATCTTTGCATCCAGTCTTCTTTTTCGACATGATGCGCGTCTTGACTCTCCCTTTCCTGCATCTCCTTAATGGCTTTTTTACCTAAAAAACGGTAAGCCATGTACGGTACCAACATGTAAGCGACCAATAATGAAGCAATCATGGCGACTGGCACGTTAAAGGGAATTGGTGCCATAAATGGTCCCATCATCCCAGTAACAAACAACATCGGAATGAATGCTAAGATAACGGCAATCGTCGCGACATTGGTCGGATTGCCGATTTCGTTGGTTGCTTTAATAATGACTTCATCAAATTTATCAGGGTCAAAGCCATTATGGATATGCCGGTGAATATTCTCGATGACGACAATGGCGGCATCCACCAGCAACCCCAACGATAAGATAAGTGCAAATAAAGTAATACGGTTGATTGTCTGATCGACCAGCATTCCGACAAATAACACAACAAATAATATTAATGGAACCGTCAAAGTCACAATCCCTGCTTCACGCCATCCTAAAAAGAGAACCATAATGACAACGACCGAGGCGACAGCGATTCCTAAATGCTCCATCAATAAATTCACTGCAGCATTGGCTTTTTCGCCATCGTTGCGCGTGACCACTACATCGACATTACTTGGCAAAACACTTTTCTTAAGTGCTTCTAACTTATCAACGACGAGGTTAGCTACATCCACGGCATTTGTTCCAGGTTGCTTTGCAATGGTGATCGTTACCGCTGCCTGTTCACCCCTAGAGGAAAGCGTTGCCGAGGGACCGAAGCCGATACGCGTATAGACATCGGTTTCTTGAGGACCATCAACAATTCTAGCGATGTCTTTCAAGTAAATCGGGCGGTCTTTATCCAAACTAATAATAATATCGCCGACATCTTTAGCACTCCCTAAGAAACCATTCACTCGAATCAGTTGATTTTGGTTATTATTGATCATCGAACCAACAGGTGTTGAAACGTTACTGCCTAATAACATCTCACTAATATCATCTAGTGACATGCCTGTTAACGAGATCTTCTGAGCATCCAACCAAACATTTACCGCTCGCTTTTGGCCCCCTACAACATCGGTGAAAGAGACCCCTGGAATATTTCGCAGATTCTCAACTAACTTGAGCGAAACATCGCGCAGGTCATAACCTGACAACTCCTTTGATGTAACCGCCAAGGTCATAATGGGCACATCATCCACATTGATCGGTTTCACAATCGGCGGTTGAGTATCAGGTGGCATTTTGTCCATATTCTGCATTAGCTGGTTGTACACTTTAACCAAGCTGTCTACCTGATTCTCGCCAACCTCAAATTGAACCGTCACTACACCAAAATCATTCCCAGCATAACCAAAGGTGTGATCCACGCCAGGTAATGCACTTAAAATGGTTTCTAATGGCTTTACCACCATATTTTCAACTTCTTCTGGCGTCGCCCCCCCCTTATGCACAATAATATTCGCGGCTGGCACGACAATTTGTGGATTATATTCGCGAGGAGTGATCAAGAACGCCATCATGCCCGCTAAGGTAATGGCAATGACAATCATCATGGTAATTTTAGAGTGAATAAATGCTGTGGCGATCTTACCTGCCATATTCATCTTAGGCTCAATCACCTGATGCTCAGAATTTTTATTTTCAGACATCATCACGCCCCTTTGACAGTTATCGCAATGGCATCGCTGATGACTGCTTCTGGTTCAACTTGATCTTTTTGTCCGATAATATCCACTCTGTCACCGTTTAATATGCGTTGATTATTATCCACAATAATTTGATCACCTAATGCTAAACCCGCTTGAATTTCGACCTTATCTCCGACCTCAAGACCTGTACGTACCATATGAAAAAAGGCTTTACCACTTCTGTTGACAAAAACCCCCTCAATTCCCGCTCTATTGACGACGGCTGTTTTTGAAACCATCATCGTGTGGCGAACACCACGCTTAAAACTAACCCGAGCAAAGGTTCCACTATTTACATCATTTATCACTGGCAAGCTTAATTTAACGGTGTGTGTACGAGTTTTGGGGTTTGCGGAGCTCACCAAAGTATAGATGGTTCCAACTAAAGGCCCCGACTGTCCTTCAACTAAAACAGTTGCTTCATCGCCCATTTTAATCACCGCAAATAAATCACCAGCCACTTCCGTTTGCACAATTAAAGAGGCTGTATTTTCAATCACGACAATAGGCTTACCGGGAGAAGCTAAATCTCCTGCAACGGCCATTTTATCTACAATAACTCCCTCAAAAGGCGCTTTAACATTTGCGTAATTAAGTTGTTCTTTTGCCTGATTTAAAGCAGACTTAGCCGCTGCGACACTCTGTTGGGCAATACTGTACTGTAAACGAATTTTGTCATACTGCTGTTTAGAGACGGACTTTTCCTTGTAAAGCTGCGTAAAACGATTGTAATCCAATGTTGCATCTTTTAACCCTGCAATCGCTTGTTGATACCCGGCATTTGCCTGAACGATTTGACTGTTAATGTCCGCTGAATCGATACTAAACAATAACTGCCCCCGCTTCACTGTTTGCCCGACCTTAACTTCTAAACCTTTTATATAACCGATCAAACGTGAAGAAATCTGTGCCTTTTGTTCAGGAACAATGGCGCCAGGTACAACGGCCATCAACTCAACCTCACCTAATTCTACAGTCTGCACATGCACTTTATATGTCTGCACAGCACTCACCTCAGAATGTTCTGACTCTTGCGTACAGCCTGTTAAACCAAATATCGTAACCAGCACTGATGCGGTCAGTATCTTAGACATCTGTCTCATATTAAGTCCTTTATTTCTTTAAATTTGTTTTGAAAGGTCTGAAAAATATTGTCTACCATCATCGCTCATTACAAATGATTAATATTCATGGTGCCGGTGACCAGGCGAATTTTGGCTTTAAAGACATTGACATCATATTTAGCCGCAACAAGTTCCGCTCTGGCCTTATCTAATTGAGTTTGAGCCGCTAACACCTCTGTCATAGTAGCAACACCACCTTCATATCGCTTCAGGACTAATTTTTGAGCTTCACTAGCCTGTTCAACGGCCAATATATTGAAGTCAACTTGCTTAATAGCCACCTCCATTTTGCGCCATGCCGTTAAGACTTCAAGACGTGTTTTATTCTCCTCAGAATGTAAAGCAGACTTTTTCTCAAGGGCTGCAGATTTGGCCATATCGACTGAATTACTGGTTACCCCAAAATCGGTAATTTTCCAAGAAACGACACCGGCAACGGTATAGGAGCTATGATTTAAAGCTGGAGCCTCATCATTCCACTCTTGTCTCAACATAACATTAAAACTCGGATAGTAGTCTGCCTTCGCGGCTTCAATCGCAAACTTTGTCGAGTATGCCTCCTTTCGTTTGGCTTCTAACTGAGGATTGGTTGCCATTGCCATGGATAATAATGACTCTACTGAAGTTGCCGGCAATTCCAAATCAGTACGTTCAGCAACATCAACCTCCTGATTGACATCAACATTCATTAACATCTTTAAAGTATCTAAGGCGATTTGCTCTTGACCTTGCGCTTTTAACAAGGCGACTTCAGTCGAAGACTGATTTACTTTAGCACTCAAAAATTCAGATCGAACCACAATTCCTTGCTCGACTAAGTTTTTAGTCGTTCTAACAAATTCATCAGCCGTTAGTTTGGCTTGCTCAGCAACATTAATATAAGAACGTGCGGCATGCACGGCTTCATAAGCTTGGTAGACATTGAAGGTAAGATACTGCTGTACTGCAACATCTCCTTGACGCGCAGCCTGAATCATAGCTGCAGCTTGGTCCTCATAACTGCTTATTTTGCCACCATTCCAGACTGGTAATAATACCTCTATACGGGTATTAAAGTCGGTATGCGCGTTTGGGTTGTTTAAAGTACTTGGCTGAAAATCTGTTTGTGTATCTACTGACCGCTGCTGAAGTTTCATACCAAACACATTCAAAGCATTATCCGAGTTTGAACCTGTCATTGACAAGGTAATTTGCGGTAAACGACTGGCTTCTGCTTTGCCTAAGGCCGATTGGGCTTGATGAATACGTGCGGAACTTACGTCCATTTCAGGGTTTTGATTTAAAGCACTTTCAACACATTGTTTAAAATCATATGTTTCTGCTTTGGCATTAAAAGAGAGGGATGAAGAGAGTGCCAACGCCAGTGCCGACAACTTAAATTTTAGTATTTTATTTTTTTTCATTTTTACTCCAAATAACCTGATGCAAAACAGGACGCCAACGGGGGGACTTTTACAATAGGGGGGTCTATTGCATCTCTCTTCACGACGGTAGACAACCCATTCACAAACCAACGTAATCATTGAACCTACATGTCGATAAGAGTAGCTACAACCTCGTCATAACACAACCTTATTAGCATATAAGAATTTTCTAATATGTGGCATTATAAGCATTTGTAAGTAAACTTCAATATAAGGAAATGCTTATATTTATTATTCTAAACATCACCAATTTATTAATTTTTAAAAAAAACATTAAAAAAAGACCCGTAGCACCCTAATAAACAAGCAAAATAATATTTTTTAACCAGATTAACTCACCGTGTAAAAAATGACCGGCCTTTGCTCGCCAATAGATATCGGGCTGAAGCTCTCCCGCCATGGCCCACCGCAGTATTTCAGTCGATGAAACAACCTCATCCTTACCTCCCTGAATTAACACCCAAGGCACTTTCACCGGATGAATTCCAGAAAAGTCATATAAACCCACGGGTGGAGCAACCGTACACAAGGCATCGACACTAAGTGTTTTATTAAATTCCTGATACGCTTTTAATGCCACATAACTGCCAAAAGAAAAGCCTGCCAAGGTCAAATGCGTGCTTTTAAAACGTTGCTTTGCCCATTCAATGACCTCAACTAAATCGTTTTGTTCACCGATGCCTTGATCATGCTCCCCTTCACTTTTGCCCACCCCTCTAAAATTGTAGGCTACCGTCACATAACCTAACGACTGAAAAGCACGCTCCATAGTGGTGATAATTTTATTATTCATGGTGCCACCATATAAAGGATGTGGATGACTCAGAACAACCAACTTCATGACCTTATCTGTAACTTCACTTTCAGATGAAAGTGCTTTATAACGTACCTCGATTAAACCATTTTGGCTAGGAATTAACTCTGTAACTGATTTTGTGTTCAAATAAATTTCTCCCTACTCTTTAGTAATCATTACTATTAAATGCATGACAGCCTGAACAAAACTTGGCTTAACCGATCTTTTCTACCTGACATCAATGCCTATTATAAGGACTCAATAATTAGACCCCCTATTATTTAACTATTTACAAAACAAACCTTGAAACGTATTGTATGGAATTACACAACAGACGGCACAAAGATCCTTTCAACCATGACAAACCAAAAAACAATCATCATTGATGATGCCATCCCCTATGCGAAAGCTATCTTCTCTCATCTCGGAGAAGTGGTAACACTGCCGGGCAAAAATATTGATGCCGCATCCATTAAACATGCAGATGCATTAATTGTTCGCTCCAGAACTCAAGTCAACGCTGAATTGCTTAAAGGCAGTTCTGTCCAATTCGTTGGCAGTACAGTGGTGGGGCTCGACCATATTGACCAAACCTATTTAAAAGAGAAAGGCATCACATTCTATTCTGCACAAGGCTGTAACGCTAACTCTGTTGCAGAATTTGTCATCAGTGCTTTATTTGATCTGGCAGAAACTAAAGAGTTTGATTTGACACAAAAAACCTTAGGCATTATAGGAGTTGGCCATGTTGGCCATCTAGTGCATGAAAAAGCAACTGCCTTAGGTATTACATGTCTGTTAAACGATCCACCAAGACAACGCCAACAAACTTTGGAAAATTCGCAAGAAAGTTTTGTGGATTTAGAAACCTGCCTTAAAGCAGACATCATCACCTTTCATACACCACTGACCGTGACTGGTCAAGATGCAACATTAGACCTGCTTTCTGCTGAACGCCTAGAAAAAATATTACCGCATCAAATCCTTATCAATGCGGCCAGAGGAGGCATTATAAATGAATCCGCCTGGAGCAAAACCCCCACGCTTGCCAATGTGATAGATTGCTGGGAAAACGAGCCAACTATTTCAGAGTCCCTATATAAAACAGCTTACCTAGCAACGCCCCATATAGCAGGCCATTCATTAGAAGCTAAAGTGGCCGGCAGTGAAATGGTTTATCAGGCACTGTGCAATTTCTGGAAAACCCCTCAACAACTGGCCTGGAAAAAAGAGTTGCCAAGCGCGCCACCAGAACTTGTGATTTCTGAGCCTGGACCAACACAAACCATTCTAAATTCCCTTTTTAAGAAAACGCATAATTCACACCAAGATGATGCGGCCATTCGGGCCGATTCCATCACAGAAATACATAATAAGTATGAGTTTTATCGGCGTAATTTTCCCATTTATCGAGAATGGCATTGCCACTCAGTACATGTGTCTAACAATGAAAATGTTTATAAACTCATAAGAACACTAGGCTTTAGCCTCAATACGTAAAATTGATATTAGCGTATTAGAATTTCTTAATAAACAAAAGTTATTAACCACCAAAAAAAATCAAATTGCTTTTTACTTTAGAACCCGTAATCTAGTGTGAGTAAAGAGCGAAATACCTTATATTCAACGGAGAACAAAATGAAATTAGTGAATTTATTAAAAGCAAGTATTCTTGCTGCAGCTGTAACCACCCTTTCTGGTTGTGGAACGATGAATGCCATCGGTAACCTAAATGACGGTGCCGGTGAGACATTCATGTCTGTCTGGGACAAATGGGTTGAGTCAGAAGGTGATATCGCTGATGCTACTATGTGGGAAGTTAAAGTAGACGACGGTATTACACTTGAAGAAGTTAAGGATGCAATCAACTCGGTAGGCACCAATTACAACCTTAAGAACGTTGGTGAACTACCGCTTTCTGAAGAGCTTATAGCACGCGGTGTCGAATCTAAAGTACTGCACGTAATGTCTTTCTGTAACCCAGAAACTGCGCGTAAAATGGTTGATTTCTCTCCAGCAATGGGTGGGTTCCTTCCTTGTCGTGTCAACATCATTGAGGAAGAAGATGGCCTTCATCTTTATACAATGAATATGGATATGGCAATCAAGATGGGTAAGAAAATGCCTCCTGAATTACTTGAAGCGACGATGCAAGTTCGTAACGCCATGTGGAAGATGCTAGAAAACGGTAAAACGGGCGCATTCTAAGCCAAGCCTTTTAAGTGACCAGGCCAGGTCTGACTTACAGCGTCTAGTGCCTAGCCAATAAAATAAAAAACCGCGAATTGATTCAATCCATTCGCGGTTTTTTATTGCCCTAACAAAATTTAATTTTTAGATCACTCTATTGTTGACAAATCTAATTAACTCTTATGAGTGACCACTTGGCACCTCATCAATTTATTCTGTTCTGCCATTTAATTATTAAAATAATGTTTTATGACAGCCTATTTACAAACCATGTTTCATAAAACATTATGACATATATATAAAATACTAAAAACTCATACATTTCAATAAGTTAACTATAACAAACTCTATTAAAACTTATACCCCTATAAATATTAAGTTGCTCTAATATTAGGCATTACCTTTATTAATCAACCCTTAAATTCTTTTGATTACCAAATATTTTTTTTGTATTGCATAGTAACTCATGAAATTTACGCAGATAAAAAATCTGCCAAACGACTAAATGACCATAAGCCTTGCACTGACTATTCCGCAAAGGCTTAAAATACACTTAAGAGAGTAAATAAAAAAATGAAAATGACTAAAGTAGCTCTAGCTGTTTCAGCGACCATCTTTGCTTCATCAGCAATGGCGACAAACGGCACAAACATGACTGGTGTTGGCGCACAGTCTTCTGCAATGGGTGGAACAGGTGTTGCGGCATTTTATGGTGCTGAAAGCGTCGTTGTTAACCCTGCGATGATCGGTAAATCCACCGGCACTGAATTTACTTTTGGTGGAACCTTGTTCCAACCAGATGTCAGTAACAATGGTGTAGTAGACGGGGATGGCCAAGCATTTGCAACGAGCTCTGGTGATACATATGTAATCCCTTCAGTATCACTAACAAGCCGCATTAATGAATCTTTAACGTTTGGTATCGGCATGTACGGTACTTCTGGTATGGGTGTCGATTACTCTGGAAATGCTCTTAACGCTGCAACTGGTCAATACAATCAATTTGAAGCACAGTCAAATTTACAGATTATGCGTTTTGTACCAACTCTAGCATTCAATAAAGACAACTTTGGAATTGGTTTCTCACCAATCATCCAGTATGGTGCTTTAGATATCAACTATGCAAACCCAAACCGTGATGGCGCTGGAAACCCAACAGGAACATCTACATACATCGGTAAAGGTGCAGCATCTGACCTTGGGTTTGGATATAGCCTGGGTGGTTATTTTGATATCAACGAAGATTTGACAGTAGCTGCAAGCTATACGTCAGCAATCGACATGAAATATGATGGTCAACTTTCTACGGCATCTCAGCCCTTTGTTAACCCGGCAGCAGGCTTCCCATCAGCATTCGCTGATAACCTAGAGCAACCAGCTGAACTTAAAGCTGGTATTGCATATAAAATGAATAACATCACATTAACAGGTGATTTTAAACAAATTAAGTGGAGCGATGCAAAAGGTTACAGCGATTTTGGATGGGAAGATCAAAATGTAATTTCTGTTGGTGCTAAATACCAAGGAAATGGTTATTGGGTAGGAGCGGGTTACAATAAAGCAGACAACCCTATTAAACAACAAGACGGTACTACTTACGCAGGTGCGGTAACAAACATGTTCAACAACGTGTTCTTCCCAGCAATTACTGAGCAACATTTCTCTCTAGGTGGTGGGTATAAGATCACTAAGAACGTTGCAATTGATGCTGCAGTGGTTATCGCTCCAGAAGTCAAAGTCACGAGTGATTTGACAGCCCTAGGAATGGGGAACACAACAACTAAGCATTCACAATCTGCTTATACAATGAGTGTTCGTTACAACTTCTAATTTCTTAGCCTTGGCTAAAATTAGTAAGTAATGCTTATAAAAACCGTGAAAGGAGTTAATCCTCTCGCGGTTTTTTTGCCTTAATTCACCTCAAAATCCGCACAAAGATGCCCTTCCAGACCTAACACCCCCCACTCACAAAATATTTTACTTTTTAAGCATTAATTTCGCTTTTTGATTTCTCCGTTTTGATTTACTATGGGCAAAACAGGGAGAAATTGTTATGGCAAATATTTTAATAGCAGGCTGCGGTGATGTTGGTTGCTTACTAGGCACCGAGCTGGCACAACAAGGACATAAAGTATTTGGCTTACGCCGAAATATTGATGCCTTGCCTGATTGCATCGAACCTATCGAAGCGAACTTATCCACCCCAATCAATGACCTTCCAAAAGAGATTGATTATGTTTTTTATATGGCCTCAGCAGGTAAGTTCAAAGACTCTGCTTACTACCAAGCCTATGTTTCTGGCTTAAAAAATCTTCTTAAAGCCTTAAAAGACCAAGAGATTAAGCGTCTGTTTTTTATCTCCAGCTCTTCAGTATTTGGGCAAAACGAAGGTGAACTGGTCAGTGAATCGAGCTCAACACATGACACTAGTTTTTCAACTAAACGAATATTAGAAGGTGAAGTCATCGCTCTAGAGAGTGACTTTCCATCAACGGTTATTCGTTTTGGTGGAATTTACGGCCCTGGGCGCACCTATTTAATTGATTTGGTGCGTTCAGGTAAAGCGCACTGCATGGAGGACGTTTGGAGTAATCGCATTCATTCGGCGGATTGCGCTGGAATGCTCACTCACCTGCTCAATCTAAATGAAGACAATCCAGAAAGCATTGAATCACTTTATGTTGGGGTAGACAATCAACCCACTTTGGCATGTGAAGTCTATGAATGGTTAGCCGAGGAACTGTGCGTGCCAGAGATTCAACACAAAGAAGCATCTGAAAATGCCCGGTTAATGCGTAGCAATAAACGTATCTCAAATGCCAAAATAAGAGCGACTGGGTATACATTTAAATATCCAACGTACAAAGAGGGCTATATTGCTTTATTTTAGGTCAGGTATAAACATTTTTAAAAGCAGTAAGAGCTTGTCAATGGTTAAGGCGAGAGCTTTTTAAGGCTCTTTTGATTTGAGTGTGATTGTATTCTCTTAAGTGGATGACCTTAATGTCTAAGCAAGTGCTTAGGCTTTGTTAAATTCCGTTTTTTATCTTGACCAGGCCTGATCAAATAGTTTTTATTAAAAACCTAAATTAAAAACCTAACGTTTCACGCCTTGGCAATAAACCTTTTTGAGCTACTTTTTAACCGAATCGCTAGATTCAATAATTTCACCCTCAATCACATCATCTTTAATCTGGCGTGTGTCATGGGTTGATTCTCTCCACTCACCTTCGAAATACTCATCTTGTTGTGTTTTTTGACGAAACTGCCCTCTGCTTTGCATACCATTTACACTCAATTTAATTAAAAAGTGCCTGACAAACGGCATTAGAAACAGAAAACCAATACCGTCAGTGATCAACCCAGGGAAAAACAGAAAGATACCTCCTAAAAAGATAAACACGCCTTCCATCACTTCTGTTGTCGGTGGCTGACCCGCTGCCATGGACAACTGTGCCTTCTGCATAATTGCCAACCCTTGTATCCTCATCAAAGCGATTCCGACCATTGCGGTAAATATCGTTAACAGAACCGTTGGCAAAGCGCCAATATTCTCACCGACCTGAATTAAAAAATACAGCTCAACTAAGGGAATAACAAACAACAGTAGAAATAAAATTCGCATATCAAGGTCTCTTTAGCAGTAGGGGTTTTTAGCGTATTGATTCTTTTCAATACTCGTTTTAATATTCATTAGCATTAATTAATATGCAATGTATGACAAACCAGGCCTGCCCAATTGTAAAAAGTATTATAGAATGGCTGACAGTAAGCAATTGACCTATAGATTCCATGACTTTTTAAGGTCTTTACAACCGTCTGTGACGTTATATCAGTTTCAAGTTATATAAGGTTAAACGATCAAACTTTCAAGCCATACTTCATAAGAAATGAGATGAGAAAAAATTATGCCTCAGAATAACTCGAGTTTTTTTAAAAAAATCATGAACAGTTTGTTCGCGAACTTACTCATGGTTGGACTGTTAACATCATTTATACACTCCCCTGCCGTGTATGCCTCTGATGAGCTACTTGAGGTTGATGATGCCTTTACGTTGCAGCCGCCGACAATAAAAGACCAGAACATTATTCTTTCATGGAAAATTGCTGACGACTATCATCTGTATAGAGATAAGATGTCAATCACATCTGACTCGACTGCTGTCCAAGCCGCACAGTACTCAAAAGCCAAGATGGTTGATGATGCGATCTTTGGTAAAACTGAAATTTATGAACACTCCGCTACGGCGAGCCTGCCTTTTCAAAACAGCTCAAACAACGCGATAACCACCACTTTAACCGTTAGTTACCAAGGTTGTGCAGATAAAATTGGGGTTTGTTACCCTCCGCAAACACGTACCTTTAAGATTGAACTACCGACTACTCAAGCCGTAAGTCAAGCAACTTTACCAGAGACTTCTAACGGATTGAATTCTTTATCCGCCCTGAATAACTTTTTTAAACAAGATAACAATCAACCTGAATTACTGGATGCCGAAAAAGCTTTTCAGTTTTCTTACCAAATCAGTGCGGACGGTCAACTTGAATTGAGTTGGAACATCGCGCACGACTATCACCTCTACCAAGATAAGTTTAAAGTCCGCGTGTTGAATGGCGACGTCTCTATTGGTGAACTGCAACTGCCTAAAGCAGAACAAATTGATGACCCTCTATTTGGGAAAACCATGGTTTATCACGGGCTGATGACAGGCCACCTAACTATCCAGACCCTGACATCATCAGCCGTCATACAAGTGGAGTTCCAGGGGTGCTCCACCTCTGCAGGCGTTTGCTATCCTCCCATTAAAAAACAGATCTCATTAGACCCTGGTGACATACAAACGATTCAACAAAATAATTCCGAGTTAAAGACATCAAATAGTGTGCCCTCTACAACGGGTGAAGCGCTTTCTGAAAGTGATCAAATCGCTGATACTTTGAAAAACAGCAGTGTTTGGATTGTGATTGCGACTTTCTTTATCTTTGGTTTACTGCTCGCCTTTACACCTTGTGTATTCCCAATGATCCCCATCCTTTCTAGTATCATCGTCGGCCAAGGTCATAAACTGACCACTAAACGTGCGTTCATCATGTCATTGGTATATGTCTTAGCGATGTCGGTGACTTATACCGTCGCTGGTGTATTAGCTGGCATGTTCGGTGAGAACCTTCAAGCGGCCTTCCAGAACCCATGGATTATTGGCTCGTTCAGTTTCATTTTTATATTGCTCTCACTGTCTATGTTTGGGTTTTATGACCTGCAACTACCGAATCGTTTACAATCCAAGCTCACGAGCATGTCCAATAAACAACAAGGCGGGACCTTAACGGGTGTTGCCATTATGGGCTTTTTATCGGCTTTGATTGTCGGCCCTTGTGTTGCTCCTCCTTTAGCAGGTGCTTTAATTTACATTGGTCAAACGGGTGATGCCTTGTTAGGGGGGGTCGCTCTGTTTGCGATGAGCATTGGTATGGGACTGCCTCTATTAATCTTAGGAGCATCGGCTGGCAAGCTACTACCTCGAGCAGGCGCTTGGATGGACAACGTCAAAGCCGTCTTCGGAGTCATGCTGATCGGTATTGCAATTTGGATGCTCGAACGTATCATTCCAGCAGAGATCGCTATGTTAAGTTGGGCAATGTTATTTATCATCTCAGCGGTATATATGGGAGCATTTGAATCAACGTTCACCAAATCAGGTTGGCTAAAATTAGTTAAAGGTTTTGCATTAATTTTATTCCTTTATGGCACCATGATTTTGATTGGATTAATGGGCGGTAGTAACGATATGTTTCATCCTTTAAAAACGTTTAAGGGCAGTTCAAATAGCGCTCAGTTGCAATCTGAGCACCTAAATTTCAAGACGATTAAAAACATTAAGGAATTAGAGGCTGAACTTGCAAAAGGCCAACCTGTTATGCTCGATTTTTATGCTGACTGGTGCATCAGCTGTAAAGAGATGGAAAAGTTAACCTTTACCCAACCACAGGTTCATCAAGCTTTAACAGGCGTCACCCTATTACAAGCTGACGTGACCAAAAATGATGATATCGATAAAGCTCTTATGAAAAAATTTGGCTTAATCGGCCCTCCTGCGATTTTGTTTTTTAACGCTTCAGGGATAGAACAAAAATCACAACGTGTGGTTGGTTTTAAACCAGGCGATGTCTTTGTCCAGCACATCAACCGAGCCTATCAATAACATCCAATCGATTTAAACAATTTTCTCAAGATTAAATGCCCTGTCCAGACAATCTCTGACAGGGCATTTTTATAACAAGCCTGTGGATATGCCTAAGCAGTCTCATTGAGACACCGCACTGAAAGTAAAACTCCACCACACCAGCCTTTCACTCAGCCTTATTCAAGCCAAAAAACTTTAACTTTATTACTTTTCAAAACAGAACACCTCATTTCGTGCAGAAATTACCCTGCTTTTATCGGTTTTAAATAGCAGTCAACTCTACTTTCAGTTATAATTTTGCAATTCGATTTACAGGAATAAGCTTTATGCGAACACTTCTCGTGATTAACGGTCCAAACTTAAATATGCTCGGTCGTCGCGAGCCTGAAATTTATGGTCGCCAAACCCTAGAAGACATCATTGAGTCTCTAGAAGCCCTGGCAGATATTCATAATATTCGCTTATTCAACTTTCAAAGTAATGCCGAACACGAAATTGTAGAGCGTATCCACCAGGCGATGGATGATGGGACTGATTACATCCTTATCAATCCCGCTGCATTTACCCATACGAGTGTTGCGATTCGTGATGCATTAGCGACGGTAAGCATCCCTTTTATTGAAGTGC
>Ga0307486_1000893_pt1 | contig 24952 bp, 24 predicted proteins | sample CBIW02metaG_FD_203663 | JGI IMG/M metagenome (GOLD analysis project Ga0307486, IMG submission 203663) | Sea-ice brine microbial communities from Beaufort Sea near Barrow, Alaska, United States - CBIW 0.2 | ecosystem: Environmental > Aquatic > Marine > Coastal | place: USA: Alaska | collected...
TCACCGTAAACGCCGCCAGCGGCGTCTGGGTCGACTCACCCCGCTCGAGTTTGAGATAATCAATACCGGCCTACAAGCCGCCTAACAACACCAACCCCCGCGAGTCAACGAAACCCGGGGCAGTCCCGGACGAGCGTCATCCCAAGTGCGAACAGACCATTCAAAAGCTTCCCGATCGTGCAAAAGCGGAGTTACTTTGAAACGGTCCTCGCTGTACTCACTGTCCGGGCTAACACGGTTGTAGACAAGGGATGCGAAGTTGTCGGCCGCCTCACGCGCATCGCAGCCGGCGGCAACTCGTGAGGCGGCCGCGAGAAAGACTTGAAGTGTTGTCATGCGCTGTTGCCCGTCGATGACAACGGAGGTTGGCTTGCGTCGCGGAATCGGAGACCGGTGTTGGGTTACGAGGGCACCCAGAAAGTACTCGGAAGGATCAGCATCGTCGTTCTCGTCAGCCACATTCTCTACGTCTTCCGCCGCTGTTCGCAGGTCGTTCCAAAGAGGAGACCAGTTGTCTTCCTCGTTCCAGACATAGGGTCGCTGGAAGATCGGGATGACGTATCGATGGTCCTTGCTAAACACCGTGCTCAGAAGTTCGTCGCCAGCTTTCATGGGTATACCTTCGTCCGCATCCAGAGTCCCTGCGGGTGCCAGTTGGGTCTGCTCATCATTTTGCCTCCAGCGACTCTTCACGTAGCGATTCCTAAGAGCCTAGTCATTGTGCGGCTCTCTGCAATCAGAGTGTCGCTTCGGTATCGAACCGGAGGGACCCATCCTTCAGTGGCGCAAAAGCCAGATTCTGGACACCCGATTAAGCCGATTGGTGAGATTGCAGTGAGCCGCGCTGCCGGATGTCGTCGCTTTCCGCCAAGATGGTTCCATGCCCACTGCGCCAAAGACGAAGAAATCCGCCAAGTCCACAACCGACCTCCCCTTCGAGGCCCAGCTCTGGAAAGCCGCGGACACCCTGCGCAACAACATGGACTCCGCCGAGTACAAGCACGTTGTCCTGGGCCTCATCTTCCTTAAGTACATTTCCGACGCCTTCGACGAGCACCACGCCTTCCTGAGTTCCCCGGAACAAGCAGCAGAAGGCGCAGACCCCGAGGACGAGGACGAGTACAAAGCCAAGAACATCTTCTGGGTCCCCAAAGAGGCCCGCTGGCAGCACCTCAAGGACCAGGCGCGCCAGCCCACCATCGGCCAAACAGTCGACTCCGCGATGGAGGCCATCGAGCGCGAGAACCCGTCCCTCAAGGACGTGCTCCCCAAGAACTACGGCCGCGAGGCCCTCGACAAGGTCCGCCTGGGCGCGCTCATCGACCTCATCGCCAACATCCAGATCGGCAACGCCGCCGCCCGCAGCACCGACACCCTCGGCCGCGTCTACGAGTACTTCCTCAGCCAGTTCGCGAGCTCCGAGGGCAAGCGCGGCGGCGAGTTCTACACCCCGCGCAGCGTGGTCAAGCTGCTGGTCGAGATGATTGAGCCCTACAACGGCCGCGTCTACGACCCGTGCTGCGGCTCGGCGGGCATGTTCGTCCAGTCGCACGAATTCCTGCGCGAGCACGACGCTGGCAACGGCAGCAAGAATGACATTTCCATCTACGGCCAAGAGTCCAACCACACCACGTGGCGCCTGGCCAAGATGAACCTGGCGATCCGCGGCATCGGCGCCGACAACATCGCCCACGGCGACACGTTCCACAACGATCGCCACCCGGACCTCAAGGCCGACTTCATCCTCGCCAACCCGCCGTTCAACATCTCGGACTGGGGCGGCGAGCGCCTGCGCGAGGACAAGCGCTGGGACTACGGCGTGCCGCCCACGGGCAACGCTAACTTCGCGTGGGTGCAGCACATGGCGAGCAAGTTATCGCCTGCGGGCGTGGCGGGCTTTGTGCTAGCCAACGGGTCGATGTCGTCCAGCCAGTCGGGCGAGGGCGAGATCCGCAAAAACCTCGTGGAGCAGGGCCTGGTGGACTGCATGGTCGCGCTCCCGGGGCAGCTGTTCTATTCGACGCAGATCCCGGTGTGCCTGTGGTTCCTCGCGCGCGACCGCACGGGCGGCAAGGTCCGCGACCAGGGTTTGCGAAACCGCAGTAGCGAGGTGCTCTTCATCGACGCCCGCAAGATGGGTTCGATGATCGGCCGCACCCTCCGTGAGATGACCGATGCCGACATCAAGCTGATCTCCGACACGTACCACGCGTGGCGCGGCGAGGATGGCTTCGGGACGTACGACGACGTGGCCGGCTTCTGCAAGAGTGCTTCGCTGGACGAGGTGCGGGCTCACGGGCACGTGCTGACTCCGGGGCGGTATGTGGGTGCCGAGGAGGCGGAGGCCGACGCCGAATCTTTTGACGAGAAGATGACGAAGCTGTCTGCGTTGCTGCGCGACCAACAGACCGAGGCTGTGCGACTCGACGAAGCCATCGCCAAGAACCTCAAGGAACTCGGCTATGGGGAGTAGTTGGGTCGAAACGCCTATCGGCGACATTGCCCGAGTTCGTTCGGGCTACGCGTTCAAGAGCGCGGATTGGGTCGATCACGGCACACCTGTGGTCAAGATCGCCAATGTCAAGGAAGGCCGCCTCGAGATGGACGGTGCTTCCCTGGTCGATGAGGTGGTCGCGTCCAAGGCTCGGGAGTTTGAACTCGCCGCCGGAGACATCCTGATCGCGATGACTGGCTACGTCGGCGACACAGCTCTCGTGACCGAGCGCGATCTCCCCCTTCTACTCAATCAGCGGGTCGGGAAGTTCTTCGTACGGGACAGCACGAGACTCGATAGTCGCTTCTTGTTCTACGTTCTGCGGCAGCCTTCGATTCGAGAGGAGATCAAGAGTCGGGGCTATGGCTCGGCTCAGCCGAACGTCAGCCCGTCGCTTATCGAGGGCGTTGGCATTCCACTCCCGCCCCTAGACGAACAACGCCGCATTGCCCACATTATCGGCACCCTCGATGACAAGATCGAGCTGAACCGCCGCATGAACGAGACCCTCGAGGAGATGGCGCGTGCGCTCTTCAAGTCGTGGTTCGTGGACTTCGACCCCGTTCGCGCCAAGTCCGAGGGCCGCGACCCTGGCCTCCCCAAGCACCTTGCCGACCTCTTCTCGGACCGCCTCGTAGATTCCGAGCTCGGCGAGATCCCTGAGGGTTGGGAGTTACTACCTGTTGACGACGAGTTTCGCGTCACGATTGGGCGGACCCCGCCGCGCAAGGAAGCTCATTGGTTCAGCAAGGAGGCAACCGATGTTCCGTGGGTATCCATCCGCGACATGGGGCAGGCGGGCACCCATGTGCACGACGTTGCGGAGTACCTGACTCACGACGCGGTATCCACCCACCGCGTTGAGGTCGTCCCCGCCGGCACTGTTTTGTTGAGTTTCAAGTTGACCGTCGGCCGTGTGTCCGTCGCGTCGCGCCCGTTGGCCACGAACGAAGCCATCGCGCACTTTCACCCACGAAGCGCCGACTCAGTTGGCGGGTTGTACCTGTACTCGTATTTGAAGCAATTCGACTACGGCACACTCGGCAACACCTCGTCTATCGCAACTGCGGTGAACTCGAAGTCTGTGCGTGCGATGCCTTTACTGAGGCCCTCAGCCGAGGTTGCAGGGGCCTTCGCACGAGAGAGCCTGCCGTTATTTGCCAAACTCGAATCGCTGGATGCAGAAACGCGCACGCTTGCAGATAGCCGTGACGCGCTGCTCAAGGTCCTGTTGATACCCAACAGGCAAGTGAACGCAAGTGGGGGACAAGATGACCGATCCGGATGAACTCGACGCCCTGAGGGGCGCTTCCGTGTTGCCGTCGATTAGGAGGCTCCAAGAGCTGGTGGAGGCGAGCCCGCCAGCCTTCCTCCTCGGGGCTGGCTGCAGTCGGGCAGCTGGCCTGCCGTTGACTCAACAACTCACGAACGAGGTGCTGACGTCGGGAGGGCCGAGCGCGGCGAGCAAGAGGATCCTTGAGGCGACTGCGAAGTTATTTGAGAGCGCGGGTTCGGCGAACATCGAGGACTACATAAGTGAAATGATTGACTTTCTCTCCATCGCGGACCGTCGCGACACAGAGGTCGGGAGCGAAGGCAAGATCTCCGCACCGGGTGGCTCCTATTCGGCCGCGGAGCTCCGACTTGCGGTAGAAGAGACCAAGTCCGCCATTGCCTCCGTCATAGACCGCAAACTCACACTCGAGACCCACAAGGCGTTTGTTGCTGCAGTCCACGCACCGCTGCGCCCGGGCAAGGGGGTTGCACGAGGCTGCGTCGACTACCTTGTGCTCAATTACGACACGGCGATCGAAGACTCACTGGCTGCCGAAAGGGTCCCGTTTGCCGACGGTCTCGAAGGCGGCGTCACGGCGTGGTGGCAGCAGGACACCTTTTCCAGAAGTGACATCGGAGCACGGGTCCTGAAGCTCCACGGTTCGATCGACTGGGTAGGCGACGAGCAAAGTGGTCTACCTCGAAGAGAGGCCCGAGACCGCGACATTGGGGGTTCGGCGCGGCGTAACGTGATGATCTGGCCCGCGTCGACCAAGTACCGCGAAACTCAGCTCGACCCTTTCGCGCAGTTGCTCCAGCGGGCACGCAAGGCCCTCAGACCCGCAGAAGGTGAGCAGCGGGTACTTGTCACCTGCGGCTACAGCTTTGGCGATGCGCACATTAACAGTGAAATCGAGAAGGCACTTAGGGATTCTCGCGGCGAACTCACGCTTGCAGCATTTACTGAGTTGCAGGAGCCCGAAGGGCCTCTACTGGAGTGGAGCGACGACCCGGACATCCGTGAACAGGTCTTGATCTTCGCCAACGGCGGGTTCTTCCACGCCGATGTTTCCGACCGCAGCACTACCGGTCTCAACTGGTGGAAATTCGAGATCTTGACGCGTCTGCTGGCAGGTGAACTGTGATCTCCACACGCAAGCCAGGCCAGACGATTGAGAATCTCGCGATCGGAACTATCATCGAGGTCGACGGCTCAAGAATCGTTGCCGAACTAGACCCGAAGATCACCGAGCTTTCTAGAATCTACTCAGGCGAGACCTACGCCATCGGACAGTTTGGATCTATCGTCCGAATTCACTTCGGTCGCCGCGTCATCTACGCCCTCGTTGGACGACTTCGAATGAAGGCCGAGTACGAACTCGAACACGGGATCAGTTCGCTTGCCACCGCAGATGAGCGAATCATCGAGGCGGATCTCTTCGGAGAAGGCGCTTGGCGGCAAACCCCCGGCGAGGCACCAACCTTTCACTTCGAACGTGGCGTCACGTCCTACCCGCTTCCCCAGCAGACTCTGTATCTGACTCCTAAGGCAGAACTCCGAGCGATCTACGGCAGGGCGAGCGGAGCACAATTGTTGATTGGCGAGCACGTGGGATCCGGCGGTGCGCCGTGCTTCGCAGACATGAATGAGCTTCTCGGGAAACACACGGCCGTACTCGGTTCAACCGGCTCCGGGAAGTCAGCAGCCGTCGCAGGCATTCTCCACTCCATAATGGAGCGCGGTACGAAGGGGGAGCATGCGAACTGGAAGCCTCGCATCATCGTGCTCGACCCGCACGATGAGTACTCGGCAGCACTGCCAGCGTCGGTGAAGCTTTCGACAGACAACGGATCGCTGTCATTGCCATACTGGCTACTAGACTTTCAAGAAGTTATCTCTTTGCTCATTGGTAAGACAGAGTTCGCCGCGACCTCTCAGACAAACATCATCAAGACCGCCCTAATCGTTTCGAGAAGAGAGGGCGCCAAGGTTCTGGGCCTCGACGAGGACCGAGTCTCTGTTGATTCTCCCGTGCCCTTCAAGCTTGCGACGTTGCGATCGGAAATTGATGCGCAGAAGCCTTCGCAAGCAAGCAAGCATGACCCGTTCGACTCAATACTCCAGAAACTAGAAACTCTTTGCCGCGACGGGCGACTCACCTTCATGATGAAGGAGTGGGCGCTGGCTGGCGCGACAGATCCATTCCCCGAAGTCGTCCAGCGTCTATTGGGTAAGGGCGAGGGGCCAAGGATCGTAGACCTCTCTGGCGTGCCCAACGAAGTCGCTGGGATCGCGAGCGCGGCTATCGCGCGAACTTTGTTCAACCTGAAGGTGTGGCAAACACACGAGGAGCGGGAGTGTGACCCGGTATTGCTTGTGTGCGAAGAGGCTCACAGGTACGTCCCAAATCGGGGAGAGGCGCTTTACGCCGGAGCGCAAGAGTCGATTCGAAGAATCGCGAAAGAGGGCCGAAAGTACGGAATCGGCTTGATGCTCGTGTCGCAACGGCCGAGCGAGGTAGAGTCCACAGTTCTATCGCAATGCAACTCTTGGCTCGCGCTCCGCCTCACCAATGAAGCCGACAGAAACTATGTGAGTTCCATCCTGCCGGACTCTCTGGCGGGCCTCACGAAGACACTGTCCGGCTTGCGGCGCCGCGAGGCAATCTTCGTTGGCCAGGCGGCCGTGTTGCCGTCCCGCATCCTAATTCGCGAACTCGCCCCGGATCAGTTGCCACGGTCGAGCGATGTCGACTTTGACAAGGGCTGGCAGCATGACGTTTTGGGCGATACCGCCCTAACGGAGGTCGCCAACCGGTGGCGGTACCAAACGAGATGACGCCAAAGTTTGCTGAGTCAGTAGTCGAGGAGGCCGCACTCGAGTGGCTTGAGGCCGCGGGTTGGACCACCGTCTACGGCGAGTCCATCGCGCCGGGCGAGTCCGCCGCTGAGCGCGCCGAGTTCACCCAAACCACACTCGACGCCCGCCTCCGCTCTGCGCTCACGCGGCTCAACCCAGACCTCCCAGCATCGGCCATCGAGGACGCCCTCAAGCGCCTGCTTCGCGCCGAGGGCCCAGACCTCGTCACACGCAACCGCGCCGCGCACCGGCACCTGATCAACGGCGTCACCGTCGAATACCGGACGCCCGACGGTCAGATTCGCGGCGCCCAGGTGCGCGTCATCGACTTCGACCACCCCGAGAACAACGACTACCTGGCGGTCAATCAGTTCACCGTGGTCGAGGGCAAGGTCAACCGCAGGCCCGACGTGGTGCTGTTCGTCAACGGCCTGCCCCTGGTGGTGTTCGAGCTCAAGAACGCCGTCAGCGGCACCGCCGACGTCTGGGAGGCGTACAAGCAGCTCCAGACCTACAAGTCGCAGATCCCCACGCTGTTCCACACCAACGCCCTACTGGTCATCTCCGACGGCGTCAGCGCGCGCGTCGGCAGCCTCACCGCAGGCAAGGAGTGGTTCAAGGCGTGGCACGCCGACGCCGCCGACCCGCTCGAGTTGGCCGGCGCATCCGAACTTCAGACCGCAATCGAGGAGTTGTGCGCGCCGCAGCGCCTGCTGGACCTGATCCGCGACTTCACCGTGTTCGAGGACGACGGAGCGGGGGTGCCGATCAAGAAGATCGCCGGGTACCACCAGTACCACGCCGTGCAGCGGGCTGTCGGGCAGACGCTGCGCGCCGCCGCTGCGCCCAATTTTGCCGAAGGTAGCGGGACGGAGGCCGGCGACCAACGCGTCGGCGTCGTGTGGCACACACAGGGCTCGGGCAAGTCGCTCACCATGGCGTTCTACGCCGGGCGCATCATCCGCGAGCCGCAAATGGGCAACCCCACCATCGTGGTGCTCACCGACCGCAACGACCTGGATCAGCAACTCTTCGCCACGTTCTCTTTGTGCAGTGAGTTGCTGAGGCAGGAGCCCGTCCAGGCCGAATCCCGCGCGCAAATGCGCGAGCTGCTCACCCGCGAATCCGGCGGCGTCATCTTCACCACCCTGCAGAAGTTCTTCCCCGAGGAGAAGGGCGGCAGGCTTGAGGCGCTCAGCGGGCGGCGCAACATCGTCGTCATCGCCGACGAGGCGCACCGCAGCCAATACGACCTCATCGACGGCTACGCCCGCCACCTGCGCGACGCCCTGCCCAACGCGTCGTTCATCGGGTTCACCGGCACGCCCATCGAGCAAGCCGACGCGAACACGCGCGCCATCTTTGGCGACTACATCGATGTCTACGACATTCAGAAGGCCGTGGACGACGGCGCGACCGTCCCTATTTACTACGAGCAGCGCTTGGCCAAGCTGCACCTGGACGACGACCAACGTCTGTCCATCGACCCCGAATTCGAAGCGGCCACCGAGGCCGAGGAGGCCGAAGGGCGCGAGAAGCTCAAGTCCAAGTGGGCGCAGCTGGCCGCCGTGGTGGGTGCGCCCCAGCGGGTCAAGGCCGTGGCTGCGGACATCGTCGAGCATTTCGAGGCGCGCCTGGAAAACGCGATGGACGGCAAGGGCATGATCGTGGCCATGTCGCGCCCGATCGCGGTCGCGCTGTACGACGAGATCGTGGCACTGCGGCCCGAATGGGCGGGGGATGGTGACGACAACGGGTTCCTAAATGTCATCATGACCGGCTCCGCAAGCGACGGGCCCGAGTGGCAGCGGCACATCCGCAGCAAGTCCCGGCGCGGGGAGATGGCGGCCAAGTTCCGTGACCCCGAGGACCCGTTCAAGCTGGTGATCGTGCGCGACATGTGGCTGACGGGCTTCGACGCACCCTCGCTGCACACGATGTATATCGACAAGCCGATGCGCGGTCACGGGCTGATGCAGGCCATCGCGCGGGTGAACCGAGTTTTCAAAGACAAGCCCGGCGGACTGGTGGTGGACTACATCGGGATCGCGACGGAACTCAAGGAGGCGCTGCAGACGTACCGGGCCGAGGGCGGGAAGGGTGCGCCCAGTCTTGATATTGCTGAGGCGATCGCCGAGATGTTGCGCCGCTACGAGACCATCCGCGACTTCTTCCTGAACCAGACCACCTCAAAGGGCGTGCAAACCGGATTCGACTACGGGCCGTTCCTGATGGGCAAGCCGAGCGAGCGGCTTGCGTGCATCGGAAACGGGCTCAACTACATCTTGGGGCTGCCCGACGGCAAGCAGCGGTACATGGACGAGTTCCGCGAGTTCAAGAAGGCGTATGCGCTGGCCGCCGCGACCGTCGAGGCGGAGAAGATCCGCGAGGAGGTCGCGTTCTTCGAGGCCATCAACGTGCAGCTGGGGAAGCGTTCGCTGACGGTGCATCGGCGTGACGACGCGGAGATGGCGATCCGGCAGATTGTGTCGCGGTCCGTGCTGTCCGAGGGCGTGGTGGATATCTTCGAGGCCGCGGGGCTGAACCGGCCTGCGATCTCGCTGTTGTCAGAGGAGTTCCTGGCCGAGATGCAGAACATGCCGCAGCGCAACCTGGCGGTGGAGATGTTGGAGCGGCTGCTGCTCGACGAGATCAAGGTGCGCGGGAAGCGGAACGTGGTGTTGGAGCGGCGTTTTTCGCAACTGCTAGAAGCCTCGGTGATCAAGTACCGCAACCGCGCGATCGACTCTGCGATGGTGATTCAGGAGCTCGTCGATTTGGCGCGCGAGCTACGTGAGGCGGGCGAGCGCGGCGAGGTGCTGGGCCTCAACGAGGACGAGTTCGCGTTCTACGAGGCGTTGGATGCGAACGGCGACGTGCATACGATCATGAGCGACTCTCAGCTGGCGGTAATCGCACGGGAGCTGGTCGACAAGGTGCGCGCGAACGCTGCGATCGACTGGACTCTGCGGGAGTCAGTGCGGGCGCAAATGCGCGTGATGGTGAAGCGGATCTTGAAGAAGTACGGGTATCCGCCGGATCTCGCGGAGGGTGCGGTGGCTACCGTGTTGGAGCAGGCTGAGGCGTTGAGTGAGGGGTGGGTGGCTTGATATGACGCTAACCGATTGGATTGCATCGGTCACCAGCGCCGGCGCTTTGGTTGTGGCCGCCGGTGCGTGGCAGGTCTCCCGGAAGTCCCGCGACGACACTCGGACGGCCGCCATTGCCGCGAAAGACTCCGCAGATGCTGCGCGCGCGTCAGCCAATGCGGCCGTGGAGATCTCCTCAATCGAGAGAAAACGCCGTCACGACGAGATGACGCCCGAGTTTGAATTCAAGTTCCGGGCGGTCAATCCTCACTCAAAGTCGGCGACCCTCGCAATCGAGCTCGTAAGCCCGGTCCATCTCGATTTCCTTGACTCCATCGTCGTGACTTTCCGGACCGACGGCATGGCACGGGCGGCGGTCGACAACGTCTTCGGCCCAGTTCGATTTGAGTTTGGACACGACGATGCGCCCAACCGGGTCTCCTCCGCCCCGAAGTCAATTCTTCGCGGGGAGTTTGTCCTGCTCGGCGTGCAGGCGACGTCAGCGCACTCCGACGGCTGGACTGAACTGCAGTGGGCCAAAGAATTTCACAATCAACCGGTACGGCTCCGCATAGATTGCGTCAAGGAAGGCTTCGAGCCATGGTTCGTCACCGTTGACATCGATGCCCCGCCTCTGCAACGAGTTGAAGACACTGTCTGCTAGCCAGGCAATTCCACTCCCAAGCCCCCGACTCTCCCGTTTCCAGCCGCGCGAAGAGCACCTCGACGAGGACGACTGCCAAAGACTGCAACCGTGCCGCAGTAGTGCCCCGCTGCCAAACGATGCCGATACGAGACAAATCGACGGAATTCGGGAGTTTCGGGAGGCTCTCTCTGAACGCGGTCTCCTCGGCGAGTTTGCCAACGTCAATCAGTTGCAGCACGAGGTGTGGAAAGCGATCGAGTTCGACATCGCCCGTCTCGATCTCGACGCACCGAGCATTGCCCGCACGAAGACCGGAGTTCGACTCCCTGCTCAACCGCAACAGGAGCGCGAGGTTGATCGGTTCGATCGCAATGGGCGGCCGCATCACACAACGCGTCATTGGATCGACGTCGCGAACACCGGCGACGAAGACGCAACGGACGCGACCTTTGAGGCTGTCGGCGAGAATTCGAGCATGATGGCCATGTCGGACAAGACACCAACCGTGATCCACGCCGGTCAGACTCGACGACTGGACGTATTCCACCATATGGGCGGGTGCGATCCTGACTTTCTCCGAATCCGATGGACTGAGGATGGGGAAGCAAGGGAGCGCGAGTTCCACGTCGGCTGACCCACGGATAGCCCACGGCTCACCTATGGAGCACCCCTTACCCCACTACCGGGATCCCGTACTCCCGAGCCGTCCGCGCCTGGCTCGCCGCACTCCGCACGTCGTGGGAAACTACCGCCGCCACACCCTCATTCACGTTAGGCCACACCACCAGCGCCCGCTCGGGACGCCTGGTCTCGCTATCCGGGCGAGTCGCGTTGCCGCAATGCCTCGACCGCTCCGTGCACCTCGACCGCGATTGCCTTGAGTTCGCTCACTGTGAGTTCAGGCACTTTCACGTACCGATACACAAACGATGGCGCGAAGTGGTTGAACTCCTTGCGACCGTCGGGCGTCTGCGGCAACCCCTGTGGGAACTCAAAGAACTCGGGATGCTCCCGGCTCAAAACCTCGCGCTTCTCGCGACGCGCCTTGCTCCCACCCTTGACCGCATTGTCCCCATACACGACAGCGCTGCGAAACTGCCCACCTTGGAGTTGCCAACCGAGCCGGAGGTCCATGCCGCCTAAGCGTACGTATTCGAGGCACTCGATGAAAGGAGTCGCATTCGACATGTCTCCCTTGGCGGCGGTCTCGAGGCCCGGCACGTGTCCGTTGATGATCCGCGCGACGCGCTGGGCTCGCGCCTTGCGAAGGGCCGCGCGCATCTGCGAACTGGAGATCGCATCCAGCAGCGATTCGGGAAGCCAGACGCGCTCCTGATCGGACTTCACGTCGACTGCGGATACCAGCCGATGCAAGTCGTCAGCGAGCCCCGCGTAGCGGCGCATCGTCTCGATCTCGTATCTCGCGCTCGCGGGCAACGCGGAAAGAATCCGCTGCGAGAGCTCTGCATAACTGAGGAAGGACCAGCCGTTCAGATCGAAGTCAGGCTCGCTGATCGACAGCAACACGAGCGCTGGCGCGGGCTTCCAACCTGCCGTGGCTTCTTGGTACTTGTTGAGTTGGGCAAGGTCCGGCAAGGAGAACACCTTGTTCTCAATCACAAGCGGTGCCCGGTCGGGCCAATGCATGACCAAGTCCAAGTTGTTGCTCTCACGGTCAACCCAGCGTTCCGGGGACGAACCGGGAGGGGCCATCGGCTTGAAGACCGCGTCTGCGACATCGGGCAATTCGGCAAAGAACCACGCGATGAGGTTGCTGTGGAACAACTCTCGCTGCCCGTACATGAGCCGGCCAAGCGCGTTCGCCTCGATGCGTTGCGCGATGGCTTGGAAGTCAGCGCCCATCGCCATTGATGTACCGCCTTCCTACGCCGGAGGCGTTTCCTTCGGCCCCGCAAACAACGCACGTTCAATCTCGTCTGATCGCGTCTTCGATCCGTGAGCATCGGCCCACCCCTTGAGCAGCTCGCAGTAACTCACATAGGTATCCGTGTACCAGTTGTAGCTGAAGCTGTATCCGTTCTTTCGAGCCGAGCGGGGAAGGTCCGTCCATCCTGCTTCGTAGAGACTAGAGGCAACCCGGGCGTCAAGGATGAGACACGGGGTCGAGCCCTCGCCGGCGCCTGCAAAATACAGGAACTTCGTGAAGAACGCCGGGCCCAGCGCCGGAATCACGCCGCCACCACGCCGTATGAGCGTTCCGTAAGCCCTCCGTGGTGCATCGGGATCGTCGCTTCTGACGATTCGAGCGGCCGCTTGAAGAAGTTCCAGGTGGTCGTGCCGAGTGTCTTCCTCGGCGAACGCCGCCACACGACGACGGTTGTTTCGGCTCCCAGTGCCACTGCCCCACGCTAGAACGTGGAGAAGAAAGTTGAACGTAGAGTCGTCGTCGGTGGCCTGCTTGCCGAGGGCGAACAGAGTGCCCCGCGTCAGTTCCGTCGCGCCAGTTCCCAAAGGATCGACAGTGACGCTCCAGGCATCAAGACCAACGTCGGCCAAGGCGTCTTTCCACCACCGCAACGCGAGTTTCTTCTCGGCGAACCCGTGTCCCAGAACTGTCTGCTCCGGCCGACCCAGCCAGGCCGTCACGTAGTTAGGCATTGCTAGGTTGGTAGGTGCCGTAGGTCGAAGGCCGCTCATCACTTTGCTCCTGTCGGGTGCGTGTGTCTCCACCTTAGGGACCCGGCCGCCCAGTGCCTACCGCTCGTGCCCCGTCACACCCCCGCTCTACACGGACTGGCGAGCCAGCGGACTCAGAGATTTGTCGGTGGTCACGCCTAGCCTGAACGCATGGCAACCAGCGAACTGCAGAACGACAACCCGCTGCCGAATCCGGCCGACACCTCGACGCCCGAGACTGCCGAACGGCTGCGAGAGTCGCGTGAGCTTATGGAACTGGCGTGGCGGACAAACATGGTGAAGCCTCTGCGGCGCGGCAGATCGAACGCGTCGACTTTCGTGGCAGATGCGCGTGCAGCGGTTCAATACATGAGGGACGCCGCCGCGGTTCCCCAAGGCGATCTGCAGGCCAAGGTTGATCTGGTTTACCTTCTCGACAACCTATGCGGAGCGCTCGAGATGTGCTGGGTGGACGACCCGGCGCTCTTGGCCGAAGCGCTCGCAGTGTCGCTGGAGTTGGTTGAACGTCAGGCGACCATCGTCGCGGACTGCTGGGGTACGGCGCCCGATATCGAGGTCAAGTCTTCGCTCGAAATGCTTCAGCGGGTCGTCGAGATCCGGGCAAACATCGTCACCACAGCCGGAGCGTCGGACTAGGCGAGAAGCCCCGACAGCGACTCTCGAAACCGCACTTGCTGCCCTGAACCCGGGAAGGGCACGGAGGCAACTTGGGGCACCCGCACCCCAGCGGCCCGAAGGGGGTCGGCAAGCGCGTCGAAGACAGTGCCCTTGATGAGCACCACCAAGGCCCCCGGGTCGCCACGCTCGTCGAGAAGGCGCACAATCTCCGCGACCTTCGTTGCGGAGAGGTCTCGCAGAATGGCGGCGCACTGCGCGTCGCTCATGCCCTGCGGAAGCCTCTCGTCCACCGCGTCAACGAGATACACGCCCTCGGCGCGAAGCCGTGCGAGAACGTCGGCCTTCATGCCGCGGACCTGCTTGGCGCTACGCCCGTCCCAGACCTCGGGCACCAGCACCTTCGTGGTCTCAAGAAAGAGCGAGTCGTGGCTGGTGACCACCGGGTTGTAGAAGAAGCGATCGCTGGACTCCGGCGGCGCTTCGGCCACGAGGAGCAGGCGGATGCGCTCGGGGATATATGCCTGACGCATTTCTTGCACGTTCATCGAGGTGCCTCTCGGGAATTTCTGACATTGTTGCATCGTGCTCCCCGCCGAACTCATCGCCACCTACCCACGCATCTTCCACATGGCCGAGGCATCGGCCTGGGAGGGCATCCAGCGTCACGGGCTCCTGTCGACCGGAGCGCTCGTCGACCTCTTCGAAACTCCGGACCCGCGTCGACGCAGGCTACTGTCCGAGCGTCGGCCGGACATGACCGCCGTGCGTCACGATGTTTACGGCTCGGCGCTCATCCGCGACAACGGCCCGCTCAGCGAAAAGAAGCTCGCCGCCTGCCTCACGGACATGTCAGTGCCCGAGTTCCTGCGCCTCATCAACAGCAAGGTGTTCTTCTGGCCCACGGAAAAGCGCCTAGAGACCCTCTTTGCCGCGAGCGCCTATCGAGACCGCCCGCACCTGATCCTGACCGTCGACACCGCCTCGCTGCTAGCCGCCCACGCCGACCGCGTCACGCTCTCCCCAATCAACAGCGGGGCAACAGTGCACGATGCTCCCAAGCGGGGGTCGGACACGTTCAAGTCCATCGCGGACTACGACTTCGAGTACTGGCGCACCAAGCGCACGCGCCCCACGGCGGTAGCGGAGATTTGCGTCGACCACTCGGTGCCCGACGTCACCACACACCTAGTTGAGGCGTACGTCCGAAACCCCGACGGGTCGACTGACCCCGCGAACTAGTCGACGCTGACTCAGCCTTCGTCGTCGCCCTCTTCGCCGCGTTTCCCATTCTCCGCGCGCCGGCCGCGGGTTCGCTCGGCGAGCCCGCTGGAGAACCTGCCGGACACCGATTTGGCACGGCCGAGGTTCTCGCTCCCGAGGCGCCTGGCGGCGTCGAGGCTCCCTGACCCTGTCTCGACTGCCTTGCCAGACACCGATTTGGTCCGCACGAGGGTCTCGTTGCCAAGGCGCTTGGCGGAGTCGATGCCATCTGACCCTGTCTCAAGCACCTTGTCCCTCATTTCCGAAGCCGCATCCACCCATCGTCTGGCTTCCAGTGCCTGTCGATCACGCTCGATCCCGAGCAGCCCCTGAAAGTCAATGACGGCGCTTCCGACGTTGTTGCTCGAGAGCACCACTGCCCGGGCGGATTGCGGGTGCAGCAGCGCCTTGGAGTTGGCCCTCGATGCCGCCAGGTCCATGCGTGCCAGCAGATGCGCGGTGCTCCGTGAGATGAGTTCAAGCCGCTCCTGGCGGGAGGCCCGCAGACCGAGCCGATAGCTGTCCAACTCTCCAGGGGAAGCGTCCAGCACTCGATCAAGTTCGAGAATGGCGATGGCATCCTGCAACTGGAAACAGCGAGCCAGTACCGCAAGCCACTCCATCACCTTCGTCTCGGCCTGCTTGGACGTCTTGGCGAGCTCGCCGAGTTTGGTCTGACGCTCGACCTTGTCTGCGAGCGCATCGAGTTGCCGCAAGGCATAGGCCTGGGTTCGCGCAATCGTCATCGACGTGGATAGCAGCTTCGACCACGAGACCTCTGAGACCCGACCCACGTGGTCTCGGATCGTCATTGCCTCTTGGATGACGGCGCCTACTCCAACGATGTCCGCCAAGACCGCATCCTTCTGGGCGCGGAGGATATCGTCGACCTTTTCATCGATGACGGCGAGGTAGTCGAGTATCTCGTCCATGGTCTGCTGCATCGCAACCTGAGCCATCACACCTGCAGCGCCAGCCAACACGGCCGGGTTGGCGAGGAGCGCGCCGGGCCCCTTGGTGAACTCGACGAGGCTCTGGATCTTGCCGTTCGATGTCACCACACCGCGGCTGAGGCCCGGCCCCGAGCCCTTCATCAAACCGAATTGGTCAATCTTTGCTGCGGAGTCGGTCGTCAACTGGACCCATCGACCCGAGTTGGACGCAACCAGGGACGCGGCATCGGCGGCTCCGGACGATGCGCTCAAAATATTTGCGAGTCGAGGCAGACCAAGTTCTCTGGACTCAAGCCCTTGAGCGCTGAGGAACCGGTCAACGGCCATCGGTTCACCGATGACAGCCAGGCCTTGGCCGTCACTAATCAACTGAATCTCGTCATCCATCGTTGACTCCTCAAATTTGTGCACTGCCCTACGAAGGATGGGGACTCTTCACATTTGTGAGTGTAGAGGTGGCGGTTCGCCGGCAGGCCCCTGTGCGTCGTGGATCGACACTTACGGCGAAGTCGCCGGAGGATCCTCGAAGAGGGGCCTCACTTGTCGCTGCGGCGACTCCGTGACGCCATCACGAGGACTCCCACACCGATCACTGCTGCCGCGACGCGTGGCCACGTGCGAGTCAGCTCCTTCTCGCTTTGCGTGGGCTGAGGCGCTCGATCGGTAGATATCGCGGGGGCGCGCCTTCGGGCCACCAACGCGTCGAGCCGAGCCAAACGGTGCCGAAGGAGAACCGCTGCGATAAGAGCCGGTGCCGCGAGCAGCAGGTAGACGCCTGGAATCGCGAAGCTCATGGTGAGTTCAGGGCGAACCGTGACCGCGACCGCAAAGGTCACAGTGACGCCGGTCGCCACCATCCAGCGAGCGATCGTCTCCACCCGGAGTGCCAGCGCCCGGTCCTGGCGCCCTGACTTCCACGACAGGACGGCGGCGAACAGCGTGCCCAACACTGCCATCGCGATCATCGCTGGCCGCGCTGCCGTCCCACCGATATCGTCAGTCGGGTGGATCGCCAATTGCGTCATCGTCGCGGCCGACAGCCATGTGAAGGCCACCAGCAGCCCGCGGACAACTCGCACGCCGCGAATTGCCCTAGCGATATCTGAGCGCAACGGGGCGTCACCTTCAGAGCCGAGATATCTCTCGGGGATCGGGTCAAACTCAAGCATCGTCTCCATTTAGTCCAGCACCCCTTCCCCCATTACCGGGATCCCGTACTCCCGAGCCTTCCGCGCCTTGCCCGACCCGCTCCCAGGGTCCTGAGCAATCACCGCCGCCACCCCACGCTTCACAGTGGGCCACACCACCAGCCCCCGCGCCTCCGCCACCGCGGTCAGCTCCCGCTTCCGCGCCTCCGACATGCCCGTGAGCACCACCAGATCCCCCGGGCACAGTTCAACATCAGCAACCACACGCGACACCAGACCCTCCGCCCGAGCCAGCAGCGCCCCCACTTCGAGATCAGCCAGGTCCAGTAGCCCCACCAGCTGGATCACGAGCGCCCGCTCCTGGTGCGTGAGCTGGTCGTCCGCGCACACCGCGTCCACCACGCCCAGCATGTAGTGCCGATTCAGCCGCACCACGTCGTCGGCGCCCAGCCCCAACGCACCAGCCATCCCCTCCAGCGCCCGACGCTCCGGCCCCAGGATCTTCCTATCCAGCAGCACCCGGTCCAGCAGGTCCAGGTACTCGTCGGCGCCCTCAAGGCCCTCCACCCGCTCGAACGATCGCGCCACCCGATCCATCAGGTCGCTCCCCTGCGCAGTGGACCCGCGCCACACCGGCGGAGTCGCGAGCCGCGGCGGGGATGGCCACGCTACGCCCAAGCCAACCGCCAACCACTCGTCCCACATCCGCCGCTCGCCCGACGCACGCATGTACGCGGCCAGCAACGCGGCGGTGGCCTCGGCGTCGGCCAGGGCGGCGTGGGCATCGGCCAACTCCACGCCAAAGTGCGCACAACACGCCCCCAGCTTCGCGGGCGCCCCAAAATGCCCCGCCAGACGCATCGTGCACAACGTCATGTCGTGGGTGAGGTCCAGCGGCCACCCGGCGCGGGCATACTCGGCGACAAGGAACGATGCGTCGAACGCGCTGTTGTGCGCCACCACGACGCGCCCCGCCAGCAGGTCCGTCAGGTCGCCCACCACGTCGGCGAAGACGGGCGCAATACGAGCGTCGGTCGCGTCGATGCGGTGCACGTGCTGCGCTCCCAGGTCTCTCTGGGGATTGACGAGGGTGGACCAGCAGTCCTCGCGGCGGCCGTCGGGGGCCACGAGCACCACGCCGATCTCGCACACCCGGTCCGTGTGGTTATACGCGAACCCGGTGGTCTCCAGGTCGATGACTGCGAAGCCGGTCATGTGGGGTCCCCTCCCTCAGTGCTTCCAAGCGTGGCCTACCGGGGCCGCTGGCGCAATGGCCCGAGCTGCCGTGTCACACCCGCGTGCGATGGTGAAGGTGGCCACAGCGAGGTGGCCGCGCGCGACGGGAGCCAATGCCATGCCACATGAGATGCACCACCGCGTGAGGGTGCACTTCGTCTGCAATTGCCACGGAAAGACCTACGAGCTGTGTCGACCAATACAACGCAACACGGCGCCGTCCTTACGGTGTGCAGAAGAGGCCCCCGCTGGCTACACCCAGGGGAGCGGACTGCAAAGTTGCACGCTGCCACCCGATCTCGATGCGCGTGTTGAACGCGAACTGAGGGACAACATGCAAGAGTGCATGCGTCGCGGGTTCGTGCTCATCGAAGGCTGAATCGACGCAGAGCTCACGATGGAACCACCCCACCGCCCGCCTGGTCAGGTCCCGCGCGAGGTCAGGTCCAATTGCATGGTGCACCGGTATGCGCGGGCACATTGTGCAAGCGAGAGATTCTCGGGACGTTGCGGCCCTCAACTACCGACGAAATGCGCGAGATCCCGCGCAGCCATATGGCCGAATCGTGCGACTCGTAGTCACCCTTGCTATTGGCCCGATGCTCGGTACGATTCAAACCAACGCAGAGCCGGTGGAAGCAGCGCACAATGGAGCGTAGCCACGCCGGCCAGGCGAACCGCGAGGGGGCGAGGTCAAGTGCACACACCATTCGCGTCCTGCGCTGACACGCTGCTCACCGGGAGGCCTTGGGAGGAACGGCTCGACGTGACACCACCAATCACGTCGTGTCCAGACGTTGTCACGCCGGTGGAAGGCCGCTCGACCGTGATCTACAACTCGCACATCACGGTGAGCGACATCCCGGACGAGGCGTACGAGTACACGCTGGGCTCGAGCTCGGGCGTCGAGTGGGTGATGGAGCGGTACCAGGTGAAGGTCGACAAGGCCTCGCAGATCAAGAACGACCCGAACGACTGGTCGCGCGAGGTGGAGGACCCGAGGTACATCTTGGATCTGCTGGCGCGGGTGGTGCGTGTGAGTGTAGAAACGGCGCGGGTTGTGAGCGCCCCACCCCCAATCAGTCGAGGAGAGAATAAATGAGACCAATCAAGGTCCGTGTTAGTGGCTACGGCCGGCTAACTAACACGTCATTGAATATCGATGGCAAGCTCATTGCCATCGTTGGTCCTAACGAGGCAGGGAAGACGACACTTCTTGACGCGTTGACATTCCTTGGAAGTTCCGAACCTCTACCAGCCGCGCGCCGGTCGCGAATCAAGAATCCCGTCGATAGCGACAACATCGTGTCCGTCGACTTCGAACTTGATTCTGCTGACATCGCGTGGATCGACGGAATCCGCCTGGACTCGAAGCCTCATCGCATGGTTGCGTCCAGCAGAGCGGGCGGCGGCAACGTCACCGTGGGCTTCGATTGCGATATTCGCAAACTACGCTCCGGAATCGAGGGCGTCCTAGCCCTTCTTGAGGAAGTGGCGAGCGACCCCCTGCTCGATGAGTTATTGGAACCGGATACCGTCTGGACAGATCACTATAGCGATGCAGCGAGAGACTTTCCGACAGAGTTGCGCGCGGCCTGCACAGCGCTGCAAGAAATGGCGGAAAGCCCTAACGACCACTCAACAAGCGATAACGAGGACGAAGAACTGTCGACGTCCTTGCGCCAATTGCGCGATGCACTCGATGCAAATAGCGAACGACTGCCAGAGATCCGTGGCGCCTTCGATGCGGCGGTTGAATGGATTGAAGAGCCTGATCCCGGACCACGCGTGCGATCGGCGCTTTTGGATCGACACCCCGAGTTTCTCATGTTCTCCGAACACGACCGATCCCTTGGCTCCTCGTATGCGTTTGATGAATCGACCATGAACGACCCCCCTGTCGCATTGTCAAACCTGGCGCGACTGGCGGAACTTGATCTACACGCGCTTTACGCGAGCCGCGATGACCGCAGCAGGCGCCTTACTATGGAAAATGCCGCCAATCGGCGCCTACGGGAGGTTTTTGACCGTGCGTGGACTCAATCCAATCGGTCCGTCCAAATGTCCGTCGACGGATCCACGCTCAACGTGGACATCCGCGAAGGTGACGAGAGAGTCACCGCTTTCGACGAGCGGAGCGCGGGGCTGCGAATTTTCGTAGCGCTTATTGCTTTTCTGGGAGATCGGGAGTATTCGGTGAAGCCTGTGCTGCTTATCGACGAGGCCGAGAACCACCTTCACCTCGATGCGCAGTCGGACCTGGTGGCGATGCTCGAGTCTCAGGAAGTCGCGCAAAGCGTCATCTACACAACTCACTCTCCCGCGTGCCTACCTCCCGATCTGGGCACCGGTATTCGTTGCGTCGTCCCCGACCCTAAAAACGCGCAGTCAAGCAAACTCAGTAACCATTTCTGGACTGAAGGCGCGGGATTCTCGCCTCTAATGGTCGCCATGGGCGCTGGCGCAGCAGCGTTCACGCCAGCCCGGTACGTGGTGATCGCCGAGGGCGCAAGTGAGATGTTGCTGTTGCCGACCCTAATTAAGAGCGCAACCAACCAGACTTCGCTCCCATTTCAGATAGCTCCCGGGTTGAGCAACACCCACAAAGACTTCCTTCCGGAACTCGATCTTGAGGGTTCCCGTGTCGCGTACCTCGTCGACTCCGATGGAGGGGGAGAGGAACTCCGCAGATCATTGGTCGAGAGCGGAGTTCTCGAGGCAGCGATTGTGGACCTCGGCGTTCCAGGGATCGAGAACCTCCTCGACCCGACCGTCTACCTGGAGGTCGTCAAGTCATTACTAGCCGAGGATCTCGAGCCAGATCATTCCGTGATCTCCGACTTAAGGGACAAGTCCTGGGCGAAGGCTCTCGAGGATTGGGCCAAAACCGAGAGTCTGGACCTTCCCTCCAAAGTTGCTGTCGCTTCGAAGTTGGTAGAGCGTGCACCGTCGTTGTTGACAGCAGATGGCGCAGAGATGGTTCAAAAACTTCACTCCCGACTTCTGGCGGCCCTCGGCATATCGAAGTAGTTGCCTTCCGTTTCAAGCGCCCATTTCCCCACCACCGGGTTCCCGTACTACCGAGCCTTCCGCATCTTGCCCGAGCCGCTCCGCGGGTCCTAAGCAATCACCGCTACCACTCCGTGTTTCATAGAAGGCCACACCACCAGGCCCCGGGCCTCGGCCACAACAGTCAACTCCCGCTTGCGTGCCTCCGACATCCCCGTAAGCATCACCATATCTCCCCGCTTTGGCTCCGCATGTGTCGCCACACGCGACACCAGTACTCTGCCCGAGCCAGCAGCGCCTCGACCTCCAGGTCCCGCAAATCCAGCAGAACCGTTAGCTGGAAAACGGGCGCCCGCGGCCCCGTTCGGCAGGTGGGCCGTTTCGCCAGACCATCGCGCCGAGCCAACCTCGCCATAATGAACTTGTGGCCTCCCAATGGATCTACCAGCGACTGATCCGCAGCGACGAGTCCGACCTCGGCAGTCTGAGCGAGGAGGCTCGGCCGCTCGTGGCGGGCAACACGCTCCGGCAGATGGGCGCCCTGGCGCTGCAGTCCATAGGCGACCAGGTGGTCAACGCCAAGACGGTGCTGCCGTGGCTCCTGAGCGCACTCGGCGCGCCCGGGGCGTTCGTCGCCTTCCTGGTGCCCATCCGCGAGTCAGGGTCGATGCTGCCGCAGGCCGCCTGGGCCCCACGGGTGCGCGCCAGACGCCAGCGCAAGCAGGTGTGGGTTGCGGGCGCAGCCGGCCAGGCGTTCGCGACCGCCGGCCTGGCGGTCGTAGCTGCCACGGCACAGGGATGGATCGCGGGCGTGGGCGTACTGGCCTTCCTGGCGGTCTTCGCGCTTGCGCGGTCGCTCAGCTCGATCGCGAGTAAGGATGTGCTGGGCCGCACGGTACCCAAGGGGCAGCGAGGCCAAATCAAAGGTGTGACCACCGTCGCATCGGCCGCCGTGGCCCTGACCCTGGGCCTGGCGCTTCGAGTATGGGGCGGCGACAACCTGGGGGCCGGGGTTTTGGCCGCGCTGCTCGGCTGCGCCGCTCTCGCATGGGTGGTGGCGGCCGTCATCTACTCGACCATTCGTGAACCCGCCGGGAGCGTCGAGACGGCCGATGCAGACCAGCCTGGGTGGGTCTCGCAGGCGCGGGAACTGTGGCGGGACGATGCCGTGTTCCAGCGGTTCGTTATCGCGCGTGCGCTGTTGCTGGTCGCGGCCCTCAGCCCTCCGTTCGTGGTGGGCCTGGGCATCCAGCAGGGCGCCTCCGGGCTGTCCTCGCTGGGTCTGTTCGTGATGGCACAGGGCATAGCGGGACTGGTAGGCGGGCGCCTGTTCGGCCGGGTCGCGGACAGGTCCTCCCGCCGCCTGATGATCGGTGCCTCCATCGCATCCTCGGCAGTCATCGTCGCGTTCCTCGGTCTGCTCACGGTTGCCGGAATCGGCGAGGCGTTCTGGCTCGCCCCCGCCACCTACCTGCTGCTGGCCCTGGCCCACGTGGGTGCACGGTTGTCCCGCAAGACCTACGTGGTGGACATCGCCGAAGGCGACCAGCGCACTCAGTACGTGGCGGTGTCCAACACGATGATGGGGGTGCTGCTGCTTGCTGTGGGCGCGCTCACCGCGGCCCTGGCGGTGCTGGGCAATGAGTTCGCGCTGCTGCTGCTCGCGGTGCTGGGCGTTGCCGGGGCCGTCGTGGGCAGGGGACTGCCGGAAGCAACCAGCGCATCGGGCCGCCCCGAGCTGCGCTACTGAACTTCGAGCGACCGCAGTGTGGGGAACTCACCTAGTGCCAGCCCCAGCGTGTCACCGTCGAGCAAGGCCCCGCACGCACGCGTGACGTATCCGGGAAGGTGAGCGGCGATGGCGTCCGGCGTCGGCATCGTGCGCGCGGCCTCGAGGGTGTCCAGCGCGACGGACTCGATCACCCGCGCGGCAACATCGGCTTGAACGCCCCACGTGCGCGCCTCCCGGACCAACGCACCGGCGTCGATGTCCCGCAGGCTGCGACGGCCGTCGATGAACATGGCAACCGCCTCACCGGTGCCTCCGTAGAGGACCTGGGACGTGACGTCGTAGAGCGGCGCCAGCGTGACACCGCCGTCAGGACTGTGCAGCAGGCCGTGGTTCTTCGCGTGACCGTCGGTGTCTCCCGCCAGGAGGCGGAAGACAGTGTGTGCCAGCAGCGCCTCCCGGTCGCTCGGGCCGGTGTCGGTGATGGTCCGGTGGCGATCGAGCAGGCGTGCAATCGCGCGCAGCGACGCGCCCTCGCCAGCCCACTCGAACTTGGCGTTGCCGCCCCAGGGGAGGCCGAGCGCCTGGGCGGCGTCCTCCTGGTGGACGCGGCCCACGCCACCGTCTGGCAGTAGGACACGGTCGAACCTCTCGACCACCACGGCGCCTATGTCGCCGAACTGTTCAAACTGGACCTGGTAGTCGATCAGTCCGATGCCCCGGGCGAGCGCCATGAGCCATACCTGGGCGTGCGCACCGCGTGCGGAATCGGGCCCAAACGGCTTGACGATGTGCGTGGACGGGTGACCGTCGCGCGCCGCGTGCCAGCGGCCGTGCGCGCGCGCCAGAGCCACCTTGGGTTGCATGCCGGGGATGCCTGAGCCGCCTCCTGCAACATACCCGCGAGGGTTCGCGACCTCGAGTTCCACTTCCTCCTGGCACAGTGCCGGCCCCAGCGCGGTGATGGGTGGTCCCGGGAGCACTACACCTCCGATGGCGTCTCGGCCCGTCAGGGCCAGCAGGCCCACGAGGTTCTCGCGCGAGGATCCGGGTGTGTCGCGGAGCAGGGCATCGAGGCGCGGGCCCTCGGGCAGTAATCCACCAAAGAACGCTTCAGACGCTGGTACCGGGGAGGGGGACGAGTCCAGTGGAAGCGCGACTGACAGCACGAGGGAGCCGATGCCGTACTTCTCGAGAGCCTGCTCGCTCGCCTGCCATTGCGCTCCGGCTCGCGTCTGGCGCAGCGTTCCGAGCTGCTCGCCCAGCAGATCGACGGTGATGGCGTCGTCAGGCATCGTCGCTCCAGGTGACTGAGATGCCTAGCTTGGCGATGACGTCGAATAGCCGTTCGTCGAGGATCTTGGGCTTGCCGGTCTCCAACTCGGTCAGCCAGCGCTGTGACACGCCCAGACGTGCGGCGAGTGCGCGCTGCGACAGTCCCGCCGCCTTGCGTGCGTGGCGGACAGCGCGACCCAGGTCTTGCGGCGTGCGTAATTGGCCTTGCATTATTGCGCCTCCTGACGGTCTCGTGACTACGTCCCAGTAGTCAAGGCTAGTCGACTACTCAAACGTAGTCAACGCGTATCGACTACGTGTGGGTAGTCGACCACGCATCGGGCGGCGTCGTAGAACTCATCGGGAGGAGCCGCTCGGTCACCCGCCGCGCCAGCGCATCGAGCGTCGGCGACGTCTCCACCGGGGCCGGCGACGCGCCGGACTCAAGCAACCTCAAATCGTCCGGGAGCGAGGCGAGCGCGCGAGCGCAACGTTCCCGCGCATCGGCTAGCGAGGCGACCGAGCCAGATCGCACGCCGCCAACCATGACCCGCTCCAGCATCGGCCGCCCGTCGGGCACGTCGTCATTATCGAGCCCAATCACGTCCCCCACCAGCACGCCGTCCGCCTCGCGCCGCCACACCTGCTTGCGCCCCGGTAGCGACGCCTTGCCGGTGGACAGCTTCAGCACCGGCCGCGAGT